>ENA-OQHY01000521-OQHY01000521.1-human-gut-metagenome-genome-assembly--contig:-NODE-521-length-21621-cov-2.450219_pt1 | contig 21621 bp, 31 predicted proteins | sample MGYA00242570_ERZ504733 | MGnify/ENA primary metagenome ERZ504733 (study PRJEB26092, sample SAMD00036219) | human gut metagenome | host: Homo sapiens | study: EMG produced TPA metagenomics assembly of... | reverse complement strand
CGGCGCACCCGTTGAAAACATGGTCGCGTCGGGATCTACTTCGGTATGAAAGCGCCGATGATGCAGACCGATGACGGCCAGATTGAAGAGTCATACTCTATCTCGCAGGCCTGGATTTCCCTTCCGTTGGGCCTCAGCATGCCTTCCTGAACAGCACCGGTCGTGCAGACTACGTTTCCATTACCGATGACGAAGCCCTGGAGGCGTTTAAAACGCTCTGTCGCCACGAAGGGATCATTCCTGCCCTGGAGTCCTCTCACGCCCTGGCGCATGCGCTGAAAATGATGAAAGAGAACCCGGAAAAAGAGCAACTGCTGGTGGTTAACCTTTCCGGTCGCGGTGATAAAGACATCTTCACCGTTCACGATATTTTGAAAGCACGAGGGGAAATCTGATGGAACGCTACGATAACGCATTTGCAGCACTGAAATCTCGCCAGGAAGGCGCGTTCGTTCCCTTCGTGACGCTGGGTGATCCGGGTCCTGAGCAGTCGCTGAAAATTATCGACACCCTGATTGAAGCCGGTGCCGACGCGCTGGAGCTGGGTATTCCGTTTTCCGATCCTCTGGCCGATGGCCCGACTATCCAGAACGCAACGCTGCGGGCATTCGCGGCCGGTGTCACCCCGGGGCAATGTTTCGAGATGCTGGCCGCTATCCGCCAGAAGCACCCGACCATTCCGATTGGCCTGTTGATGTATGCCAACCTGGTCTTCAGTCGCGGTATTGATACCTTTTATGCAGAATGCGCGCGCGTGGGCGTTGACTCGGTGCTGGTGGCAGACGTACCGGTTGAAGAATCTGCGCCGTTCCGCCAGGCGGCGATGCGCCATAACGTGGCACCTATCTTCATCTGCCCGCCAAACGCCGATGATGAACTGCTGCGCCAGATTGCCTCTTATGGTCGCGGGTATACCTACCTGCTCTCCCGTGCGGGTGTAACCGGCGCGGAGAACAAAGCGGCGCTGCCTCTGCATCATCTGGTCGAGAAGCTGGCTGAATACCACGCGGCCCCTCCGCTGCAGGGCTTTGGGATTTCATCTCCCGATCAGGTCACGGCGGCAATTGACGCTAACGCAGCCGGTGCAATCTCAGGCTCCGCTATCGTTAAAATCATTGAGAAGAACGTGGACAAGCCAGAGCAAATGCTGGCTGAGCTGAAAACGTTTGTGAGCGCAATGAAAGCGGCAACGCGTAAAGCGTAACCTCTCCACCGTCTGGCTCCCCGCCAGACGGTGTTTCTGCCGATCAGTTATCCGGGTTCATCGTAAGCACTATCCGGTAGCGCGCCTTTCCCTGCCGTAACCTGTCGAGCGCCTCATTTGCCTGTTCAAAGGGCATCAGCTCTGTGACTGGCAGCGTCTGAAAGAGGTGGCTGAAACGCAGTGCGCGTTCGGTTTGCGACGGGGTGCTGACAAATGAACCAGTCAGGGTGCGTTCCGCGCCAATCATCATACCCGGCATGACCTGCAACGGTGTGCGTCCGGCACCCAACAGGATCGCTTTTCCTCTGGGGGCCAGGGCTGGCAATAACGCTGAAACCGCGTCTGCATCCGGGGCAGTGGCCACAATAATCTCGACACCGCCTTCCGCTCTCAGCCGTTCCGCCGCGTTTTCCGTCTGCGCATCGATATAGTGATGAGCGCCCAGCTGTAAAGCGTCATGCGCCTTTTCACTGCCGCGCGCAATCACGATAACCTCAAACCCCATCCTCCGGGCGTACTGAATCGCCATATGGCCTAAGCACCAATACCGAGAATAGCACCCTGTCTCCCGCGCTGGCACCGGATTGACGCAACGCGTTAAAGGTTGCCGTACCGGCGCACAAGATCGGGGCCGCGTGAACGGAAGTGAGCGCTGAAGGAATAGCAATCAGCGCGGTATGGCGGATAACAACATACTCGGCGTAACCTCCGTCACAGCTCAGCCCCGGCGTTAGCTGATTTTCACACAGGTGAAAAAGTCCGTTACGGCAAGGCGGGCAATGCTGGCAATATCCCCCAAGACGCCCGACGCCACGCGCTGACCGGTGTGCCAGATCCCGGGAACTGCAACTCCTTTCCGGGTAATGTGGCCCACAATTTCATGGCCCGGAATGCGCCCGGGCTGCCCCGCTTCCGGTACCTTCTCCGCATCCTGAAGATCGGCACCACAAACCCCGCATACCTCAATTTTAATCAGTACGTCCTCGGGCCCCGGCTCGGGCAACGGTCTAACGACCATTTCAAGCATACCCGGCGAGGAAACCTGCATAGCACGAAAAGTTTTATTCACGGTATCACCTGTGATGAGCGGTGTATTATGCGTTACGGCCAGCCATGACGCCGCCGTCAATGTCCCAGATTGCGCCGGTGACCCAGCCTGTCTTGTCAGAAAGCAGGAAGGCAACCGTTTCAGCCACATCGCCCGGCGTACCCACGCGGCCAATCGGATGGAAGCTGTCGAAGCTGTTCATCACCTCTTTTACATCGTCTTTCGGGATGAAGCCTTCATAAATTGGCGTGTGAACAACGGCCGGAGACACGGCATTGACGCGAATGCCTTTCCCGCCCAGCTCAATAGCCAGGTTTTTGGTCCACGCATGCAGGCCGGCTTTCGCCATGGAATATGCGGAAGACGGCGTGGCCCCGATGGCCTGCTGTGCCACATAGAGCCGATATTGACGATGGAGCCTTTAATACCGGCATCAACCATATTGCGCACCACATCACGGGTGATGAAGAAGGTCGCGCGGTTGATGCTCATGTACATGTCGTAATCTGACGCTTCATGTTCAGTAAACGGTTTCGGGAAGAACACGCCAGCGGCATTGACCAGCAGGCTGATGTCTTTGTGTTCAGCATTGATGGTATTCATCACGTGCTGCATACCTTCTTCTTTCATCAGGTCAGCCACGATGATGGATACCGGTCCGTCGACCGCCAGCGCCTGACGAGCCTGCTCCGCTTTGTCCTTGCGGTTCCCCACCAGCACCACGCTGCCACCGTTTTTCAGAACCCGCTTCGCCGTTTCGAAGCCCATACCGCTTGTACCACCGACCACTAACAGCTTTTTACCGGCAAAAGATGCGTTCATCGCTAACCTCTTTTAAAACATTTGGTTGTCATTGATGAAAAGCCTCGCTCCTCATCGTGTGCATCCAGAATGCCACCCTGCATCAGGGTTGACGACTGAGAAGAAATTGCGACACAGGAAAGAAAATCTTCTTCGCTCAGGTATACTGAAAGAAAGAATAAATCGGAGTACCTGCAATGCGTTCCCTGAACAGACTTAAATGGCTACATGCTTTTGAAGCGACCGCCCGTCACGGCAGCTTTACCGGTGCAGCGCAAGAGCTTGGCGTGACGCCTGCCGCAGTAGGCCAGCTTGTTCGTTCGCTCGAAGACTGGGTTGGCCATCCGCTGCTTCGCCGTACGCGGTCGGGTAAGGAGCGCCTGACGCTGGTGGATGAGGCTCAGGATGCGCTGCAGGACATTACGCAGGGCCTGGACAAGCTGGAAAGCGGGTTAAACAAACTGCGCGGACGTCGCGCACGTTCTGTCGTGGTCGTCACCGCCTCTCAGGTACTGATGATGAACTGGCTGATGGAGCGTCTTAACCGCTTCTCAGAAACGCATGACACAATCGATCTGCGGCTTAACGTCACGGAAAAGCTGATGGACGTATCACACGGCGAGGCGGATATCGGCATTCGCTGCGGACAGGGAGACTGGCCCGGCGTGAATAAACCTGGCTGATGGATGAAGAGGCGGTGCTGGTCTGTAGCCCCGCCTGGTGCCTCCGGAGAAAATTGCCTGTGGTGACTGGCTCGCCACGCAGAAGCTGATCCACGATGACACGCCGCACCCGGGCGCGAATTTTCCCTCATGGGACGACGTTCTCCGTACCGTCAATGCCCCTGGCGCGCTGGAAAGCAGGCTGCATATTAACTCCACCTCCGCCGTGATTCTCTCGGCCTGAGCGGCCGGGGGTGGCGATTGTACGTCACGCGCTGGTGAAACAGCTGATTGAACCGGGCAACTGGTTCAATTGCACCCAGACCATCGCTGGCCGTTAACATGGTCTTACTACCTGGTGACCCCGCAGCACACCGCCATGCGTGAAGAAGTAAAAATATTTCACGACTGGCTTCTTCATGATGTGGTCTCTGACAATCCATAACCCGCCTTTTTAAGCATCATGCGGCAAGGGTCATCGCGTACCGGCATGATGCTTCTCTCCTCAGACGCCCGACATAGTTTTTCTTTTCTGCAACGCAAGATTAACTGATTTGTTGAAGATAACCGGCTTTCTCATAATCGCCCTCAACGAACGGTAAAGCAGACCGGTACCTTATCCGGCCGCCTTGCCTTAACCCTGAGCGAAGGAGAGAACGATGGCTTATCTGCAAATCAGCCTTGATATCAGTAATGAAAACCGTGCGGCAGCCGCCGGGGTCTACCAGCAATACAAAACCCCGTTCCTGACCACCATCGACGGTGCCACCTCTAAAGAACTGCTTGTTCGTGACGAGACGTACAGGTCCTGCACGGATTTAAAACCGTGTCCCAGGCACAGGCGTATCTCAGCAGTCCGCTTTTCACCCAGGACGTCGTTGAAGCACTGAAACCATATCTGAACAGCGCGCCTGAAATCCGCATTTACGACGTCCTGTAACGGGCATTTTCTGAAACCTACACGTACCGGAGCTATGAATGTTTTTAAACTGGAATGAATATCGCACCAGCTGCTGGCCACCGTCGGGAAATTTGCCAGACTGCAGCCTGAATTTATGAAAGGCTTACAGCAGATGGATAAAGGGGCTTCTGAAAATCAGCACCTTGATCCCAAGACCCACGAACTGATTGCGCTGGCTGTTGCCGTTACCACTCGCTGTGATGGTTGCCTGGCGGTACATGTGGAAGCTGCGGTTAAGAAAGGCGCAACGCGTGAAGAGATAGCTGAAGCGCTTTCCGTTGCCATCAGTCTGAACGCCGGTGCTGCGTTAACCTATACCGCCCGGGCTCTGGATGTTTTTGACAACCTGCCAACAAAATAAACCTGCATACGGCACCGCCTGCGGTGCCGTTTAATGACTGACTATGATGTTACTGAATTCTGATTTTCACAGCGAGCCATCATTACTCCTGATGACTACCGCTGGGTGCCTTCCCCGCAACCTGGTGTGGAGCGCGTCATGCTTGATCGCATTGGCCGCGAGCAGGCCCGTGCAACCAGCCTTGTCAGGTATGCCCCTGATTCTGTGTTTCCTGAGCACACCCACCCCGGCGGAGAAGAGATTCTGGTGCTGAGCGGTACCTTTACGGAAAACGGAACCGATTATCCGGCTGGCTGGTATCTGCGCAGCCCGGACGGCTCGTCGCATCGACCGTCCAGTCGTGACGGCACCACCCTTTTCGTTAAGCTGCGCCAGTTCGCCTTAGAAGAACAGGAACCGGTCAGGATCAATACCAACGAGGCGAGTCGCTGGCACGGCCAGCCGCACAGACTCATTTGTCCCCTGTTCGCAAGCGTAGCGGAAACCACTCAGCTTCAGAGGATCGCACCGGGTGAACGACTCTTCTGCGCTCCGCTCGCCGGAGGAGCCGAGCTTCTGCTTCTCGAAGGGGAAATCAGCGCACCGGAAGGTCGTTACCTGAAAGGTAGCTGGCTCAGATTTCCTGAAGGCGATTTGCCGGCGCTGACGGCCGCCGCTTCTGGGGCACTTTTTTATCTTAAAACGGGACATCTCAGCCCGACCACACTGACCGGAGCGATACCATGAAAGGCAGCGTTATTATCATTGGTGCGGGTGTCAGCGGCCTGTATGCGGGCACACTGCTTGAAAAAGCGGGAGTGGATTACGTGATACTGGAAGCGAGGAAAAGAACCGGCGGTCGCGTACTTTCAGGTCAGGCGTTAGCAAACACGCCTGATGGGGTTCATGTGGACATGGGCGCGACCTGGTTCTGGCCGGAAATTCAGCCTGACTTCGCACACCTGGTTCATCAACTCGGATTAACACCTCTCCCTCAGGGGCGACCGGGGGATATGCTTTATGAACGCCAGACGACGACCCCTGCGCAACGTTATCCTGCCTATGTGACATCACCGGAGTCGTTCAGGCTTCAGGGTGGAATGCAGGCGCTGACGAGCGCATTAACACGCCAGATCCCGGCGCAGAAGATTAAGTCAGACCATCAGGTGGTTTCCATTTCCCGTCTCGGCGAGGATATGCAGGTCGCGACGCAGTCCGAAACGGGCGAAGGCTCACTTTCACCGGTGAACACGTTTTCCTCGCCCTGCCTCCCGCGCTGGCAGCAAAAATGACGTTCGAGCCAGCATTGCCGGAGCGGGTACTTTCACACTGGCGTAAAACGCAACCTGGATGGCGCCTCACGCAAAATATGTCGCCCTGTACCAGACCGACTTTTTGCAGGCACAGCATCTCTCCGGCGACGTAAGCAGCCGTGTGGGTCCGATGGTTGAAATACACGATGTGTCAGAGCCCGATACCGGCAAAACGGCTATCTTTGGTTTTATTGGCGTACCGGCAAAATCGCGATGGACGGTGAGCGAGGCCGAACTCAAGCGACTGTGCCGGGAGCAACTGGTGCGACTCTTCGGAGAAGACGCGGCAGAGCCTGAAGCCGAGTGGATAAAAGACTGGGCCGCCGATCCGTTTACGACGACAGAATTTGACCTGCAGCAGGACGTCGGGCACGCACAGCCTCAACAGATTCCGGCGCAGGAAGAATGGGCTGATAAATTAACCGGGATTGCCAGCGAATGGTCACCGCAATTTTCGGGTTATCTGGCCGGCGCAATTGACGCTGCTGCTGAAGGCGTTGGCACTGGTTACGCCACGTTGCCAGACCCTGAGGCCTGTATCTGCCGATAACAAACATTTTGCTTCCCGGACCGGATTTAATGAAAATTTATTCATTTTTCTATTTACTGATTAACGCCTTATTAACACGCGGTTTATTTCTGTTAAGAATAGTTGCCAATGACTGCAGACGAATACCGGCTGGCGCAACGAACTCATACAGGAAAACCCGATGAAGATAAAAATTATACTCAACGACAAGACGCTGACCGCAACGTTGAATAGCAGCCAAACCAGTCGTGACTTTATCGCACTGTTGCCCCTTACGCTGCAGCTGAAAGATTATGCCGGGGAAGAGAAAATTGGCGATCTTCCTCGCCGCCTGTCCACGGCCGGCGCACCTGCGGTACCGCGGCCGCTAAGGGTGATATCACGCTATATGCCCCGTGGGGAAATCTGGCGATTTTCTATAAAGCACACGGATATGCGTCGGGATTAATTACGCTGGGGCAATTAGACGAACCGGATGCCTTGCCCGTATCACCTGCTGAATATACTGCCCGATTTGAGCTACTGACGGATAAGTAGCCGCCCGAATATGTATTTCCGGCACAGCCGGCAAATCTCATCACAACACATTTATCCCCTTCTCTTTTTCCCGGTACCGGGTTTGCCGTTTCATTCACAACAGGAGAGTATGATGATCCGTTTCACCTCTGTAGCAGCATCACTATTGGTATTTGCAGGTATGTCCGCACACAGCGAAACCACCCCTTCAGCTCAAATGACCGTGTCTGAAACGGGCAGTCGCGCGACGATTGCCGAACCCGCTGACCACTTTACCGGACGTGCTTACATTGACCCCCTCTTCTCACCTGTCGCCCCGCAAAGAGCAGGCGCCGCGTATGTCACCTTCGTGCCCGGCGCACGTTCCGACTGGCATACCCATCCGCTTGGGCAAACACTGGTGGTCACGTCCGGGACGGGCTGGGTGCAGGAGTGGGGGCAGGAGCGAAAAACCGTGCACGCCGGGGATGTCATTCAATGCCCGCCAGGGGTTAAACACTGGCACGGCGCAACGGATAAAACCACGATGGTGCATATGGCCATTCAGGAATCGAATGAGCAGGGACAAAACGTGAACTGGCTTGAAAAAGTCAGCGATGCGCAGTACCTGCAGGCGGGAGGGCATTAATGCTGAACAGAACCGCCCTGCTTTTCGTTTCACTCTTATTGATTAACGGATGTGTCTCCCAGACTACTCAAAACAGGAGTTCGACAATGAAACCGGAAGACTCACGGGACGCTGTAGCCCAGGTCGCGCCAGCAATGGCTGCCTATTCAGAACAGTTTATTGAAAAAGATCTCTGGAATCGCCCGGAACTGTCGCGACGCGATCGAAGCCTGGTGACGGTTGCAGCGCTGATCAGCCGCAATGATACGGCGGAACTTCCCCACTACCTCAACGTGGCGCTGGACAGCGGCGTAAAACCTGCGGAAATCTCAGAGACAATCACCCACCTGGCTTTTTACGCCGGCTGGCCGAACGCCACCTCTGCGGCGCTGATCACGCGTCAGCTGTTTGCGCAACGCCATATCGATACCGCCTCCTTGCCAGGCGGAAAGGTGGATTTCCTGCCGCTGGATGAAGAGTCGGAAAACAAGCGTGCCACGCTGGTTGAATCAAACTTTGGCAAGGTCTCGCCGGGCGTAGTGAAATACACGACCGACGCGCTATTCCAGAACCTGTGGCTCAGGCCCGGACTGGCGCCTCGGGACAGAAGTCTGATCACGGTCAGCGCGTTGGTCACTGCCGGCAGGTGGCCCAGGTTCCTTATCATCTCAACCGCGCATGGACAATGGTTTAACCCGGACCCAGGCGTCCGAAGTCCTGACGCAACTGGCCTTTGTGGCGGGCTGGCCCAATGTTTTCTCGGCGATGCCGGTCTTTAAAGAGGTGTTTGCCGGCAGGGATCCAGCCTGACGTTTAGCCACGCAACTGTAAACGCCAGGCACCGGATGAGGGGCCTGGCTTTGCGTTGCTGACAAACGTCTCTCTTCAGGGATGTTTGTAATGGCGTAGCGCGTCGACCACCAGCTGGAATGCTTTCGATAGATTTCGGTTCTCGGGATAGTAAATATAATAGCCATCCCAGTAGGGGCACCAGTCGTCAAGCACGCTAATAAGCTCCCCACAGGCGATATGCTTTTCTGCGATATCACGCGGAACATGCGCCAGACCGTACCCTTCCACTGCAGCCTGAAGGCACTGATAGATCCGGCTAAAGACCAACTGGCCAGTGACTTTCACGTTCAGGCTTTTACCCTCTTTTTCAAATTCCCAGACGTATAAATTGCCATGCGTAGGAAACCGCAGGTTGATGCAGTTGTAATCAATCAGATCGTTAGGGTGCTGCGGCTGAGGATTGCGGGAAAAATAATCAGGTGAGCCGACCACGGCAAAACGGACATCCGGGCCAATACGCACGGAAATCATGCCGTTGGAGATCTGTTCCCCCAGACGGGTTCCTGCATCAAACCGCCCGGAAACAATATCTGTCAAGGCATAGTCATCAATCAGCTCCAGACTAATGTCAGGATATTCTTTAAGCAGCGGTTCCAGCTTCGGCCAGATAACAGACCCGATAGCATAATCTGACGTTGATATACGCACCGTACCCGCGGGTTTGTTGTTGAGATCTTTCAGGGACTGCAAACGACCCTGAATACCATCGATGTAAGGCCCCAGGTCATCCAGCATGGACTGACCAATATCGGTTAACGCAATACTGCGCGTGGTGCGAGTCAGCAGTTTCATCCCCAGACGAGATTCGAGGGTACGCATAGTATGGCTCAGGGCTGACTGCGATACGCCTAATTGGGCCGCAGCTTTGGTGAAGCTTTTTTCGCGCGCAACGGCAATAAAAGCCATTAAGTCATTAAGATTTTCTCGTGCCAATCTGAGCCTCTGATATCCGGAAAAAATGGGTGGCTGATTCATCCCAATACACTGTCTCTTCAGACGAAAAGCGTTCTGGCGGTATGGCGTTCATTATAAATGACGGCCGCCTGCGCTGTACGAGAAGCAGTCTATCTAATTTATGAAAATGCCTCATTACTGCATTTTGATTTAGTCAGTTTTAACAACATCACATTTCCCGCAGAATACTTTTACACAACGTGAGACGTCTTCATTGCACGTGATTCCACGGTAAGAGGTATCAAATGGTTAAGTATGATTTTAGTGGCAAGGTGGCGCTGGTCACCGGCGCTGCTTCCGGTATGGGGCTCGCGACCGTCAGGGCATTTTGCGAATCGGGCGCAACGGTGGTGATGGCGGATATTCGCGAGGATGCGTTATCTCGCGAAGCGGATGCGCTACTGGCTGAAGGGTATACCGTGAAACCCGTTGTCTGCGACGTGACTGACGAAGAGCAGGTCAGACGCATGATTGAGAACGCAGTACAGGCGTTTGGTCAGCTCGACGCCGCCTATAACAACGCCGGTATTCAGAGCCCCATTGCAGAAACCGCAGATGCCAGCGGCGAAGAGTTTGATCGCGTCAACGCGATTAACCTGCGGGGTATCTGGAACTGCATGAAATATGAGCTGCAACAAATGCGCCGTCAGAAAAGTGGCGCTATCGTTAACTGTTCGTCTCTGGGCGGGCTGGTCGGCATTGCCGGGCGCGGCGTTTATCATGCGACAAAGCATGGCATCCTCGGGCTGACCAAAAGCGCAGCGCTGGAATATGCCGCACGTGGAATACAAATCACGCCGTTTGTCCCGGCATTATCCGCACGCCAATGGTCGAAAATATGCTGAACAGCGAGCCTGACGCAATGGCCGAGCTCATGAAGCTGCAGCCGATTGGTCGCCTGGGCGAGCCCGAAGAGATCGCGCGCGCCGTCTTATGGTTGTGCAGTTCCGATGCCAGCTTCGTCACCGGACAGGCTCTGGCAATTGATGGCGGTTATACGGTTCAGTAATCAGATGTCATTCTGGTTTATTCCCGACAGGGTGTAGACCAGCGTTTTCAGCGATTTGAAAGAATAAAGACGATTACCACGGGTTCGTCGTGGTTCTGTTTATACTTTTGAATGGTGTCTAAACAGGGTGGAGGAACTCTTCAGTGGAATATACAGTATTAAGCAACAACCTCAGAATGCCGATGGCGGGTTTTGGTGTTTTTCAGGTCACCGATAAAGAAGAATGTAAACAGTCAGTGCTGAGCGCCATTCGTACAGGCTATCGCCTCATTGATACCGCAGCAGTGTACGGCAATGAAGACGCCGTGGGCGATGCCGTTCGTGAAGCCATCGCTGAAGGTCTGTGTACCCGCGAGGAGTTATTTATTACCTCTAAGCTGTGGGTGCAGGACATGGCAAGCTACGAGACCGCCAAAGCCGGTATTGAGGCCTCGTTAAAAAAATCGGGATTAGACTATTTCGATCTCTACTTATTGCATCAGGCAATGCGTGATTATTTCAGCGCGTGGCGGGCTTTGGAAGATGCGTATGATGCCGGAAAGCTAAAAGCGATTGGCGTGTCTAATTTCTACGCCCACGTGCTCACCAACTTCTGTGAAACGGTCAGAATTAAGCCCATGGTAAATCAGGTGGAATTACACCCTTACTTTGCGCAATCTGACGCGCTCGAGACCATGAAATATTACAACGTTCAGCCAGAAGCCTGGGCACCACTTGGCGGCGGAAGGCACAAACCGTACGAAAATGAAATGCTCAAGGGGATTGCCGAAGCGCATCAAAAAACCATCGCTCAGATCATTCTGCGCTGGAATGTGCAACGTGGCGTTACCGTCATTCCTAAATCCACGCACCAGAACCGGATTGAAGAGAACCTGGCTATCTGGGACTTCTCCCTGAGCGATGCCGAAATGGCACAAATCAGTTCGCTCGACTTAGGCTATGTTGGCGATGCGGTTAAACACTTTAACCCTGAGTTTGTTCGCGGGTGTCTGGGTGTAAAAATCCACGACTAAGCGCGACGCGGCGTGCCACCCTCTTCCACTTCTGCAGAGAATGTAACACCCCTCTCCCTGCTTCGGTACCGAACAGGGAGAGGATATATGTTTTAGCGATCCAAATGCTGAAGGTGGACATCGTCTGCTTTTATTGCCTGGAACGGTTCTGGAAATAAAGTTACCGACCGAAACAAAATAGGTCTGTGCGACTTAGGATTCAGGTCGTGGACTTGTCTGTACCGGATATGCCATTATATGATTTGGTTAAATCTTTGTATTTATCTTTTGAATAAGGTTAATACAAAATGGCATACTTATTCAGGCGATAAGCGATGGTGTACTTGGATTATTTATTAACATTTATAGAAAGCAATCCGGCTCTGGCCATTGGATTTAATCTTATTCTGTTGGTCATCTCAGGTTTCTTTGCGCACCTGATGTGCAAATTCCTGCTCATAAAAATCGTTCGTAAGGTCTTCTTTGCCAGCCATAAACAGGATGTCCCGCTGGAAAAAGATCGTCGCATAGCCGAAAAGCTGTCGAATTTCATTCCGGTTATTATCGTTTATTACGTCCTGCAGTTTATGCCCAATATGCCTGCATCGCTGGTGACGGCAATAAATACCATTTGTGGGATTCTATTCTTTATTTTTCTGTCGGTTTTCTTCAATGAGATGCTGGATATTGTCAACAGCTCATATTTACGCAAGACGAAGCGTAAAAATCACTCTATCAAAGGCTATATCCAGATAGGGAAAATATTTATTCACGTCATCGCCGCGATCATGATCCTTGCCGTCATGTCGAATAAATCCCCCGCGATTATTATTTCCAGCCTCGGGGCCGTGGCGGCCGTACTGATGTTAGTCTTTCAGCATACCCTGCTTTCGCTCGTTGCCAATATCCAGCTTTCGTCAAATGACGTCCTGCAGTTGGGGGACTGGATTGAAATGCCCGATAAAAACCTGAGTGGCGAAGTGACCGACATTGCGCTGCACACCATTACTATCCGTAACTGGGATAACACGATCTCGCGTATCCCGACCAAAAACTTTCTGACCGAAACGTATACCAACTGGCAGGCCATGTTTTCGTCAGGCGCGCGCGGATTATGCGCAGCACCACAATCGATCAGCACTCCGTTACATTTCTCACGCAGGAAACGCTGGCCCCGATGCTGGCCCTGCGCGGCACGAATGAACCGCTGGCAAAACTCATCGACGGACGTGATCCCATGGGCGTACCGGACAGTTGGTTTATGGATAATGGCCTGACAAATTTAACGCTCTTTCGGCACTACCTGATGGCCTGGCTCGCCGATCGGCCTGATATTATCAAAGATATGTATATTGTGGTGAGAACGCTGAAGCCTACGCCGTCGGGTATTCCCCTGGAAATTTATTGCTTTACCTCTTCCGTACTGTGGATGGAGTATGAAAATACTCAGTCAGCGATATTTGAATACATCACCGCTGTCGCCGGTCAATTCTCGCTCCGCTTATATCAGTATCCGGCAGGACATGATTTCTGGCGTTTATCACAGGAACACAGCCTTCGGGACCGCACCCCACCTCCGGGTGAAGGTTAAGCTTTTTTGAAAACAGGCCGGTCAAACGGAATAATAGACAGCCTATCACCATCCTGAAGCCATAAAAAACCCGCACTCGGCGGGTTTTTTTATTATCGGTGAAGCTTAACTGCTCAGACTCGCGTCTTCATCGCTATCGTAAGGCTCACCGACAATGTGCGCGACTTACAGCGGAGAAACGTTACCCGCTGCTGGGCCTTTAGCGCCATTTTCAATGGTGAAGGACACTTTCTGGCCTTCATCAAGAGATTTGTAGCTGTCGCTCTGAATAGCAGAGAAGTGTACGAATACATCTTTGCTGCCGTCGTCAGGAGTGATAAAGCCAAAACCTTTATCAGAGTTAAACCATTTTACTAAACCAGTCATTTTATTAGACATAGATAATTCCTTATTTTTTGAGCCACTAAGCGCGGCGATGATGGCCTGTATTTAGAGAGTAACTTATTTGGCACTTAGGAGGAGGCTCACGAAGAAGAGTATCTATTGATAACACCTGAACTGAGGACTGCTTTACTAAACTGCTTTAATAAGGCCTGTATTCCAAACCGATGACGCTATTTAGGCACAGAAAAATTTTTTAAGCAAAGTTTTTATTTTTTATTATAACCACTTAAACACCCGGACGGCTGAATGGCTATGGAAATTAAGGCGCTGGAACAGCGTATTCACGCCCTGTTTAGCTAAAGCATACCGCCCCTTTTGAGGGTGGATACCCGTCTGACGATGGGTCATCGTATGCGCGTGACTGCTCAACCAGAGGCTGATCTCGTCTGGCATGGGATTACATCGCGCAGGCGACTTTCCACCTGGATTTCTGATGCAAGGCTGAAGTCTGAGGTGGAAAGCTAATGCGCCCTCGCTAAGTAGCTCAAAATGCTTAAAATTCATGCCTATAGCGCACAAAGTGAAATAGATTTTCGTTCGAAGCCACTTATCATAGGTGTTTTGAATGAAAGTGGTGGTGTTAATGTCTGTGCTCAAAAGCTTTTTCTTCTTTCTCTTCGCGTCAGCAGCCTGCACTGTGCCCGTGCTTTGCCTGTGGGCGGATATCTATTTATTTAATCTGGATATACCGGAGATATCGCTGACCGAAATTGTGCAGGAAACAGTTTTAGGGGGCATCGTATTTATACACTTCCTGCTGGCGAAGAAATGGGCATTCATGCGCTATTGCAACATCCTGATTGGCGGCTTTTTCCTCTCCATGCTGATTAGAGAACTGGATGCATTTTTCGATCTTCTGGCTCACGGAAGTTGGGTATGGTTTGCACTGCTTTCCGCCGTTTGTGCTTTGCTTTATCCCGTTATCCATTATCGTCTTACCCTTACGCAACTGGCAGACTATACCCGTACCCCGTGGTACGCGTGATGCTCAGTGGTCTGTTGGCAGTCCTGGTCTTCTCCCGACTGTTTGGAATGCACGGGTTATGGTACGCGATACTTGATCAAAGCTACGTCAGGGTAGTCAAAAATGTCGTGGAGGAAGGCAGCGAGTCATTCGGGTATGTGCTCTGCCTTATAGCATCTGTAGGGTACTACTGCTCTTTCCGGTCGCTCCCCCGCCAGAAATGATTCTGGTATTCGGAGGAGGGATAAACACCACTGGTAAACGAAGCACCGGGGTGTAAAACCGGAAACCTCAATGTGGGCTATGCAAGCTTTGCCAGCGCCTCGCTGATGCTTTTTGCTCCGCCGTAAAGATCGTGGCCGCTAATAATGTGCTCAGTGCTGTCAACCGTAACCAACAGCAGTGGAACCCCTCTGAAACCTTTTTGATTCATAAGACGCTTTACGTCAGCGATCCTGTCGTCTGTCAGGCTGCGAAGCCCGTCATCGGCATCGAGCCGCCCGACAAAGTCGTTAAGGTCAAGGTTATTTTCCCGAGCCCAGGCAATGCCGATCTCTTCCACTACGTTACTTTGCGCGGTATCACGCCCCAGTACATAGCGGGCATGTTGCAGTGCACGAAGCAGCCCTGCTTCTGCCGCCGGGCTGATTTCATGGAAAGCCGTGAGTGCCCGGTTCATAAACGTCGAATCAAAGCGCGCACCTGAGTTCAGGAGCTGGTGATAACGCTCACTGAATGGCTGGCCGGTCAGCGAAGCAATCCGCTGATCGTTTGTCCACGCATATTCTGCCCATTGGGCGGTGATGTCCCTGGCTCCCTCATCACAAAATAGACCACTGGGCATTAACGTGAGTTTTTCGCTGTAATATTGCGCCAGGTAGTTCAGGGCAGGCGAGCTGGCATAGCACCAGCGCAAAGTGGGTCAAAAAAATACTGTAGAGTGTCAATGCGCATGCGGTATCCCCTGGTAAGCATCAGCACTCATCATAATGAGATTCCTTAATGCGAAAAACAGCCCTCCAGTAAATTCAGTGTTTCATAGAGCGGACGAATGGACAGAATGTCCCTGCCCGCTCCTCAATCAGGATAGGTCATCGGCGTCCGGTTTCTGCGCACGGTGGATCTTGTCACGGATCTTATCAACTGATGCTTTGATGTCAGCAATGATGTCGCATCCATGCCAAGGGTATCCACGATACAGCGCGTGATAGTGCTGGTCTCGCTTTTCAGCGCCTCACCCTTCTCCGTTAGGTGGATAAGCACTTCGCGCTCATCCTTCGGATTGCGTGTCCGGGTGATCAACCCCGCAGTCTCCAGCCGTTTCAGTAAAGGGGTCAGCGTGCTGGACTCAAGAAAAAGAATTCCACTCAGTTCCTTCACTGTTCGCCCATCCTGATTCCACAAGGTGACCATTACCAGATACTGGGGATAGGTCAGGCCAAGCTTATCGAGCATGGGACGATAGAGCTGGGTAAAAGCATGTCCCGCTGAGTAAAGAGAGAAACAGAGCATACCGTGCACATCGGGCAGGGAATCCTCGGAAGTAGTGTGTTTAGTCATATGTCCTCCAGTCCCCCTAAAATAATTTGCATACGATTTAATTGCAAGCGATTGACAAAGGCAAAAAGGGCTGCCATATTCATTTGCACACAAACAAGTCGTACACAAACTAATAGCACAACACATGACAGGAGAACGAAATGACAACTTTCACCACCACAGACGGCACAGGCATTTTCTACAAAGACTGGGGTTCAGGTCAGCCTATCCTCTTCGCTCATGGATGGCCGTTATCGTCTGATGCCTGGGATCAGCAGATGCTGTTTTTCAGCCAGAAGGGTTTCCGGGTCATCGCACACGACCGTCGCAGCCACGGGCGTTCGGACCAGACTTTCCACGGTAACAATATGGATCAGTATGCGGACGATCTCGCTGAGCTGATTGAGGCGCTGGATCTGAAGGATCTGATTTTAGTGGGTCACTCAACAGGGGGCGGCGAAGTTGCACATTATATCGGTCGTCATGGTACCTCACGTGTGGCTAAGTCGTTCTGGTCGGCGCTGTCCCTCCTCTGATGCTCCGGACGGATGCCAATCCTGACGGCACCCCGATGGAGGTGTTTGATGCCATCCGCGAAGGCACGGCCAAAAACCGCTCACAGTTTTACTTCGACCTGACGGTTCCGTTCTATGGCTTCAACCGTGACCATGTCCCCACCAATGACGGGTTGCGGGAAAACTTCCGCAGAATCGGCCTGCAGGGCGGTATTAAGGGGCAATATGACTGCATCCATGAGTTCTCTGAAGTCGATTACACACACGACCTGCAGCAGATTGATCGCCCTACCCTGATTATTCATGGCGACGACGACCAGATTGTCCCCATTAAGGCATCTGCACACCGCGCCGCTGAGATCGTCGCGAATGCGACGCTGACGATATATGCCGGTGGTTCACATGGACTGGCGGAGACAGAAGCCGATCGCTTTAACGCTGACGTACTGGCCTTTATTCGCAGCTAACAAGGTGGCCTGTTCCAGACAGGCCGCAACCATCATACGCATAGCCTTTAAACTGAATTGAAAAGAGGAACGATCATGTCCAAATTTGCTGCCTCCCTTGCCGTTGCCACCGTTTTGCTGTCTGCCAGCGCTATTGCAGAAACCGCTAAGCCGACTGTTGTCCTGGTTCATGGTGCCTTTGCCGACTCTTCTAGCTGGAATGGCGTTACCCAAATCCTGCAAAAGGACGGTATAACGTCGTCGCTGCTGCGAATCCGCTGCGCAGTGTTTCGACTGATGCGGCTTACGTCTCTTCCGTGGTGAACAATATTAAGGGGCCGGTCGTCCTTGTCGGCCATTCCTATGGTGGCCAGGTCATTACGAACGCGGCCCGTGATACAAACAATGTGAAATCGCTGGTGTATGTCGCCGCATTTGCTCCGGATGCCGGTGAAGCGGCGGCCGACCTGGCCGGAAATTCCCTGGCGGCACGCTTGGCCAGCGCTCGCCGCACCGGTGAAGCTGGCTGATGGTAGCGTCGATCTCTCCATCGACCAGGCGAAGTTCCACCAGCAATTCGCACATGACGTTTCAGCTAAAGAGGCAGCGCTGATGGCCGCAGGGCAAAGACCGATTACCGAAGCGGCTTTAACTGAAAGTCAGGTGCGCCTGCCTGGAAAAAACTGCCCTCTTACTTTATTTACGGTGACGGCGACAAGAATATCCCCGCCCAGTTTGCGATTCATGGCTGAACGCGCGGGCTCAAAACACACCGTGGTGATCAAGGGCGCATCCCATGTCGTGATGGTTTCTCATCCGCAGGACGTTGCCACACTTATTGAGGAAGCGGCGAAGTAAACATCGCTCTCCCCCCTGAACGCATCCCTCGTCTGAGGGATGGCCGTATATGTAATGCCTCTTATGTTCCTGCCGGTATCCGTGAAAATGACATCAGCGGTATTCTTAATAATCCCAGGGACCCGGAATGCAACGGAACGTATCGCCGTCGACAGCAACATGGCAGACAGACGGGAATGAGAGATGAGTAGCGATCAATGACTCCCTGTTATCTGCCAGTTCCTGCAACAGACGAATGCGAATCTGTGCCGCTTCTTCGGGATAATGGTCGAAACCATTGAACCAGTCAGGATGTTCAAACCCAACCTGGAAAATAGCATCGCCGGCAAAGGTGAGTCGTTCCCCCTCAGAGGCCAGCCTTACCACGCTGTGTCCGGGAGTATGCCCGCCTGTACGAACGACACGCACGCCGGGTGCAACCTCGTATTCCTCTTCGAATGTGTGCAGTTGAGTCTGGTACGCTTGCAAAAATTGGGTAGCGGTTTGGCGCAATGCTTCCGGGAAACCAGGCGGCATGGAAACCTGTGAAAAATCGGGGTCACGCCAAAATTCCACCTCAGCAGCAGCGACATGAATGCGAAGGTCTGACCGCATGCGCGCTTTCACACCCTCAATAAGCAGCCCACCAACGTGATCCATATGCAGATGTGTGATAATCACATCCGTGACGCTGGCAAGATCTATCCCCGCTGACGCCAGGCGGTTAACCGTTCGCCCGGCGCGGGGTAAATCAGGGAAAGCCTCCCCCATCCCTGCATCAACCAGGATCGTCCGGTCACCGCTATGCACGAGAACCACATTTAATGCCCAGTCGAGAAAATCGGCAGGCAGAAACTTATCTTCAAACCAGTGGGTACGTTCGGAGGCCTCCGCGTTATGACCCAACATGGGTCCAGGTAATGACAACACGCCGTCACTGATCACCAGAACATCAATCTTACCGACCTGTAGTGCATAACGTGATGGCACCTTTTCATAAACGGCTTCCACATGCGAGGTACCATTAACAGGTGCTAACGACGCTGCATCATTCTTAGATATCGCCATATTTCCTCCGGACAACATAATTAATCGATTTAAGGGTATACACACCGTAGAAATGACTTTTTCCCCTCTGTTATTTCCCATCATCAAAAATAAACATGCAGACAGAACACAATGAAACAGGGTTAAAACATCGCTATACTCTTAGGATGCCCACTGTTATTAACAGGTATACTCATGAAAAATCATGACATTCCTCTTGACGATGCCGTTCATAAAATGGCTCAGGTATTAAAGAACCGACCTGAATTAGGCATAGACAGTGGAGATGCGCTGCAAATTCGCTGTTATCACTGGCCGCATGGGCCATTGCATGAAACTATCCCGCCACTCGATCAACATGTGATTATTGCTCACGTTGGACATATGCAGCGTGTTGAGCGAAAAACAGAAAATAAAATCGTTAAAAACACGATCCGGAAAGGCGCCATCACGACAATTCCTCAGGGAAGTACATCTCGCTGGGATATTGCTGGTCTTGTAGATGTTATGCATTTATATATTCCTGATAATATTTTCGCCGATCTTCTGAATCAAATGGAGATACCCACTGCTGAGTTACTCTTACGCACAGCGCATTTTGATGAGACGGCATCAAAAATTACGCTGGCCGTTGCGGAAATCATTTCGGACAATAACAAAATTAACCAACTGCTCTGCGAGCACTTAACACTGTCATTAATATTACTGTTAATAAAAAACCACTCCAACACGCTGACAGCCGCAGGCCAGTCGCAAGGAGTATTGTCTTCGCGCGCATTAAAAATGGCGCTGGAAAAACTGGATAACAGCCCGATAGGTGATGTCACGATTAAATCACTGGCTCTTGAACTGGGAGTTTCCTCAGCTCATTTCTGCCGTGCCTTTAAAAACAGTACCGGCTTAACCCCGTACGGGTGGCTTAAGCAGCGCGTAATGGAACGCGCTTTCCACGAGTTACAACACACCGATAAACTGATTACAGAAATTGCCATTGAAAGCGGCTATGGCTCGCAAAATGCATTTACCCAGGCCTTCAGAAAAATAACAGGCTTGACCCCCGGTCAATGGCGTGAAAAAAAGAACACGCGTTGATGCTGCCTGCCGCCAGGCAGCATCAACAGAGATGGCCTGTTACGGAACAATAATGTAATCAGGGTTAGCAACAGAAAACATTTTCTCTCTGTCGGGTTCTGGCGGATAAATCCACTGAGTATTAATTTCCTGCTTTATTTTTTTCGCTTCCACGCCCTGGTACATAACCTGATGATCCCAGCCTTCCGTGTAGACCGCCCCCCATTTGCCCAGATCAAGACAGGTAACATATTTTGGCTGGCTGTAAGAATGCAGCGGTAATCCCAGTATTTCTGCTGCCGCGTTATGACCGGCGACGCGCCCCAGGCTCATCGCATGCTGGCAGGACATGACGTTATAATTACCTTCATCATCCGTAGGGACTTTTACGGTATCGCCGGTAACGAAGATACCCCTGGCGGCAGGTGCCCGCAGATACGCATCCCCAATAACACGGCCCAGATTATCGTGGTCGCCCGGGATGAGCCCGGCTAACGCGCTGGCCCGCATTCCCGCCGTCCATATCACCGTTTTACTGGGGATAAATTCATCGTCCGAAAGCATCACCCCCTCAGCGTTGATTGCGCGCACTCTGACGCCCGTTCGTACAGTCACGCCATTACTGGCCAGCGCCTGATTGATGATCTCACAGGCATCCTCGCCCATCGCCTGACCAATTTTGTTCGAACTGTCCACAATAATAACCTGCAAATGGTGCTCCGAACCCAAGAGGTCTCTGAGGCGTTTCCGGCATTTCAGTGGCGGTCTCAAGCCCGGTCAGGCCCCCACCGGCGACAACAACAGTATTTCGTGCGGGAGAATAAGGCTCTGAAGCTAACGACATGAGGTGTTGCTCCAGTTCATGAGCAGCATTCAATGAGTTCACATCAAAACTGTATTCCGTGATCCCCGGCAGTTCTGGGTGAAATGCCTGGCTTCCGGTGGCCAGTACAAAACTGTCAAAATTAACCGAGGTTTCGCCACTCTCTTTTTTACCGAGATAGTTTTATTTTCTGCGTCAATATCGGTGACATAACCGGCAATATAGTGCACACCCGCAGCCTTAAGAACATGCAGAATAGAGGGTGCCATATTTTCAAGTACGGCTTCATACAATCTTGGACGAATGGTTAATGCGGGTTCCGGAGAAACCAAAAAAATCTCAATCCGATCATTTGCCTTTTCCATATGTACCAGCCTTGCTGCTGAAATGGCGGCCCACATACCTGCAAAACCCGAACCGGCAATAATAATACGTTTTTTCATAGCGATACCTGTTAACAGCGGATGATGAAATGTTGTTACCGCACCAAGAGTAGTGAAAGTCAAACCTGCCTGCTCTAGCAAAATTGATGTGCTTTAATCAAATTTGATGTTTTTTTATCAGCGCTGCGCGCGCCGCTAAATTTGCCCCATCCCCGCCACTCGACAGACCAGGT
>ENA-OQHY01000520-OQHY01000520.1-human-gut-metagenome-genome-assembly--contig:-NODE-520-length-21627-cov-2.778093_pt1 | contig 21627 bp, 25 predicted proteins | sample MGYA00242570_ERZ504733 | MGnify/ENA primary metagenome ERZ504733 (study PRJEB26092, sample SAMD00036219) | human gut metagenome | host: Homo sapiens | study: EMG produced TPA metagenomics assembly of... | reverse complement strand
GCATCTCGCATAAGTCTGTCCTGCTGCATAACCATTTCCGGTCATCATTGCTGAAGCTGCTTGCAAAATTACTCTGCATTATTCAGAAGGATATTTTTTTGAAACGCTCCACTAAACTAGCCTTTTTCTCTGTGTTATTCATTACCATTGTATTCTTAATTGCTACTGTGCTCATATTGACCTCTCCTTTTTATTATCTATATATGATTTACATTTGTTTTCCGTTTACATCTTGTATTTTAGCCTTGTTTCTATTTTTAAACCAGTGCTATAATTATCTTGTTTTACAACGATATTGATATTTACTATTTATAAAAAAGGAGATTATTATGGCAAAAGCATATCACGAAGCCCTGCACCCACTCGGCAATCTAGGCATCCAGGTATCGATGGCAGCTCTTGAAAATACACACATTCCGGCACACTGGCACGAAGCATGGAGATCTTATTCTGCCTGAACGGATCCGTCCGCGTTCATGTCGAAAACGAACGCCTTACACTTCAACGTAATCAACTAATTGTTTTTGATTCCAAAGAAGTACATTCCATACATTCGGATTCTAACCTCTATATGTTCCTTTGTATCCACGTCGATAAGAAGCGGCTCTCTGTATACTGCCCGGATCTGGAGTTGTATCATATCAAATGCCACCCCCTTCCTTTGGATGATCCAAATTCGACCCACTATATTCACCTTTGTCAGCTTGCTCACGATCTGACACGAACCAACATAGAAAGCGAAAGCACCAGCGCCATGCGTTCGGACGGCACGGCATTGCTGATGCTTGCTGATTTGATTCGTTATTTTTCTGTATATTCCCTGCCGGGAGCGACTGCGGGCACTAGTCAGTCTAATGATACTCTGCGAGAGATTATTACTTATGTAAATGAACATTACACCGAAAAACTCTCGCTGGAAGAAGTAGCTAATCAGATAGGATTCAGCAGGGAATATTTCTGCCGTTTTTTCAAACAGCATATGGGCATTACGTTTCTTCGTTATCTGAATGAAGTACGTATTTCTCATGCAGGGCGTCTCCTTATGAATACGGATATGTCAATCTCTGAGGTAATGAGCGAAAGTGGCTTCACCAATCAGACGATTTTTAACCGCCTCTTCAAAGAGATCTATGGGATGACACCCCGCAGTCACGGAACACTTCTGTGGAAGAGAAATATTTATAATACCATCTTCACAGCTCCATACATTCCTGCATCATTACCTAACGTTGCAAGAACGAATTCAGCGTTTGTTGAAGCATGGAATGCATACTTTTTAAAATGTTCACGTACCGTATCAATCAATATATCACCCGCTTTGGAAACTCCGCCTCCGATGACATAGATTTCAGGATCAAAAACTCCTGAAATCATGGCACAGGCGTTACCAAGCTGGTCTCCTACGAAATCCAGAATCTGTAATGACAAGTCATCACCTTTCTTCGCACAGTCAAAAACTTCTTTGCAGGAAAGATAAGCCGCCTCTCTTAACATCGATGGCTGATCGCTGGTTTCCAGAACCTGCCTGGCTTTCCTCGGTGGAAAACACCCCAATCTTTACGGTTGTTCCACCGATATCAATTCCAAATGCATACTTTTTCATCTTTTTATTTCCTTCTTATTCGAAGTCAATTGACTTTCCGGTACGTCCAGATTCACGGACAGCATCCATAAGTTTTAACACACGACGTATTTCTGGAATCTGTACCAGGAATTCTTCTTCTCCGTGATAAGCTTTGACATAATTTTCAAAATAATTTCTATGCTCTGTATGTACTTCTGGAAGTGGTTCTGTTGCAATTCTTCCTTCTGGTGCAGGTCCGAAAGATCTTGTAGGTCCTGCTGCTGTCATAGTTCTCTTACCACCTACATTCGTAAGAAGGCTTGTTGTACGTACAATCTTTCCTTCCGGGAAGAATCCGTCTACATAAGCAGTTCCTTTATCACCTGCTACAAACCAGTGACGTTCGAACCATTTATCCTGTACTTTGTCTGCAAGATAATAAGTACCAAGCTCTACGGTGGCAGTAACATCATTGTCAAACTTCAGCATAATCTGAAAATAATCATCTACTTCTGTGTTGATGACATTACGAATATCTGCAAATACTGATTTTAATTTTGCTCCCGGGAACATCCAGCATACCTGATCCAGAAGATGTACTCCCCAGTCATAAAGCATTCCGCCGCCTTCACTGATCAGTACATGCCAGTCATGCATATTTCCATTGAATCCATACAGTTGATTCTTGATTGCATACACCTTTCCAAGTGTACCTGAATCATAGACTTCTTTGCAGTCCTAAATCCGGATCATAACGCGTTGCTGATGTACTGTGAATTTTACGCCATTTTCTTTCACTGCTTTTTCCATATCATCTAATTCTTCCAGACTCATTGCTACTGGTTTTTCACAGATAATATTTTTCTTAGCTGCTGCTGCCTTAAGTACCAGATCATGATGCTGATTATTATTCGCTGCAATGATTACAACATCTACTTCAGGATCTGCAAAAAGTTCTTCATTACTACTATATCTTTTAATTCCTTCTTTAACATCTTTAAGCTGTTCCGGGTCTCTGTCTGCGATTCCTACCAGCTTGATTCCAGGAAAGTCACTGAGCATCTTTTCATGCTCATGACCCATAAATCCATGTCCAATAATTGCAAAACGGATATCTTCTGCCATCGCCTTATCCTCCATCATTCTATCTATCTGGTTTATACTCATCAAAATCATACTTAATTGTTCCAAATGGTGTCTCCTGCTCACGAAGTGCAATTGATTTTGACATCTTCTTGATCTCATCTGCTGTTACACTGCGTCCAAGTTCACTGGAAAGTACAACACCTTCAGAAAGGAATGCTGTCTGCATAGCAATATATGGAGAATCAATTCTTGTTGTATCGTTCAGTTCTCCTCTTAAGTATGAGTACCACTGTAACTGGTTATCGTTGTACATTTCCATTTCTGGATGAAGCATCAGTTCCTGCTGTCCTGTAATATCACCGATTGCACAGTCTAATTTGTTATCAAAGAGATTTCCATCTCCATCTACTCCGAACCACTCAAGTTTTGGATTCTGAAGTGCTCCACCACCTACGATAGAACCACCTTCTGGCACTGCCAGTGGGCCACCTGTTGTATCTACATCAAGGAATTTAAGTCCTCCGTTGGAACCTGCTACGAAGCTTGTTCCGATGTCGTCCATATGCATTGCCCAGTCTTCGTAAATATCCATAGAAATTCCGCCTTTGAATCTTGCCATACCTACACCAAGATCTTCTACAGGAGCTGTACGATTTGTAATCTTATCGATTCTTTCGTCTGTCCAGTAATCACAAGACTGCATTCCGTATACACTTTCCAGTTCTGGCATACCAAGTACATAAAGCATCTGTGCCAGATGATAAATTCCAAGATCAAAAAGTGGTCCGTGTACGCCAACCTTAGGATTGATGAAATCCGGGCTGAAGAATGGCATATCATATCCAGGACGTCCCTGACGTCTGTGTCCGACACTTCTTACATGATATACTTTACCAAGTTTTCCTTCTTCGATCATCTTCTTAGCGATACGTGTCTGTGGATTATAGATAGAGCTGATCTGTACAGCCAGTTTCTTTCCATATTTTTTCTGTGCATCGTAGAGAATCTTTGCATCTGCATAGCTTGCTGCCATTGGTTTCTCTGAATAGCAGTCATATCCTGCTGCCATAACAGCTGTTGCAACAGATGTATGAAGGTTATTGTGTACACATACTTCAACTTCATCGATGTCATCTCTCTTTAACATCTCACGGAAGTCCTGATATAAGTTTTCTTCTGCAACTCCATACTGTTTGCCCCATTTTTCAAGTTTCTCTTTGTCGGTTTCTGCTGCTGCAACAACACGGAGGTTGTACCCACGTTTATTTAAATTTTCGATTACAGTCATATGTCTGTGTGAAATCATTCCACATCCGATAATTGCAATTCTTAACTCTTTATATTCTTTCATTTTTCTGTCTCCTTTACCTTCTCAATTATATGTATTTTTTCTATGTCAGAATGTTCTTTCTACCATCCCAGAATCTTCAGATACTCTCTACTTCTTCTTGCGCATTCCAGTGGATCTGTCTCATAATGCTCATCCTGCTCTACTACTACCCATTTTGCATTAGCTTCAATAGAAGCCTCCAGAACTGGCTCCCAGATCATCTGTCCGAATCCAACCGGACGGAATCCGAAATATCCTGTGTCTCCTTCTTCTTCCTCTGTATCGATACCGATCAGCTTGTACATGTTCTTAACTTCACCTTTTTGATGTAATCTTTCAGATGTACTACCGGGATACGATCTGTGTACTTCTTAACGAATTCCGTTGCTTCTCCTGTTGCAACATCACACCAGCATGTGTCAAGTTCTGACATCAGGTTGTCGTGTGGGATTGCATCGAACATTGCATCGTATCCCACTGTCCATCTTCCAGTTTCACAAACTCAAAATCATGGTTGTGATAAAGGAATGTCATACCTGCATCATGAATCTTCTGTCCTACTTCATTCAGAAGTGGAAGGAATTTCTTAAAGCCTTCTGGATTAACCGGGTGATATTCTTCTGCCATATAAGGCATTACCAGATATTTTACACCGATGGTTGTATAGTCTTTGATAATCTGATCTAAGTTCTCCATCATGTCTGCAAATGGTACATGTGCACTGATCGGAACCAGACCTACTTCATCCAGGACCTCTTTGATATACTCTGGTGTAAGTCCATACAGACCAGCTAATTCCACTCCGTCATATCCGATTTCTTTTACCTTCTGCATAACCTCTTTGAAATTCTCTGGTGTATTTTCCAGAAGATCTCTTAATCCATATACCTGAACTGCTACTGGAAGTGTTTTACTCATTGTTATTTCCTCGCTTTCTTTATTGTTATTTTTCTAATTTTATTATCCTGTTTTTACAGTGCTTTTGTTTCTTTCTGTCTTATATATTACTGATTTTTTGACTTAAAATATTTTCTCTGATTTCACTTTCTTTCTACTTCTTTGCACAATCAGTCAGTAAAAAAGATGGGTATGCAACAAATGTACTCTATTTATTTGCATGGTACTATGACATACAAAAGACCCATCCGGGATTTCACTCCCAGACAGGTCTTATTTACTTCCGTTTCAATTCTGATCTATTTCATGCTTCCTACACAATCAGAAGTCTTCTCTCATTCACATGATGTCCGAACTCAGGCATGAACACCATATTCTCCTGATCCGGATCCAGATGTGCCTGGATAATCGGTGGCATATAAGAAGAGGTAAAGCAGAATCCATATTTCAGATCATGATATCCCTGTGCAAGTCCCCCTGCTTTTTTCACCTTAAGTACAGCTGGTGTTGTTACAGACCAGTGTCTCTGGAAGTCTGCTGCCATCTCCTCATTAGTGAAATCTTCTCCGTTGATATTCCAGATGATTTCATCCTTTTCAATCTTTTCTCCATCTACATACAAAGTACCTGGGCGGATCTGTGACAGGAAAATTCCTCTGTAATAAGGCAGTCTTACCTTGAATTGAAATCCTGTTACATTTCCATCTTCATCTTTTATATTTCTAAATCCTACGGACTGAATTACCTGTTTTTCCATAATACGATATCCTCCTTAATCTCCAAGCAGATTCTTCAGCATGATATGCTGTTTTCTAAGTGTCTGTCCTACTTCGTATCCATCGTCATATTTATCTGCACCTTCATATTCACTCAGCAGATATCCTTCATAACCATTCTTCTGAAGTACCTTAATGATTTCCGGATAAGGAATTGTTGTTTCTTCAAATTCATCACTCATATTGATGAACTTTGCATGACAGCAATATACATATGGAAGAAGAGGAATAATGTCTTCTGGTTTATTTGGTGTAAAGTTCGGATCTACCCATTCACCTTCTTTGAATTCTGTTCTGAACACAGAAAAGTCAATGTTAAGTCCAAAATTCTTCGTTCCGGTCTCTTTGATAAAATCTACAAAATCAGTTACCAGTTTTCCTTTCAGATTTGATGGTGTATGGATTTCTGGACACATCTGAATTCCAAGTTCTTCTGCCAGCGGAAGTGCACCTTTGATGATTTCTCTCCAGTTTTCTACAGGTTCAAGAAGATCATTAATAACTGGCATTTTTGTTCTCATAACTGTAAATCCAAGTCTGTGAGCCAGACGGATATCACGTTTTAACATTTCTATAGACTCTTCTGTTGTCAGATCTCTGTCACCAAGTACGTGTGAATCAATCCAGTTGCCATATTCTACTGGTACGATTTCGTATTTATCGCAGAGTCTCCACCATTTTTCTACCCATTCATCTGTTGGATATGGATAATTTTCAATGTGTGTATTTGCAAGGATTTCTACTCCGTGAGCTCCCATATCGTGAAGATCTTCAAAGCAATCTTCCAAAGTTTTTGTTAATCCAAATTCTGCAGAATAGCTGTATAATGCTACCCCTCTCTTAGGACCTTTTTTTTCATATTTATACATGTTTCTGCCTCCTGTTTTTTCTTATTTATGCATTATGTTTTTCTCTTAACTGTGCACGGATATCTTCTGCTTCTTTATCTGTCATCTTCCAGAGCAGGCACATAGCTGCTGCCAGGAAAAACAGAATAGCCGGAAGAAGGTTTACTGTAAAGTTGATACCTTTCAGTGCCTGTGCTGTCTGCTGCGCATTTGCTACATATCCAAATGCACTCATGATCAGGATTCCAAATGCTCCACCAACTGCATTACCAATCTTTGTTGCAAGTCCATATGTAGCATATGCAGTACCGTCTGTACGTGTTCCTGTCTTTAATTCCATATAATCTACAGAATCTGCTACCATAGAAAGACTCATCGGGAATCCCACATTAAACAGACCAAAGATAATGTCTCCTGCCAGTACCATTTTCATGTTATCAAATGGTGCCAGTACATGATCACAAGTCCAATTCCCTGAATGATCATAGACCACATAAGTACGTTTCTTTTACCAATTTTTTTTGCAAAAATGGAACAAATAATGATCCTATAATTCCTCCAATGGACGGAATTGTCATAATCAATGCAATCATAGTAAATGAACCAAGACAGTAAATTACATAATAAGATGTAACTGCAATTCTTCCCATGAATGCTGTCATCTGAAGAATCATAACAAATGTAACAATCATCAGATATTTGTTTTTAATCAGATTATTAACTGTATCTTTAAATGAGAATGGCTGTGGTTCTCCTTCTGGCTGCACAACTTCTTTTGATGTAAAGAATACAATCAAGAATAATGGGATTGAGATAATTGCATAAATAAGTGCTACTGTTCTGTATCCCTGTCCATTTGCAACTTCTGCACCAGCTCCTGAGAATTTCAGTGCCAGTCCTGCAGATACACCATTTACAATGACCATACCAAGATTCATACCAATATTTCTTGATGTATTTAAGATGTTTCTCTGGTCTGCATCTTCTGTCATAACAGCTGCCATCGCTCCATAAGGAATATTAACTAAGGTATACAACATGCCTGCAATAATATAGATTGCTGCGGCCCAGATAACTCCTGCGGTAGACTTACCACTAAATGGATTCGTAAATGTCAGTACACTAAAGATTGCAAGAAATGGTGCCCCAAATGCAATATATGGACGGAATCTTCCGAATTTTGAACGTGTTCTTTCGGCAATTGCTCCCATCATAGGATCGTTTATCGCATCCCAGATACGTGCCAGCATCATAATTACGGAAACTGCTGCCGGTGCCAGTCCTACAATATCCGTATAATAAATTGTCAGATAGGAACCTACATAGGTCCATACAAACTGAGAAGCCAGATCACCAAACCCGTAACAAATGGTGGCTGCCTTTGTAGCTTTTAGCTTCTTCTCCATCATCTTCTACCTCTTTTCATTTTTTATCTTATCATTTCACATCGTATCAACAACCGGTCTGTTAATCTTTCGATGGTTATATGTTATCAGAATTCTCAGCTATATTTCTCTGCATAATTTCCGCTATTATGCCCAAATCTTTCAAAACAACCTACAAAAAAAAGCTCATGCAACATATGTAATCTATTTGTTGCATGAGCTTTTTTATTTTCTGTTGAAAATATGAATCAGGCTAACTTCATGTGGTTCCAGAACTATTTTCATATCCAATGTATGATTCCCATTTATGACTTTTGTCTTAGTTTGTGACAATGTTGGAAAACTGATTCCCTGAAGATACTTTACATCCTGTCTGGTAAGTCTGATATCATACTGGAATTTTCCCCATTCATTCAATATACTTCCATTCTGTCTGTTCAGCGTCCTTTTTTTCAGATAGTACTCTCCACTTTCTTTCAGATTTTCAAAATGAAAATCCAGATGCACCGGGCTTTCATCCTCAAAAATCATTGAACTGCACTTTCTAAGATCGACATCTTCTTCCTGTAAGAAATAGCTCCGTTTAAACCATGAATAGTAAAAGCATAAGATATAGATATCTCCACTTTCTTTTTTCGTAATGATATAATATTCTCCTTTGTCCAGAAGATATTCCCCCAGCTGATTTAAAAAATCAACTGCAAAATATGCAGGCTTTCGTATCATATCTTTAGTAAGAAGCCCAATCCCGCCATTTACAAGCCCGACTGTATCCATATGGCTGGATACCCAGTCCGTTCCGCTCATAATTCCTATCATATCCACCTGATCCGCCATTGTTTCTATCTTTTTTACCAGATACGCTGCGCGGAAACAACTATCATTCAGATAATTACGATTCGAGATTGTATTATTCCACTCTGTAATATAGATTGGTGTATCAGAAAGACCAGTCAGCTCCAATAATCTTTTAATTTCACGCAACTGATTTTCTTCGTTAAATTCATTTTGCGAAATTTTTCTTACAACCTGCTTCTCCTCGCTTTTATATGTATCATATGGAAATACAATAAACGATGCAAAATCCGGTTTCACATTTTCTTTCCTACATCGTTCGAAAAAGTTAACCAGAAACTTCCAGTCTTTTACTACAATACTGCTAATTCCTCCAATCTTTGCCTCTGGGATTCTATTTTTTACTGTATGATGCAAATACATCCATGCATTGAAAAAGTCATACTGTTCATCCTGATATAATCTGGTTTCCGGAGCATTATCTTCATGTATACAGTCCCGGTCCAGTTCGAAGATCCAACTGGATACTTCTTCCTGACCATACCGGTCTACAATATGTCTGAAAAAATCATCCACATTCTTTCCCAGTGTTCCCGTGATGCAAATGGGATATACTGCTCTTCATAGAACACTTCTTTTCCATCTGAACGAAGTGCTGTATCCGGTCTTCTTCCCAGGTCAAGAAATGGCTTCAGACGGTGCTGAACCATAAAATCCAATACCTGATTCATACTGTCATAATTATATTGGTCAATCGTCTTTCCATCATTGATCATCATATTTTTAGAAAATACATTCCAGATACGGATATATTTAAAATGAAGATGCTCGTTCAACTGCAATGTGTGGAACTGTACATTCGCCTTATTAAGATCCCAGATAGGACCTATATTGATCATTTTATTCCAGGTTTTTGGGTACTTCTTTCCTTCACATTCATTCAAGTCAATCCACACCTGCGTGGTACGTTCTTTTTTCCCCAGTTCGTATCCCTTTTGCTTTAATTCTTCCCTGATTGCAATCTCCTGTTTTTCTTTCGTATCTTCTTTTTCATTCTCAGCTTTGCGGTACTTTTCCCTGTATTCTGTTGGAGTTTCTCCCATCACTTTCCGAAATGCGCGGTTAAAGGATGCTGAATTAGAAAAGCCGGAAGTCATTGCAATCTGTGTCATATTCTGTTCCGAGTACTTCAAAAGCCCCAATGCCGTTTTTACCCTCAGTTGCATAACATAATCTGCAAAATACACGCCCGTACTCTTCTTAAAAATCCTCGAAAGTGTTGAGGTCGATACAAACATTCTGTCAGCCAGTTCGTTCAGACTGATTTCCTGATCCAGATTAGCCAGAATATACTGCATGATCTCCCTCATGCGGGCATCATTTTCTGATTCATATGCTTCCATACTCTCCTGGTTCAGTTGATAATTTTCTACCAGACAATCCAACAGTTTCAGCATCAGACTGTCCATATAGCAATTCGTCTGATGTGCCCTTGATGTATACTCCGCTGTTATCTGGAAAAATATATCACGCAGATCCTGATAGGAATGCCCCTCATCCACTACCGAATTACAGTAAAATATCATATGCCTGTTTTCCAGCACACTTGTTGTAAGGCGCATGGAAAAAGAAGCTACGCCATATAAAGCATCTCTTGTATTTTCTATTTCATAACTGACTCCCGGGTTAATCAGGACAATATCTTCTGCTTTCATCTGATACCGTTCTTCCTGATAACGGATTGTCATTTCACCCTCCAGTAAAAAGATGAGCAGAAGTTCCGTCTGAATATTATCTTCTTTTGCTACAGCCTTTTGTACTCTATATTTCATACCATTAATATCCATGCAATAAAAACCTCTCTTTCTATTAAATTCATCTTCTCTAAATGGTCTTAATTCTAATATAATGCCACATTAAAAGCCAGCGGGGACAGGGAAAAAGCCACTTTCCCCGTCCCCCTTATTCCCGTCCCCTTATTCAGCCAGCTCCCCAAACTCCGTCTTCTCAAATTCCTGAATGGAAATATGTCTCTTATTCGGGTTCGCATACACGAAGGTCTTATCTACATTCTCCAGATAGTTCTGGATCTTATCGTTCGTCGCGCTGATGATTGCCTGGAAGCCAAGTCCGCGGATCAGTGAGATACAGCTTGCCACCTTCTCGGCATCCATCTTGGAGAACGCCTCGTCCAGCACAACCAGACGCAGTGTCGGTGACCGGTGCATCTTCGGCGACAGATTGATCTTATAAAGCTGCGCAAAGCTTGCCAGAAGTGCCACGTACAGCGGATTCTGCCCCTCCCCGCCGGAGTTCTTCTTGATCATCTTACTCAGTCCGATCGTCATCTCCTTATCGCCATGTACGATCTGCTGCATATCGAATGACAGATAGGTCCGGTAATCCGCATACTTATCCATGTTACGTTTCGCCTCATCCATCTCGTCCTTCGTCGCATTCTCCGGCGGGATGAAGATGTTGATCAGCTCGTTCATCATCTCCCCATACTGGTTCTCATGCTCCATCGTGAACATATCAAGCTGATTGTCCATCGTATCATCTAAGTCAGACGGACGGATCTGCAGGGAATCATCCATGAACATCTTATAATATTTTCCATCTGCACCCTTGTTCTTCGTGATCACGAACTGATACTTATCCTTACCGAAGTCCAGTTTGCTGATGATCCGGTTCAGCTCATCCCTTCTCTGATAAGCCTCCAGGATCGCACTTCGGATCTTGAAGATGAAGTCATCTTTGAAATGCTCCACAGCCGCTTTCGCCTGTGTCTTCGCCGACTCTCTGTAAGTCTCCAGATGATCGCAAGACAGCGAATTCAAAAGCTTCTCATACGGCGCGTTGTCCCGGATAGAAGTTGAGAATGTACGGTTCGGATATTCTCTGATATAACTGCTTCTCTCTTCCACCAGCTTCCGGTAAGCGTCTTCCTCTTCTTCCCTGAGCGTATATACCCGCGAAACCATCTGACGTCTCAGATACTCATAATTCTCGGATTTTCTGCTCGCCAGATATTCCTGGAACTCCTTCTCGTAACGCTTATCTGCTACTTTTCTCTTCACGTCCTTCATCTGTTCTTCCGATTCGAGAACTTCTGCATTCAGACGTTCGATTTCTTTCTTGTTCTCCCAGATTGCTTCCTGCACCTTGGATACGGATTCTTTCTTCGCATCCTGTGCCGCCTGCACTTCTTTCTTCTTGCCTTCCCATGCAGCAACGGATTCATCCTTTAACTTCTGCATCTGTTCCAGAAGCTGAGCCTTTTTCTTTTCTTTGGAAATGATTGCCTTGCTGTCAGCCAGCCATCCGAGATAATCCTCTGCCGGCTGCTTCAACATCTCCATCTGCATTGCCTGGCGGATCTCTTCTAACAGCTCCTGTACCGGCATTCTCTCGCCATTTAACTTCTCGCATTTTTCTTCCAGCTTGCGGATTCTCTGGCGCATACTCGTCTCACCGATGTAGGCTCTTCTGGTGTAATTCTCCGGATTCATGTGCTGCAGTTTGTAGCTCTGGTACAGCATACAATCCGGTGTCACACCGATCCTGCACTCACGCAGTTCATCCAGCGATTCGCATTTCTTTACATTTCCAAGGAAGAAATTAATGTATTCCTGCACATACGCTTCTTTCGCTTTTACTACTTCTGCCAGCGCCCCCGGCTGTACCTGATGCTTGTCCTTCGTAAGCTTCTCCGTATCCAGGACTGCTGCCCGGAAGAAACGTTTCGTATCCATCTCCTGGTAAATGTCCATCGCAGCCCTGGCATACTTTGGTTCCACGATCAGCTGCAATTTATTATTTCCAAGATAACCCTCCACTGCATTGTGCCATCTCTCGTCCTTCACATCCAGAAGATCCGCAAGAATATGCACATTCACGAACTTGCCGCAGCGCTCATGCAGACGGTTACGCAGTTCGAATCTCGCCTCTTCCAGCTCTCTCGGATAAGCCTTCTTTCCCTGCTTCAGTTCTTTTAACTCTGCTCTTGCCTCTTTCTCTTCTTTCTTGATCCGGCGAAGGTCTGCATCCGCTTCCTGTCTCTGGTCTTCCAGCTCCTCCTGCAGATCTTTTAAGCTTCCTGCAGGCGCACAAGTTCTTCTTCGGAAATGCTTCTGTCTGCGAATTTTTCGATATCCCAGATCACCTGATTTGGCGTAATGTCTTTCTCCGTCCATGCCTTCAGATGCTCTGCAGTCTGCTCCCAGCGGGCTTTTCCGTTATTCAGACGCTCCAGCGTCTCATTTAATGTATCCAGATCTGATTCCAGTCTTGCATACCCACTGTCTGCGATCCGCAGAATGATCTCTTCATACTCTTTCTGCAGGTCCTTTTCTTCCTGCTCCATCACCTGTTGCTGCTTCTTCAGATCTTCGATGGCTTCCTGCCTTACCTTGATCCGGTCTCTAGCTTCCTGACTCTTCACCTCATGGTTCATAACCTCCAGACGATCGATCTGATAAGAGCACACCTTCTCCTCATCGGATTTTTCTGCATACTGCTCATATTTTCCGCAGATCAGCTTCAGTCTTCTGATCTCCTCCATCGTCTCTTCGATCTTACTGCGCATGCGTCCATACTGCATGACACTTTCCTGCAGATCCTCAATATGGATATCCTGCTCCATACAGATATATTCCTTTACGAAATCTTCCAGTTTGATATTCATACGGAACGAGATCGCACGTTTGAATAGCTTTGGAAATTTTTCCATGTCCAGACCGCCAAGATAGATATCGTATAGCTGTCTCCGGAATCTTTCATTGCTTGGACCGCAGTAGAACTGTTCCGGCGTAAAGGAACGCTGCAGGTACTCACGCATTTCCGCAGTGGTAAGGCATCGGCCTTCCGAACGGTAATGATTCGGAAGTAATTCTCCCGTATGCCAGAAGAACAGGCGGCTTACGTCATTATTCGACGTATCCACGTCAAACACAACACCGACACACTGTTTATCTCTGGTATTCGTCTGTGTCAGCTCCAGCACGATCGTACTGGAAAAATTACGATTTCTTAAATACTGTGATTCATTATTTTCACTGATATTCACCATACCTCTTAAGTACTCGATCAGTGTACGGTCCGAATCATCTGCTGCCGCCTTATTGAAAAATCCACGGCCATCCGTATTGGCATACAGCACGATCTGGATCGCATCCAGAACCGTCGATTTACCACTTCCGGAATGTCCGGTGAAGAAGTTGATTCCTTCATTAAGCGTCAGTATCTTTTTATCTATGTAATGCCAGTTATTCAGGCATATCTTCGAGAGTGCTTTGAATGGCTGCTTCGTCTCCAATTTGATCCTCCTCACTGAATGTTGCTAATAATTCCCTGATGTCATCTCCTAAAAGTACCGTATGGATACAAGGGTAGATGACCAGGCGGGTCGACTCGTTTAATTCTTCCAGAACATCAAGCGGCTCGATGATCTGATACTTCTTCAGAAGTGCGATCGTTCGTCTCATTTCCGTAATTGACGGAAGACTCTTCAATACATGAAATTCTCCCGCTTTTCCGTTTACTGCACCAAGTGTTGTCACCACATGGCTGCTCGACGATGCAGTCTGCATCTGCTCGTCATAGATAAGCTTCAGCACCAGTAAATAGATCGTCGCCAGACGCGGCAGCTTCTCGCCCCACAACTGTTCGCCCTGGATATAGATCACACCCATATGTACATTTTCTCTGAGCGTGATCCCTGCGACTTCAAAATATGCTTTAAAAAATTCCAGATGCTTCGTGCAGGTGCGGTATTCTTTTGTATACTGCATCCTGCCCGCACGTTTATCAAATTTTCTTTCCAGGAGAAATGTCTGGCGGTACAGGGTCTGGATGACCTCTGTGACCTCTTCTTTTTCTTCCTGGGTTAACTGTTCGTAGTAATCTATCATTTATTTTCAGAACTCCTTTTATCTATTACACTCGCCGTTTCACAAACCTGAGTGCCGGATACCGGTATCCGTCCTTTTCCACCATCTCCGGCTCTTCTTCCAGCACCATATATCTGCTGTTCTTACGCGTACTGTAATCATAAGCAAGAATCAGTTTTTCAAATTCTTCCTCGTCAGCAATATTGATCTTCGACGCATCCATCACTTCATCTTCCATATTATTCTCGATGAATTCTTCAATCTGCTTCTTGCTGAACCGCATCTGTATCCGGTTCAGTCTTAAGATATCGTCCTTATCCAGATCACCCGTCGTCTCATCCGGAAGCAGCTGACTGATGAAGTCTTTTCTGGATTTTCTTCTCTTATATAAAGACTTCTCTGACAGGATCTCCAGAAGTGACAGATTCATGCGCTTTCCGGTCTCTGTGATGATCTCTTCCATCTGCTCCGGTTCTTCCGACATCTTATTCAGAAGCTGTACCACCAAACCCTTCGTATCCGTCTCACCGCTTAACAGATAATTCATTCTGGTTACCGTTGCCCGGACATATTTCGTATGTTCTTTGTCCATATTGGCAATGCGGTGCTCGATATCGTCAAATCCACGCTCGATCAGATCCAACAGATCCAACACATCATCCTGGTTATCTCCCAGCATCTTCGACCGTGCCTGTACTTTCATGATAAATGCTTCATCATCCCGGATCTCTCTCAGACATTTCTTAATATCCATCTTATAGATATAAAAGTTGTCCGATGTTTTCAGAATATGATACTTCTTCCATACGATTTCTTCCACATAACTGTCCAGATGTTCCCGCAGGATCCCACTGTAAGAATCCTGCTGCAAGAGCTTCGCAAAGAATTTATTCATATTATGAAGCATATCCTGCAGTGCCTTATTCAGCCGCCTCGTATTCACCAGAGCCGTCCTTAAGAGCCCGACACTTGCCCGCGGATCATTGCGGAACGCATACAGCGTTGCATACACATTCTGAATATAAATGTCCGTCTCCGATGCATCTTCCGAATTCAGCTTTTCAAATGCATCGATCATCACCGCCGCATAATCCGGAATGACAATATTTGTCACCAGTGTATTATAATCCTCGATACGCTTCAGCCATCCTGCCCGCAGCAGCCAGTTTAAGATCCTCGAAGAAGGCGTCTCCAACATATCAAAGTCTGTATCATTTTCCTCCCGCTGTAGCTCAAAGCGCTTCTTCGCATTCATATCACTTAAGATCTGGATGCACACCTCTTTCGTCAGGAAATAGTTATTATATTCGTATTCTTCATTAATACATAAAAGTGCTTCAATATAAATATACCGGTTGACCGAACGGAACAGACTCCAGAACGTATCCGGGATTTCATTCATTAACTGCATCTTGTTTTCCTCCAAATGATTCCTTACAATTCTACCATTTTTAGGGGAGTTTTTCTACTGCAAGTTATTTTCCAGAATTTTATGTACTCTTTATTTGTTTTTTGCTTTCATAGCTGATATGATAAAATAAAAGACAATATAGAAATGAAGACGGAGGTAAAATTATGTCCGAAAATATAGAAAAAGCAGTACAGACCGAAGAATCGTCTGAGACTAAAGGAACTGAAGCTACCGCACCTGCTGCCACTGACAATGTTGTGCTTTATCCTGTTTCTGATGAGGAGAAAACTGTATCTGCTGCGCAGGAAACTTCAGATACTGAAAGCAAAGCTACCGACGGTAAAACTGCCGATAACACAAACAAATTCAGTGACACCCAAAATACAAAAGAAGCTTCACCAAAAGATGCGGAAAGAAGACGAACTATGATCTGGAAGAGGATTTCTACGAACAACAGGAAAAATCCCGCTCCAAAGACGAGCATCCGTTCCGCGAATTTTTCTCCAATTTCCGTTCCAAACGCAAGATCGAGATGAACCGTGATGAACAGATCCTCTCCCGCATCAGCATGAAGATCTGATGGAGTATCTCCGCATGGAACAGAAACGTATGGAACTTCTCCAGCAGGCAAAGGAAGTACGTGAGAAAAGATTCTGGACTACATTCCAGCTCGCCATCTGTCTGTTATCCGTTATCCTTGTTATTTATTTTCTGAAGGATAATCCGGTAATACTCGTGACGATCCTGTATACATTCGGAATCCTCACCGCCCTCCGTATCTGGAGCAAAGGCCAGAATGGAAAGGACAGCAAAGGCAGCAAAGATAAAACCGATGCTTAATCCCCAAAAGTTATCCACAATCACCCAATATCCTGTGGATAAATCTTTTTCTGCCGCAGTTTAATGTAGACAACTTCCCGGAACAAAGCATAGAACACTGACATCAGCGGAATAAAGATCAACATTCCAACGATACCCATCAGGCTTCCGCCTATACTTACCGCAGCCAGCACCCAGATAGACGGAAGGCCAACCGAATTGCCCACCACATGCGGATAGATCAGATTGCCCTCTATCTGCTGGAGTACCAGGAACAGCACGATAAATATCAATGCCTGGACCGGACTCACCATAAATATCAGAAACGCACCGACCGCACAGCCGATGAATGCTCCAAAGATCGGGATCAATGCGGTAAATGCGATCACAATTCCCGTAAGAAGTGCATACGGAAGCCTAAGCAGCGTCATCGCAATCACGAACATGGATCCCAGGATCAGAGCCTCTACACACTGTCCCGTCAGAAAACTGGAGAATGTCTTATATGTCAATGCAAGAACCTCCAACGCAGCCTCTGCTCTTCCCTTTCTGACAAATGCAAATAACACTTTTTTCGCCTGTCTTCCCAGCTTTTCTTTCTGCAGCAAAATATACATTGCAAATACAAAAGCGATAAAGAATGTTCCCACGGCACCAATGATATTTTTCGCTGTATTGATCGTGGATTCCAGCATACTTCCGGCTCCGTTCTTCAGGAACTCCATCGCAGCCTCCATCACCTTGTTCCAGTCAAATTCCAGATTGTTGACTACATTCATGATCTCCTTATTATTATGAAACCAATGATCTGCCCACTCCTGCAGCTGCGGGATAAAATCCTGGATACTCTTGCCGAGACTGGCAAATGTCCCGGCAAGCTGCGGAATCAGCCCGAACATGATAATTGCAAGAAGCCCGATCACACCGGAAAGAACGATCAGAAGACTGATCCCTCTGGCATATTTTCTTTTATATTTTTCAGGAAACTTTCTCTCCGTGAATAATTTTCTTTCCACAAAATTCATCGGAACGCTTAAGACGAACGCAATCGCACCGCCAAGCAGAAATGGATATAAAATATTCAATACGAATCTAAACGCATCCATCACAACATCATATTTCCACAGACAGACGATCAATAATGCCGTAAATACGATCAGCCCCCTGATCTGTTTTACCGTTTCTTTTCTCAATTCCATTCTCTGTTTCTATCTCTCTTTCAAATATTTCATTCCCTGGATCACAGAAGATTCAACAATGCAAGCCCGTATACTGTCATCAGCTGCTTCAGGCTCAACGTAACTACTTTGAACATTCCGTGCAGTCCCGGAATCATAAGAACACTTGTGATCAGGATCATACCCAGGACAAATGCTCCGATCAGATACTTATTATTAAAGAATCTCTTTGTAAATATTACCGGCTTATCATCTTTACAGTTAAATCCATGCACCAGACGGCTCATGCATAAGGTTCCGAATGCCATCGTACTTGCAAGAGCTGCATTCTGGCTTGTGTATCCGATCAGGAATGCAGCCATCGTCATTACACCGATGCTTACTCCTTCCGTTGCGATACTCAGCAGATATGGCTTTGTAAGGATTGACTCGCTCATTGGTCGTGGTCTCTGCTCCATAACCGCTTTGGAATGTGGTTCTACTCCCAGTGCAATTGCCGGCAGACTGTCTGTCAGCAGATTAATGAACAGCAGATGCACCGGTGCAAATGGAACCGGCAGTCCGGCAACGGATGCACATAATACAACCAGAATTGCCCCGAAGTTACCGGACAACAGGAATTGAATCGCATTTTTAATATGCTGATACAGATTTCTTCCATTTTCCACAGCTTTTACAATGGTTGCGAAATTATCATCCGTCAGGACCATCGCTGCCGCATCCTTGGCAACCTCACTTCCGGTCACTCCCATCGCAACACCGATATCGGCCTGTTTCAACGCCGGTGCATCATTCACACCGTCACCTGTCATTGCTACGATATTCCCTTTTTCCTGCCATGCACGGACAATTCGGATCTTATGTTCCGGCGAAACCCTCGCATACACAGAGATTCCTTCTACGAAATCCTTCAGCTCTTCGTCCGACATATCTTCAATTACGGCTCCCTCGCAGGCCTCCGATTCTTCTTTTAAGATGCCGATTCTCTTTGCAATAGCCGCTGCAGTAATCTTATGGTCACCGGTGATCATGATCGGACGGATTCCCGCACGTCTGCACTCCTCCACCGCAAGTCTCGATTCTTCTCTCGGCGGATCCATCATTGCGATCAGACCGATAAATATCAGCTGGTCCTCATCCTCCGTACCGATCTCTTTCTCTTCCTCCATCTGCTTATATGCAAATGCAAGAACCCTTAAGCCTTCTTTGGAAAATTGCATGTTCTGGACGGCAATGTCCTCCCGGTCGGAATCTTTCATCTTCCTTACAGTATTCCCAACCCGTATTCTGTCCATACGCTCCAACAGGACATCTACCGCACCTTTTACGATCATCATATGTCCTTCCTGAAGGAGTGCATCATTCATATTGTGAGCAGTCGACATCAGCTTCCGGTCACTATCAAACGGCACTTCCGACAATCTCGGGTATCTCTCCCTTACCTGCATCGCATCAATACCAAGATTCGTTCCAAGATTGATGAGCGCCGTCTCTGTCGGATCACCGATCTCCTGTCCGTCCGTATTCGTAGAATCATTACAAAGAATACTGAATCTTAAAAGTAATTTTTCATTTTCATTCTTCAGATCAATCTTTCCTGCCGGAATCCTCTTTCCATTTACATAATAATCCTCGACCGTCATCTTATTCTGCGTAAGCTTCCCGTCTTATCCGAACAGACAATCGATACACTTCCCAGACCTTCCACTGCCTGCAGCTTACGTATGATTGCATGTTCCTTTGCCATCTTCTGCGTACCGAAGGATAATACGATCGTAACGATCGAACTTAAAGCCTCCGGTATTGCCGCAACTGCAAGTGCAACAGCGAACATAAATGCAGAACCCCACGATTCACCCTGAAATACATTCACTCCGAATATCACTACGGAAAATGCCAGGATCAGCATCGATAATTTCTTTCCGAAATCATCCAGATTCACCTGCAGCGGTGTTCTCTTTTCCGAAGTATTCTTCATAAGATCTGCAATCTTTCCGACTTCTGTCTTCATACCGATCGCAGTTACTTCATATCTTCCTCTTCCATATGTGACGAAGCTTCCGGAGAATACCCGGTTCGTCTGATCTCCCAGTGCCGCAGCTTCTTCCACTTCATCCAGATTCTTCTCTATGGAAATGCTTTCTCCCGTCAGAGCACTTTCATCTACTTTCAGACTTGCACATTCGATCAGCTTTCCGTCTGCCGGGATACAGTCTCCTGCTTCGAGGATCACTTCATCACCGATCGTGACTTCTGGACGGGATCTGGATCACGCTGCCATCACGCACCACCTTGCTTCCGGTGCCGATAACTGCTTTAAACTGTCCAGTGACTGCTCCGCCTTTACCGTCTGTATCGTTCCAAGAACCGCGTTCATCGTGATCACGACGAAGATAACAATTGCACTCTCCGCATCTCCGAGAATTCCTGATATGACCGCCGACACGATCAATATAATAACCAGAAAATCTTTGAATTGTTCCAGAAATATCCGGAGTACACTTTTCTTTTTTCCTTCCGTCAATTCATTGAATCCATATTTTTCCTGATTCTTCTTTGCCTGTTCACTTGTTAACATCTTATTCTCCTTTCTGTTTGCGCAAAGTTATACAAAACCGTTGTGCAAAATAAAGCGTAAATCTTAATAATAAAAAAAGAGCCCTTTATTGCACAAAAACTATGCAATAAAAGTCTCACCATTTCATTACGATACGGATGACCTGTCTGTCATCGTACTGACGTCATCGTAAACATCTATCCTTAAAAATAAATAGATGCCGATTACTCCCTTTTATTAAAATATAATATAAACATTTTTCTGACTTCTGTCAATCATTTTTAGCAAAAAAAAGAAGCAGTACTTATATACTACTTCACTCTCATTCCATGAGCGTGCGGGGATTCGAACCCCGGACAACTTGATTAAAAGTCAAGTGCTCTACCACCTGAGCTACACGCCCTCATTTCCTTTTGCAAGGAAAATGCCCAGAACCGGAATCGAACCAGTGACACGAGGATTTTCAGTCCTCTGCTCTACCGACTGAGCTATCTGGGCATACACATAATATTATGTGTGAGTTGCGGGGGCAGGATTTGAACCTACGACCTTCGGGTTATGAGCCCGACGAGCTTCCAGACTGCTCCACCCCGCGATATTAAGTTAAGTCTTATGACTTAAAGCCGATGATCGGACTCGAACCGATAACCTGCTGATTACAAATCAGCTGCTCTGCCAATTGAGCCACATCGGCGAGTGCCTTACGGCTAATGGATGGAGGTGGATTCGAACCACCGAAGCAATTTGCAGCAGATTTACAGTCTGTCCCCTTTGGCCACTCGGGAATCCATCCATATTATTTAATTTGATGGGACCAATAGGGCTCGAACCTATGACCCTCTGCTTGTAAGGCAGATGCTCTCCCAGCTGAGCTATGATCCCATACAAACGACCCAGAAGAGACTCGAACTCTCGACCTCCGCCGTGACAGGGCGGCGCTCTAACCAACTGAGCCACTGGGCCATCTTCAATTGAAGCTATGTACCTTCAAAACTGCATACAAGAATATTCTTTCATCCTACTATCACCTTGCTTGTCATGCCCTCGACCGACTTAGTATCAGTCAGCTCCATACATTACTGTACTTCCA
>ENA-OQHY01000519-OQHY01000519.1-human-gut-metagenome-genome-assembly--contig:-NODE-519-length-21641-cov-2.194385_pt1 | contig 21641 bp, 26 predicted proteins | sample MGYA00242570_ERZ504733 | MGnify/ENA primary metagenome ERZ504733 (study PRJEB26092, sample SAMD00036219) | human gut metagenome | host: Homo sapiens | study: EMG produced TPA metagenomics assembly of... | reverse complement strand
CTTATGGTATGGAACCTGAACAAGAAGCCTTATCTATTGTTTTCTTCAAGGACTGAGAGGCCGCTTCCCCAGTTAATAAATTAAATCCCAATTGCGCTACGGTGGTCAGCTTTCAATGAATGGATCTAGCTCTGCCCTACAGCATCTCTATAAATGCCGCAATACGGGTATTCAGCTGTCCGATATCAGCCTGTGAGTAGTCTGTCTCTACATTGATATACGGGATTCCCTTTTTCTCATTCACAAATTTGCGGATAGAGAGTGACTCAACATTATATGTATGACAGGCCTGAAGTGTCATCTCAACAACTCCGTCTACCTTGAATTCATCGATCAGGCGGTCAAGGAGATCCAGTCTGTTTGGATTCGGTGTCATAACGGAACATCCGATATTCAGGTAACGTCTTGCCAGTGCATCATATACATCCGGATTCTCTTCGTCAACTAATTTATCGAAAGATTTTGCTCCGTTGCAATTCTCGAACGCTACTACAACTCCACCATTGTCTTCTACTGCACGGATCACTTTCTCGGTTGCTCCTCCGATCGGACATCCGGTGATCAGAATACGAGGCATCTTATCAAGTCTCTTTCCTTCTTCATATTCTTTTTCAATCTTCTCTCTCATTGCTTCGATCTCTGCCGGAATTGCTTTACGGTCAAACTTGAATCCGCTTCCGTATAATACTTTGAACAGGTCACCGCCTTTGATCGGTGCAGGGTCAAGTGACATAACGTGATACAGCTCTTTCATAGCTTTTCTTACTTTATTTTCTTCTTTTACAGCCTCTGATACAGCTTCATCTGTAATCTCTACGTCGAATTTCTTTTCCAGATATTTTTTGAAACGGATCAGTTCACTCTTCCACAGCTGTAATGCCATCTCACTCTGTGTATTTGGCAGTTCCATTACAAATACATCTTTGAAATCTGACATATACTCATACATTTTCTTCTTTCCGTCACAAGTCTCTCCCCGACAACTACATCTGAGAAATAGAAGAACGGACATTTATCCGTCTTGGCAAATCCATAGCTTGATTTGATCAATGGACATAAGTTCTTTGGCAGGTCTTTCTCTGCATCCGGAATGGTCTCATCGGATACAGAACATAAGCCTACCGTAACTGCTCCCATTGCTCTTGCGATCTCTGCCGGGAAATAAGTACAATATGCTCCGACAACCGGAACTCCCTGATCCTTTAATCCTTTCATTGCCATAAATGATTTCTGACGCTGCTCGGCAAATTCTTCGAACACTTCCGGCAGTTCTTTAATTAACTCCATATTAAAATTCCTCCGTATTTTTCCTGATTTTTTGATAAATTTTTCATAAGACTATCATACCACTCACACTTCATTTTACCTAATAGGAAATATTAATAAATCGGTTTATTCTATCATTTTTATCTATAACCATCATTTGTTTTCTCTATGATAACGTACAAAGCTATATTATTTTTGATAATCCTCTGTATTTTCCATCCGGTAATCTGTTACAATATCGATAAATGCTACACGAACTATATAATGTCTTATGGAGGTTTTCGATATGAATCCAAAAATATATTTTGACAATGGCAGCACATCCTGGCCGAAAGCACCCCAAGTTGCCTCTTCTATGTCAGAACTTTTAGAATCGGGCGCCTTCAATATCAACCGGGGAAATTATGAAGTGCGTATGAGCTGGAAAGTCTGGTGCTTCTCACACGTATGCAGCTCGCCAGACTTTTTCATGCACCGGATTCCAGACATGTCATATTCACACCGGGAATCACTTATTCCCTGAATTATCTGATCAAAGGTCTCCTGAGACCCGGAGATCACGTACTGGTCAGCAGCCTGGAACATAATGCTGTAATGCGTCCGCTCTGCCAGCTTACTTCACAGGACATTCATTACACAATGATTCCTGCTGAAACAGATGGTACAACGCACCCGGAATCTGTCGAAGCACTGATCCGCCCGGAGACAAAAAGCAGTCATCATGCTTCATGCTTCCAATGTATGCGGAACCATTCTGCCGATCCGGGAGATTGGTGATATCTGCCGGCGTCATCATCTGTTCTTTGCCGTAGACACTGCACAGAGTGCCGGTTCTGTCGATATCGATATGCAGGAATGCAATATTGATTTTCTTGCTTTTACCGGACACAAGGGTCTGCTTGGTCCCCAGGGTATCGGCGGCTTTCTGATATCGGAAGCACTGGATCATGAACTGACGCCTCTGATCGCAGGCGGAACCGGAAGCCAGTCGGATTCACTCCTTATGCCGGACTATCTCCCGGACAAGTACGAAAGCGGTACCATGAATCTTCCGGGTATCATCGGACTTCACGCTGCCCTGACTTATCTGGAAGAAGCAGGCATTCCGGCTATCCATCAGAAGAAAATGGAACTGACCGGATATTTTCTTAAAAGAATACAGGAAATCCCACAGGCACATATTGCTGGAAAACAGACGATTCAGGACCGGCTTGCTGTCGTCTCTCTTGATTTTCCGGAGTATGATAATGCCGAGATTGCATTTTCTCTGGAACAGGATTACGGGATCATGACAAGAGTCGGTCTTCATTGTGCTCCGATGGCACATCAGGTCCTGCATACCATGCCACATGGAACCATCCGTTTTGCCTTCAGCCACTTCAATACCACAGAAGAAATTGACTGCTGCATCGACGGGTTGCGAGAATTATTCTCAGTATAGAATTTACAAATATATCTTATCGAACTTGTGAATTATCTATAACCAATTCCTCCGGTATGCATTGCCCTGGCCTTCCAAACGTGTTACGGTTATTTTATCGATAACATCGGATCAATTACATTATAAGGAGGTATTTTAAAATGGCTGATTATCGTAAAATGTGGGAAGAACTTGGGATGGATGTAGACCTACATGACCAGCTCTGCGCAGTACTGCCGCAGGCATTCGGGGATGTATTTTTATCACAGGAAAACCGTCCGGATTCTATGGACTATTATAATATGGTGGTTGCCGATATTCATGGTATCCGTCCTGCGGAACTGATCGAACATCAAAAAAAAGGCGGGAAGTATTCGGTACATTCTGTGTATATGTACCGGATGAAATCGTATTCGCAGCAGATGCCATTGCTACCGGATTATGTGGCGGATCCCAGTTCTGGTTCCTGGCGGAGAGAAAGTCCTGCCTGCCAATACCTGTCCACTGATCAAGGCATCTGTCGGTGCACGTCTTGACCGTACCTGTCCATTCTTCCGTATCGCAGATATGTTCATTGGGGAGACAACCTGCGATGGTAAGAAGAAAGCATGGGAGATTCTTTCTAAAGATGTACCGTTACATGTCATGGATCTTCCACAAATGAAGCGTGCCAAAGATATCAGGGCCTGGGCAGAAGAAATCGAGACATTTAAGAATGTTGTGGAAGAATTTACCGGAAATGAAGTAACTGCTGAAAAACTGGCAGAAAGCATTACCTTAATTAATAACAAACGGAAAGCCCTGGAACGTCTTTACAACCTGCGCAAGAATGAGAATCTTCCGATCAGCGGATGTGATGTTCTTCTGATCTCTCAGATTGCATTCTATGATGATCCTGCAAGATTTACACAGATGACAAACAAGTTATGCGACGAGCTGGATCAGAGAGTGAAAGACGGTGTGAGTGTTGTTCCTGCCGGAACCAAACGTATCATGCTGACCGGAACTCCTCTTGCAATTCCAAACTGGAAGCTTCATAATATTGTAGAGACCAGCGGAGCAGCGATTGTCTGCGAAGAGATGTGTACCGGAACCAGATATTTCGAAAATCTTGTTGATGAAAGCAAGACAACCCTGGAAGACCAGTACATGGCTCTGGCCGAAAGATACATGAAGATCAACTGTGCATGCTTTACACCGAATGAAGGACGTATTGATGACATCTTACGTCTTGCAAGAGAGTACAAAGTTGATGGTATCATCGATGTGAACCTTAAGTTCTGTAACCTGTATGATACCGAGGGATATTTCGTAGAGAAAGCAATGAAAGAAGCCGGTATCCCTGTTCTTGGAATCGAAACGGATTACACCGACAGCGACGCCGGACAGCTTCGTACCCGAATCAGTGCATTTATCGAAATGTTAGATAACAAATAAGTAACCGAGGTAACAGATCATGCAAAAGATACAGCATTATGTATTATTTCCCAACCATGACAATGGGATGCGTCTGTACGGGATATTAAAAGAAGCCGGTATCAAGGCCACCATCGCTCCTACGCCGCGCGTAGCCAGTAAGTGCTGCGGTATCTCACTGCTCGTCAGAGAAGAGGATCTGGACGCGATCCGGAAATTCATCGACGAGAATCATATTGAGATTTTGAAAATTGCCGCCATTGAACGGGATATTAATCCACGGCGGGACAAATATTGTTAAAAAAATTAGTGTTAAGCGAGGAAAGTATTTATGAATTATATTGGAATTGATATCGGATCCACCGCATCCAAAGTTGCTGTAAAAGGAGATCACGATCTACATTTTGTGCTGCCGACCGGATGGAGCAGTAAAGAAACCTGCCAGACGATCAAGGACCGTTTACTGGAAGATGGTATCGATGTGTTATCGGACGATTCGAAAGTTGTCGCAACCGGATATGGCCGTGTTGCCGTAGATTTTGCTGATCATGTTATCACAGAGATTACCTGCCACGCAAGAGGCGGCCGTGAGATGGCCGGTGATGAATGTGCAATTATCGATGTCGGTGGACAGGATACCAAGATCATCCTGGTGTCCGGCGGTATGGTGCAGGACTTCCAGATGAATGATAAGTGCTCTGCCGGAACCGGTAAATTCCTGGAGATTATGGCAAATCGCTGGGTGTTACACTGCAGGAACTGTTTGATATGGCGGATAAAGGAACTGTTCTTCCGATCAGTTCCCTGTGTACGGTATTTGCCGAATCTGAGGTCATCAACTATATCGGTGAGGGACAGAAGCGGGAAGATATCGCAGCCGGTGTTGTAGATTCAGTTGCAAACAAGGTGGCTCAGCTTGCCATGAAGAAAAACCTGCCGGAGAAAGTGATCCTGACAGGCGGACTCAGTAACAGCACCTATTTTACAAAGATTCTCTCACAGAAACTCGGACAGACAGTATCTCCTACCGAACATGGAAGATATGCAGGTGCTCTTGGTGCCGCACTCCTTGCAAAGGAAAAGAAAAAAAGATAATAAAAAAATAACGCAGAACCGGATTTATGATTTTAGAAAATCCGGTTCTGGTTTTTTTTGTATACATAGATTGACATACCTTTTCTGTCTTTTTATAATGAACAGCGGAGACGGTATCTGTCCCTGGCAGAACCATACTCGGAACTGAAGCACTGGAATCTCATAATTTTCAACAAAAATGAGCTTATATTTTCAGGAAATAAGACTCAGGACCAGATGTATTCTGGCTGAATTTTTTTCCTTAAAAGGAAAGGATATATGAGATGACACTTGAATTATTAAAAGGAAAGATCCACCGCGCTACTGTCGTTCAGGCAGAACTTGATTATGTAGGAAGCATTACGGTGGATGAAGCATTACTGGAGGCTGCTGGAATTCTCGAATATGAGAAAGTCCAGATCGTTGATGTAAACAACGGAAGCCGTTTCGAAACGTACACCATCAGCGGACAGCGTGGGAGTGGAATGATCTGCTTAAACGGAGCTGCTGCAAGATGTGTCAGTACCGGAGATAAGATCATCATCATGGCTTACGGACAGTATACGCCGGATGAAGCAAAAGAACACAAACCTGCGGTTGTATTCGTAGATGAGGAGAACAAGGTAAGCCGCGTGACCAATTATGAACGTCACGGACTGTTAAAAGACATGGAATAAAAGATACTCAATTATCATAACGTATTTTTTTACATGCAATCACCTGAGATCACAGTGTATTCAGAAGAGAACTCTCCGAATTATAACGAATAAAGGAGAATACCAATGCAGGTAACTAACACAATTGAAAAAACAAGAGAACTCGTAAATAACTGGAAAAAAGAAGGTAAGACCATCGGTCTTGTCCCTACTATGGGATATCTCCATGAGGGGCATGCCAGTCTGATCCGTCGCTGCCGCGAGGAAAATGATATCGTTGTTGTATCTGATTTCGTCAATCCGACACAGTTTGGACCGAATGAAGATCTGGAAGCTTATCCAAGAGACTTTGACCGCGACAGTGCACTTTGTGAAAGCATCGGAGCAGATCTGATCTTCTGTCCGTCACCGGTGGAAATGTATCATGATCCACACGCATTTGTCAGTATCGATACTTTATCTGATACGCTGTGCGGCAAGACGCGTCCGATCCATTTCAAAGGGGTGTGTACCGTTGTATCAAAGTTATTTAACATCGTAAAACCGGACCGTGCTTACTTTGGACAGAAAGATGCACAGCAACTTGCTATCATCCGCAAAATGGTTCTGGATCTGAACTTTGATATCCAGATTGTCGGATGCCCGATCGTACGTGAAGAAGACGGACTTGCCAAATCTTCCCGTAATACATACTTAAGCTGCGAAGAACGCAAAGCTGCCCTCTGCCTTTCAAAAGCTGTAAAGAAAGGTCAGGAACTGATCCGGAATGGTATCACCGCATCTGAAGTATTAGAACCGATGTGTGAAATCATAAACAGTGAACCGCTGGCACGTATTGATTACGTATCCATGGTCGATGCACTCAGCATGCAGCCTGTTGACTCCATAAATGCTGATGTCCTGGTTGCTATGGCAGTTTACATCGGAAAGACACGACTCATCGACAATTTCAGTTACGAGGTATAAGATATGGAGCATGTTACAAAGGTATTATCACGGCTCAGCTCTGTTCTTACCAAATATATCGGAATGATTATTATCTGCTTTTCTGTCATTGCCTTCTTCTGGCGTGATGGATTTGCATGGACTACAAACTATACTTCGATCTTTCTCGCGTTGCATGTTCGGCATGGGACTGACTATTCATATCGGAGATTTTAAAGTAGTATTTACCAGACCCAAAGAGATCATTATCGGATTTATCGCACAATATACGATTATGCCGCTGATCGCATGGGGACTCTCGGTCCTCCTTCATCTGCCAACGGATATCGCACTTGGTGTCATCCTGGTCGGATGCTGCCCCGGCGGAACTGCCAGCAATGTGATTACTTATATCGCAGGTGGTGATGTTGCACTTTCTGTTGGCATGACGATCACTTCAACTCTGGCAGCACCGGTTATGACGCCGCTTCTGGTATATCTACTTGCCGGTGCATGGGTTCAGGTATCTTTTCCTGGGATGGTGATCTCGGTTGTAAAGGTCGTACTGATCCCGGTTCTTCTGGGTATCCTTCTCCGTAGACTGATCGGCAGACATATTGAGAAATTATCCGGCATCCTTCCGCTGATCTCCGTTGTATCCATCGTCATGATCATCAGCGGAATCGTCGCAGTAAATGCGGAAAAAATCATGACATCCGGATTCCTCGTACTCTGTATCGTTATCTTACATAATCTTGCAGGTATGGGACTTGGATTACTTGCCGGACGCATCTTCCATGTGGAATATGATAATCAACTGCCCTTGCGATTGAAGTCGGTATGCAGAACAGCGGTCTTGCTATCACACTTGCCACCGCAAACTTTGCTGCAAACCCATTTGCCACACTGCCTGGGGCAATCTTCAGTGTATGGCACAATATTTCAGGCTCTTTTATTCGCAAGTCTCCGGCGCAGCGGAAGATATAAGATAAAGGAACAAATAGCCAAAGCAGAGCATGTAATTTAATATATACAGCAAAAACCTCCTGTGAATGGAACATATCTAATTCCAATCCACAGGAGGTTTTTTATGCCTCTTTACATTACCAACGTACCAATCAGATGCACGATAAATGCTGCGATCCACGCAACCATACATTGTCCCAGCACCACATATGCCGCCCATTTTGCGCCAAGTTCTCTCTTGATCGATGCAATAGCCGCAACACATGGTGTATACAACAGACAGAAGACCAAAAGGCTTGCTGCTGCCACCGGCGTAATTGCTCCCGTCAGTTCTGCCGTACTTCCAAAGAGTACCGAAAGCGTAGATACCACACTTTCCTTTGCCATAAATCCTGTGATCAGTGCAGTAGAAATCTTCCAGTTTCCGAAACCAAGCGGAAGGAATACCGGTGCAATGATTCCTGCCACAACTGCCAGGATACTGTCCTTGGAATCTGCCACCACATTCATGTGTAAGTTAAATGTCTGCAGGAACCAGATGATAATTGTTGCAAAGAAGATTACGGTAAATGCTCTCTGCAAAAAGTCCTTTGCTTTTTCCCACAGAAGCTGCCCTACATTCTTTGCTCCCGGCATACGGTAATTCGGAAGTTCCATGACAAACGGTACGGCCTCACCTTTGAACATCGTTCCTCTTAAAAGCAGCGCCATCAGAATTCCCATCAGTATTCCACCAAAATATAACGCTACCATCACTACTGCTCCTTGTTTTGGGAAAAATGCTGCCGTAAAAAATGCATAAATCGGGAGTTTCGCCGAGCAGCTCATAAATGGTGTCAGAAGGATCGTCATCTTACGGTCTCTCTCCGAAGGCAGTGTCCTGCTCGCCATAACACCGGGAACCGTACATCCGAATCCTACCAGCATCGGTACGATACTCCGTCCGGAAAGTCCGATCTTACGGAGTAATTTATCCATCACAAATGCAACTCTTGCCATATATCCGCTGTCTTCCAGAATGGACAGGAAAAAGAATAAGGTAACGATAACCGGAAGGAAACTTAACACACTTCCCACACCGTTAAAGATTCCATCGATTACCAGCGAATGAATAACGGAATTGACATTCCAGGATGTCAACGCACCATCTACCAGATTCGTAAGTGCCGAGATTCCCATATCCAGCAGATTCGACAACGCAGCTCCGATCACATTAAATGTCAGCCAGAATACAGCCGCCATAATTGCAACAAAGCATGGAATAGCTGTATATTTTCCCGTCAGGATCTTATCCATCTTCGCACTTCGCAGATGTTCCTTGCTTTCTTTCGGCTTCACAACCGTAGCATCACAGATCTTCTCAATAAATGTAAAACGCATATCTGCAATTGCTGCGGACCGGTCAAGTCCACGTTCCTGTTCCATCTGCTTTACAATATGCTCCAGGAGCTGTTTTTCATTCTCATCCAGCTTGAGCTGTTCCAGGATCAGTTCATCCCCTTCTGCCAGTTTGCATGCCGCAAATCTTACCGGAATGTCTGCCTTCTTTGCATGATCCTCGATCAAATGCATGATCCCGTGCAGGCATCTGTGTACTGCTCCGCCATGGTCATCTGCATCACAGAAATCCTGTCTCCCCGGACTTTCCTGATATTTTGCCACATGCACGGCATGCTCGATCAGTTCGCCAATTCCTTCATTCTTCGCAGCCGAGATTGGAATAACCGGTATTCCAAGTTCCTGCTCCATCTCATTTACCAGGATCGAACCGCCGTTGTCCCGCACCTCATCCATCATATTCAGTGCCAGAACCATAGGAATATCCAGCTCCATCAGCTGCATGGTCAGATACAGGTTCCTCTCAATATTGGTTGCATCAACGATATTGATGATTCCCTTTGGATGCTCATTTAACACAAAGTTCCTGGTCACGATCTCTTCACTGGAATACGGCGACATAGAGTAGATTCCCGGCAGATCTGTTACCAGGGTATCACTGTGTTCCTTGATCACTCCATCTTTACGGTCAACTGTCACTCCCGGAAATTTCCCACATGCTGATTAGAGCCGGTCAGCTGGTTGAACAGTGTCGTCTTTCCGCAATTCTGATTTCCTGCCAGTGCAAATGTCAGTGTTGTTCCATCCGGCAGTGGATTCTCATCTGCTTTTTCATGATATTTTCCACCTTCTCCAAGTCCCGGATGATCAATCTTCTCTTTCGGAATCTGATTCTTAATCTTAATCTCATCACGGACATCTGTAATCTCTATCTTTTCCGCATCTGCAAGCCTGAGTGTCAGTTCATAACTATGGATACGAAGTTCCACCGGATCACCCATTGGTGCGTATTTTACCATGGTAACGTCTGCCCCCGGAATAAGTCCCATATCCAGAAAATGCTGTCTCAATGCACCTTCTCCACCTACGACTGTCAATGTTGCACTTTTGCCGATTGGTAATTCTTTTAATGTCATCGTCTGTACTTCCTTCCAAATTTATCTACAGGCAGTGGTATTATTTCCACTGTTACTGATAATTTTTCTCAACTCGTAAGGTTAGTATAGACTTATCGATATTTTTTGTCAATAACCACGGGGACAGGAAATTTGGCTTTTTATCTGTCCCTCATGGATCTTTCTGATACTAGTTACCTCGTTTTTCTAACATTGACAAATATGAATCCCTTACCGTCTCTGTCTTTTCGCATCCCAACATTCTCATTAGCTCATATATCATATCCAATCCACCTGCTCGTTCTTCTTCTTTTGCAACAATTATTTCCAATTCCAGAAAGTTACCCAGATTCTCTACCTTATCTGCAGCCGCTGTCATATGATCTTTTATATAATAACCTCTTGTCTTCTTCACTCTGCAAGACGCTGGATAAAATTCAAGTTCTTTAAGAATGTCTTCCATCTTTTCCGGCTCATAGATATCAATCTCTGTTTCTTTCCTGGTCATGGATACCTGGTCTAATTTCGGTCCTTTGCAGTTAAGCTGTGCTTTTACTTCTCCCGTATCCAGATTCTCCGTCTTACGGATGCGCAGTGCCTTGTCCTTCTTCCGCATATCATAGTGATCGCTGATAAAATAAGTATCCGTCTCCACAACGGTTTTCTGATATATGAACCCTGTTTCAAGCAATTTTTGCTTTATCTTTTCTATATTTTCAATGGGTATTTTTACCTCTACTTCTATCATCTTTTTAATGCCTCCGATGATCCTGTTTTCCGCGCTTAGACGATTTCCAGAAATACATCCACTTCCCCGCCACAGACCATACCTTCTTCTTCGGCTTCATTTCCGGTCATGTCTACATGGCAGATCCTTGCCTGTTCTCCCTCTCCTGCTGCCATAAGTCTGGCAATCTGGATGACTCTTGCTTCCATACATCCGCCGCCGATCGTCCCAACGCAGCGGCCATCTCTGTATATCAGCATTTTGGTTCCCAGCCCCTGTGGTGCGGAACCATGTCTGGTAATGATCGTTGCCATTATCTTCTTTTCCGGATACGGTTCCTGAGCAGTCAGCGCACGCATAATTTCTTTGGAATATCCATAAGTCCGTTTCTTCCTGTTCTTTACTTCAATAATCTCTGCAATAATTGCCACTCCGATCTCTGCCGGTGTCTGCGCTCCGATATCCAGACCGATCGGTGTATACACTGCATCCAGTACCTCCTGATCCACGCCTTTTTCCGCCAGACTTTGTTTTACCAGTGCTGTTCTTCTGCGGCTTCCGATCATACCGATATAGGCATGCTCTTTTGCGGCTATTTTCTCCAGACAGATCTGGTCATACCGGTGTCCTCTCGTCAGGATCACAAAATACGTATCCGCACTTCCCTGTATCTTGTCCAGTGCTTCTTCGAATGGTTCGCAGATAACCTGTGACGCCCCGGCCAGTCTTGCATGATCCGCATACATCGGACGATCTTCCAGTACAATTACCTCGCAGTCCATCATCACTGCCATTTTAATCACCGGAATCGACACATGACCGGCACCACAGATCACAATCTGTTTTTCCTGTCCCAATGTATCGCAAAATACTTTCTCATTTCCAATATAGGTGATTCCACTTTCTGTAATATTCTTTATCTCATCTGTATATCCATGAAAATAACCATTTTTCCTGCTTTCCCAGACAATTTTCCCACCTATGACCAGTGCCTTTTCAGAAATGTATCTGCCTCCTAGCAAAGTAAGCACCCTGCGTTCGGCCTGTCCTTCACTTTCCTGAATCGCTTCCATTAATTCCGTCATTCTACTTTCCATAATAGTTTCCTTTCCCACTATCTTTCTTCTGCATTCTATTGTAAAATTGAATGTACAATAAGTCAATGAACGGAAATGTTCTGAAAGGAGGGATTTTATGAATCCCACAAAAGAATTCAGAGATTATCTAATCTCGCAGGGTGCTGCTTTGGTCGGAATTGGGGATCTGACCGCAGTTCCATCTTCTGACTATCCGGTCGGAATTGCAGTCGCAGTTCCTCTACCGAAGCATATCATCAAAGATCTTCAGCTTGCTCCGACCAGAGAATACTACGAGCTTTATACTACTTTGAACGACAAGCTAAATGCCATCGTAACTGCCGGTGAGGAATATCTGATCTCCAGAGGCTATCATGCTTATGCCCTGACAACCGATCGATAATGTAGATTCGGACAACCATAGTTCCCTGCCACACAAGACTGTCGCCACCAGAGCCGGCCTTGGCTGGATCGGCAAAAACTGTCTGCTGGTAACACCACAATATGGATCTGCCGTAAGGATTTCTTCTCTTCTGACCGATGCCCCGTTAACCTGCGATGCTCCGATCACACGCTCTCAGTGTGGTGCCTGTCATGCCTGCGTCCGGTATTGCCCTGCACATGCACTGAAAAATACATTGTGGCGTCCGGGTATGCCACGCGAAGATATCGTATCTGTCTCTGCATGTTATAAAAAGCAGCGTCAGATCATGAGAAAAAGCACCGGGATTGATACGGATCTGTGTGGAAAATGCTTTGCAGTCTGTACTTATACGAAGCAATATTTAAAGCAGAAACAAAACATAATCAGCCAATGACAATGAATGTGATAGCGGAATCTTAACCTTTGTGTGTAACTCAGAATTTCAGTATCGCAATGGTTAAGATTCCGCTTTTTAATTATTATGGCATGCGAAAGCACAGCAATAAAACTACCTCGTATATCTTAACGCATATCATCCGTCTTGTTAAATGTGATCTCTACCGGATATTTTTCACTGCTGCTTCCACCGGAAGCTTCTGACGATACACTCGTGATCGTACCTTCAAATTCTTCTCCTTCGATAGCATCCAATGTAATTTTTGCTGTCTGCCCGGTCTTAACCGAGGTGATATCCAGTTCATCTACATTAATAACTTCTTGTTGTCCCTGATCCATTTCCACTTTCACCTGATGCATTTTCTGTTACGCCTGATGTATTTCCTGTTCTCCCTGATTCGCTGCTTCCGGATGTATTTTCACTGTTGCTGCTGTTGTTATTATTGTTGCTGTTATTATTGCTATTGTTGCTATTTTCTGTCTTGCATTTTACCAGAAAAAACTTTAAATGTAACTAAAAAAGCCAATGCTTTATGCATCAGCTATTTTTTCGTTTCTCTATTTCCATTGTCATCAGAATTCTCTCACATTCCAATCCATCTTTATCATCCAGATCCATTAGTTCATTGATTCTGGCTATTCTTGGAAGCAGGGTATTACGGTGGATTTTCAGTTTGGCTGCAGTCTGTGCAACATTTTCGTTTCATTCTCAGATACCAGTACAAAGTCTCATATAATTCTCTTCCTTTATTCCGGTCCTCTTCTTTGATCTTTTCAAGTTCGTCCAGATATAAAGAGTCTTCTCCCAGCCTGTCACTGATATAAGATACTGCGAGTTCATGATAATAATTTTCTACAAGCAGAACGGATTCTCTCGAATTTTTCCTCTTAGCGATTTCAAATACGTATTGTTGAAGTTTTCTGTTTTCTTCTTTCTGATTCAGATCCTGAAAGCCATTCCCGATTAAGATTCTTTCCTCTGCCGTCTCCATACAACGCTTGCATATGGTAATCACATTTTTTCTGACTTCTTTCCCCTGGATCCCTGAAATAAATATTTCATTTCCTTCATAATAATGCACTTTCACATCTGAAAGATTCTCCTTTTCTTTCATTAACTCTTTCTCGATATATGCGGCATCTTTTGATTCTTCTGCTATGATCCATAAGAAATCCGGAATTTCTTTTTCATCTGTACGTTTTGCCTGCATTTTCATGGAATAGCTTCTGACCAGAATTTCTAATAGTTTTGTGACATCTTCTTTCCGGACCTCTTCCGGAACGATTGCCATTACGGCACCCCCGCCTTCCGGAAATGCTCTTTCCAGCCTCTGTTCCTCTCTTTTATCAATTGTTTCTTTTCTGTCCCGAACCATTCTTCGCTACCCTCTATATCCACTCTGATTCCTAATGGAATTCCTGTATATTTCCAGGTTTCTTCCAATATCTCTTTTGCCGTTTTTTTCTGTGTGATTCCGTTCAATACTATTTTATAGCAATAATTAATATCTACTCTGCTTTCTTCTCCTGGCTGTATCATCTCCAGAAAAGCTTCAAGCCTCGTAGAGATCTGTGCCTGATCCGCAGTCGAATAATCCGTATCAATTGCCATGTACGGCAAATGCTTTTCCTCCGTAACAAACTTCTGATATAGATAGATTCCGCTCCCGTTGAATGACATCCTGTCAGAATCATCTCTACGACACCATCCACATGATATTCATCAATGATTTCTCCGATCAGATCTATTCTGTTGTCGTTCGGTGTCATGATCGAACACCCGGTAGAAAGGTATTTTCTTGCGATTGCTTCGTAGATATCGTCCGTATCTTCCTCCACCGGATTCGCCAGTGTCCTTACTCCGCTGCAGTTTTCAATAGCAACAACGACACCACCGTTATTCTCTATCGCACGGATGACTTTCAAACTGTCCCCACCGATCGGGCATCCTGTTACCAAGATTCTCGGCCTTTTTCCCAGATGCTTTCCCTCTTCATATTCCCGCAGGATCCTCTCCCTGACTTCTTTTACAATTGCTGGTGTCGTTGCAAAATCAAACCGATATTTACTTCCCTGCACCATCTTCTGAATATCCTCACCAAGTACCGGTGCCGGATCCAGTTTCATCAGCTCACACAGACTTTTCAAAGACATACGGATCTGATTATTTAGATGCACCGCATCACGAATCATCTCCTCCGTAATCACCTTGTGGAAAAATTCTTCAAAATATTCTTTTGTGCGGATAATTTCATTTTTCCAAAAGGCCAGTCCTCTTTCTGACTGGCTGTTTGGCAGTTCCATCACGTGTACCGGTTTAAACTCCGACATCAGCTCATACATTTTCTTCTTTCCATCACAGGTAGTCTCACCGATTACCAGGTCTGCAAAGTGAAAGAACGGGCATCTGTCACTGATCGCAAATCCATAACTTGATTTTACCAGAGGACACATACTCTTTGGAAGGTCTCTCTCTGCCGCCGGAATCGTCTCATTTGCAAATGAACACAATCCTACCGGAATCGCACCAACTGCCATAGCAAGTTCTGTTGGAAAATATGCACAGTACATTCCTATCACTGGAATGCCTTTATCTTTATACTCTTTTATTTCAAGAAATGCCTCTCTTTTTTTCTCTCCAAATTCTTCAAATATCTCCGGTAAATCCTGTATCAGCTTCATTATTTATGTCTCCTTGCAATGTCATACATCATCATAAATGACAGTAATTCTCTTGCTGTCCCATTGTCATTAATATCGATTTCCATGCACTCTTTTATCTGTTTTAATCTGTATACCAGCGTATTGCGGTGAATATGCAGGTTCTCTGCTGCCGCTGTCACATTATTTCCATTCAAAAGATACATTTTTAAAGTATGATAAAGATCTGTATTATTTTCTTCATCTTCCTGAATCAGTCTTAGAATCCTGTAATCGCTGAGTCCTGCAGATTCAAGTAACGGTAACGTATATGTATATAAGCCTGCACCGACCATTCCTTCTCTCGTTTCATAGTTGGATCAATCATGGTACCGCCAGCCAGTGACATTCTCTTCAGCAATCTATACTTTGCCGCACACCACGTTAACTCTCCAAATGGTTCACTGACACTGCATGGTATTTTCTGTTCCCTTATTCTATCATAAATCTCTGCAAGATTCTTCCCACTCACTCCGGAAAATAATAAAAAGAGTTCATTTTGATCCTCATACACACAATAAATCTCTGCAAGACTTTCTATGCATAAAAGCTCCCTCTCCTGTATCTCTTGTTTTTGAAGTAACAGACCTATATACCGAGGCTCTGGTCTTTCTTCCATATTCTCAGGCAGTGTCTCTTCATGCAACAGACTCCATGCGGTAACCGACTTTCCAAAAGGCTGCACATATAGATAACCTTTCTGTTCTTCTTCCAGATATTCTTTTACCGCCTGTCCAATTACCTGTACCAGTTCTCTGTAAAAAATCTGTTCATTTTTTTCTTTATATATAACAGCAATATATCCCTTGAATCTTCCGGAAAGCTCCACTTCTTCTACCATCAGCTGTCCTTCTCCGTCATACCCATATTTCCTGTAATGTTCATATTCTTTCTGCGTAATATGCTTTTGCTGTATACACTCTCTTTTCCCATTTTCACAGGCATGCGAATATGCCAGGATCTTTCCAGACCCTGACACAAATATTACTTCTGCAGCTGTATATTTACTGATTCTATCTGCTATCTTTTCCAGTGCATTTTCTTCCAGCATTGCTTCAAAAATAATCTTATAACAGACATCTATTTCATACATATCCATTCACTCCCTATATAAAGATATTTTCTCGTAGAAAATTCTTTCTGTCAAATAGAAAATCAGGACTATGTACTTTGTTCTTATTGATAATCTCTATAACTATTTTTTCATTAAGTTCTGAATCAGCGCATTCACACCGATTTCTACATTCTCTCTAGATGTCGCCAGATTCATTCTTATAAAGGTTCCAAAATGTTCTCCACCAAACCAGTCCCCAAAATCTACTGCCAGATGGCATTTTTTCTGTATTATTTCTTTCATATCTTCTGCTTTCACATATGCTCCGAGATTGATCCAGCAAAGATATGTACCTTCCAGCGGTGTAACAACTGCCTCTGGCAGATTCTGTTCTAATTCTGTTTTCAAATAGTGATAATTCTCATTAATCTGCGTTAACACACTTTGCAGCCATTCTCCTCCACCTGCATATGCAGCCTCAGCTGCCACGTATCCAAATGCATTTCCTCCCAGCACCCGGTTTCCTTTTACATAAGTATCCCATTTTTCCTGAAGTTCTTCATCCGGAATAATGACCATAGAATTCTGTGCTCCCGCTATATTAAATGTTTTAGATGCCGCAACAATCGATACCATGATCTTGTCATAATCTCCTACTGACAAAGATGGAATATGCTTATGTTCCCCGAACACCAGATCCTGATGAATCTCATCTGATATGATATATACCTGATGTTCTTTACAGATTTCAAATAATCTCTTAAGCTCTTCTTTTTTCCACACCCTTCCTGCCGGGTTATGTGGGGAACACAATATGAACAGCTTTACATTGTTTTCTTCTATTTTCCGCTCAAAGTCTTCAAAATCTATACTATATACCCCATCCTGTTCTTTCAGATCCGAACAGATCAATCTTCTGTGATTATTTTTTACAGCATCCAGGAACGGATAATAAACCGGTGTATTTACGATCACAGCATCTTTCTCTTCTGTCAGCATCTGCACCAGCCAGTGAAATCCTGCTACAACCCCCGGAGAAAAACGAATCCATTCTTTTTTCACTTCATATCCATGGTGTTCCTTTTCCCAGTTTATAAATGCCTGATAATAAGCATCCGGTATTTTATAATATCCGTAAACGCCGGATTCTACATATTTTTTCAAGGCTTCAACGACGCATTCTGGTACACGGAAATCCATATCTGCCACCCACATCGCATGCAGCCCTTCTTCTCCGAACATCTTGTACTGTCCATCCCACTTATTACAATTTGTATTTCTTCTGTCTACGTATATTAATTTTTCCATATCTTTTTTTCCTCTCTTCTTTTTCAGTTTTCCGTTCTATTCTTCTTCAAGTTCTCCCTGGCATCCTTTGATTCCAATACTTGCAAATGCTGCAGCTGCTCCTGAAAGTACAGAATCATCAAAACGATATTCCGGACTGTGCAATCCAGGTATCTCTGCTCTGCCTTCTGGTTTTATTCCTATGAACATATATACAGATGGAACTCTGCTACTATATTCTGCAAAATTTTCTCCTCCAAGATTATCTTCTTCAATGATATATACATTGTCTTTTCCGAGTACATCTGCTGCTGCATTCTTTACCCCATTTAACAATCCCGGGGCATTCTTCACACTGCCACCATGTATTTCAATCTTTGCTTCATAAGCAGCTCCATACACCTGACACACTGCCTTTATTTCTTTTTCCAGTTCCTGTCCCATTTTTTCAAGTACTTCTTTTTTGGCAGCTCGCATGGTACCGCCGAATTCGCATTCCTGAGGAATAATATTTCTTACGCCATTCTCTCCTGCCAGCATATATGTAACAGAAAGGATCTTAGGTTCCGTTCCACTAATTGTACGTGTCAGTATAGACGGTATATGCTGATAGATTTCATTTGCCACAGCAATTGGGTCTACCGTCTGTTCCGGCCATGATGCATGTCCCTTTTTTCCTGTGATCTTAACCTGAAATCCGCCTACACATCCGAACGCATATCTTCTTACGATTCCAATCTTACCACTTTGTACCGAGGCCATCCATGTGCTGCAAAAGCCATATCTATCTTCGGTTCTTCCAGTACCTTATCTTCCAAGATCATCGTATCTGCTCCAAGTCCGACCTCTTCTCCCGGCTGAAATGCGAACCTGATACATCCTCCGAATTCACCTGTGAGCCTTGCCAGTATCTTTGCAGCACCGATCAACCAGGTGGCATGTCCGTCGTGCCCACATGCATGCATCTTCCCCGGATGGTGGATTTATAATCACAGTCCACCTGTTCTTCCAGCGGCAGTGCGTCAATATCTGCACGCAGAAGGATATTCTTCCCCTGCGCTTTCTTTCCCTGTAGCTCCGCAATAATTCCATATCCGCCTGCCATGTGTTCACGAACCTTCAGGTTTGGAATCTTTTTTAACTCTCTGCTGATGATCTCATGCGTTTTCGGAAGATTGATTCCAAGCTCCGGATACTGATGCAGTTCTCTTCGGATACTGATAAGTTCCGGTTCTGCCTCTTTTGCGATTTGTTTGATTCTGTCACTTATGTCCTGCATTCTTCTACTCCTTTTACTAACATTCTTTGCTCTTTAAAAAAGACCTGCACCAAACTCGTGCAGGTCTTTCAGACATTCTATTTTCGATTAACAAAATTCAGGAACTGCTGAAGTCTTGGATTCTCCGGATGATCAATGATCTCCTCCGGTGTACCATCCGCTGCAATCTTTCCGCCATCCATAAATAAGATTCTCGTTGCAACTTCTCTGGCAAATCCGATCTCATGTGTTACCAGAATCATTGTCGTTCCTTCTTCTGCAAGAGATTTGATCGTATTTAATACTTCCCCTACCAGTTCCGGATCAAGTGCAGACGTCGGTTCATCAAATAACACAACATTTGGATTAACAGCAAGTGCCCTTGCAATTCCAACCCTCTGTTGCTGCCCGCCCGATAATTTAGACGGGTAGAAATCTTTTCTCTCACTCATTCCGACCTTATCCAGTAATTCCAAAGCGATTTTCTCTGCATCTGCTTTCGACTTCTTCTGTACCACGGTCAACGCTTCCATTACATTTTCCAGAGCTGTCTTATTCTTAAATAAATTGTATCCCTGAAATACCATTGATGAATGTTTACGGAGCTCAATCACATCTTTTTTCGAATGATTTTCCGCATCAACTGCTATATCACCAATCGTAATCTTTCCTTTTGTCGGTACAGTCAAATAGTTCAGACATCTGAGTAACGTCGATTTTCCGGTACCAGAAGGTCCCAAAATAGCAATTACTTCATTCTTATTGATCGTCAGATTGATGTCACTTAATACTTTTGTATTTTCATCAAATTCCTTATATAAATGTTCAATCTTAACCAGCTGTGTTTCTGTTCCCATATTTTTTCAATCTTCCTGACTTATGCTTATTTCTGAATTAATTTTGTCATGTCAGCATACATCCACTTTTCAGTGATCTTTGCTACAGTTCCGTCATCCAGCATCTCCTGAATTACATCGTTAAGTTCTTTTGTAAGTTTCTCTCCGTCATCTGTCTTCGGAAGGAAGTAAGCTACATTGTTAGCAAGGAGCTGCTCATCAAAGAAACGGAATTTTGCATCTGAGTTGTTGTGTGTAAATGCGTTTACATTTGTTGTTGTATTTGCATATGCATCGATTCTTCCAAGCTTCAGATCGTTCATACCTACTGCACTGTCTTCATAAAGCTTTACAGTAAATCCTTTTTCTGCAGCCATATCTTCAATAATTGTCTGTGCTGCCTGTCCATTTGTACATCCGACTGTTTTTCCTTTTAAGTCATCAGCTGTCTTGTAATCTGAATCATCATTAACGATAATACACTGAGAATCTCCATAGTATGGAATTGTTGCATTGTATTTATCTGTTCTTTCTGGTTTTACAGCAAGACAGTTCGCAACTACATCTACACGGTTTGTATCCAGTTCACCCCACATAGCGTCAAATGATGCCTGCTTTACTTCTACTTCCCATCCAGTACGCTTTTCAATCTCATCCCACATGTCTGCATCGATACCTGTCCATTTTCCATCGTCTGACAGAAGGCTGTATGGCTCTCCTGTTCCAGAAGTAACTACAGTTACTTTCTTTCCAGAATCTTTTTTTATCATCACTTTTTGCATCTGAAGTTGTCTTCTTATCTGAATCATCAGATTTCGAACTGCTTCCACATCCGGCAACTGTTCCTACAGTCATCATAGTAACTAATAAAGCTGCTAATACACGTTTTTTCATAATACTTATCTCCTCTTTTTCCTTATTAATAATAAATCTATCTCAATGGTTTCCCATTTAAGATCCTAATTAGTACATATTTGCACATTTTTTTTCTAACAATTTATGTAAAATTCCAAGTACAAATATGATCAGCCAGTAAACTAACATTACAGCTGTCATATATTTCAAAGTATCTGAACGTTCTTGCACCTTCTATCTTGGCAGCTCCCATAATATCCGGCACCCCAAGCATAAATGCAAGTGAAGTCATCTTGATCAGATTGATAATGTCATTAAATAATGGCGGTAATGCCACACGTACAGCCTGCGGAATTACAATTCTCGTAACCAGCTGAAAATTAGTCATTCCCAAAGAATATGCGGCCTCTTTCTGTCCTTCATCTACAGATAAAAGTGCTCCTCTGATACTTCCGACATAAAAGCTCCCATATTCAGACTCATAACAACCGCTACTGCGATGAGTGGTGTCATATTTCTTACAATTGCACTATATAACGCTATTCCATAATAGAAGAAATATAGTTGCGCAACAACCGGAGTTCCCCTCATAATAGAAACATATACCCTGGTTAACTGATATAACCCCGGAATTTTGTAGTATCCAATAATTGCAATAATTACACCTACAACCAATGCAAAGATAGTTGCCGCTATCGTCAGTTCAAACGTAACGTTCACCTTACTTGCAATGATCGGCAGGACTTCTAAAAAATAACTTACTTTAAACATTTTCACCTACTCCAGACCTCTTATTTCTATTTCCTAACAGATTAACATTCTAACATATTAAAAAAATATTTCATCGTTCATT
>ENA-OQHY01000517-OQHY01000517.1-human-gut-metagenome-genome-assembly--contig:-NODE-517-length-21654-cov-5.444651_pt1 | contig 21654 bp, 21 predicted proteins | sample MGYA00242570_ERZ504733 | MGnify/ENA primary metagenome ERZ504733 (study PRJEB26092, sample SAMD00036219) | human gut metagenome | host: Homo sapiens | study: EMG produced TPA metagenomics assembly of... | reverse complement strand
GGAGGTACCGGCAGTTGTAAGGATCAGTCGGAGTCCGGACAGTGCGATCACGATAATGATCACGATGGATAACACGATCTCTGTGTAACGGGCTGTGTTGTATATCAGTTTATTAAAATGCTTGCGGATATTGTGGTTAACTGCGGTTCTGTCTTTCATGGGAAGTTATCCTTTCTTTTTCGCAGAAGCGGGATGATCGATAAAACGGGTTGCAAAATAGCCGAATACGCAGGTGATGACAACCATACATGGCAAAAACAGCCAGAAGCGCTGCTGGCTCATGGTGTTGAACCATGGAGCATTGGCTGAAGAATCATAATGATGGGCATATGCCACAGATAGATCCCGTACTGGTTCCGTGCCACGAAATACAGTGGATGCAGAAATCTGAAATCCATTTCCGGCAGGAGGGAGAATCCCACAAGTAGTATACTGAGCAGGACCGCCAGGATGGAATGGGCCGGATAACCGGAGGAAGCAGTGCCATAAAGCCCGTGACTGTGATAATAAAAGATCCATACCAGGATCAGTGCGACGCTTGCAATAGAAACCGGAAGTCCAAGCTTCAGCCGGTAATCCTGCATACGATCTCCGGTCTGCTTCCAGAAAGCGGCCGCAGCCATTCCCAGCACGAAATTATCCAGCGCAGAGAATACCTGACGCTCGTATACAAAATATACAGAGGTATCTGAAACACCGGAAGCGTGGAGATAACGGACGACTGTGAACCGGCAGATAACAGTGAAAACAATGGACACAATGGAAGCTGCGAGCCAGTTTTTCCGGACAGCCTTATAAAGGAACGGGGCGATCAGATAAAACTGAAAGATCACGCCCATCGTCCATAGTGCACCATTGATGGAACCATGTGTCACCGGGGAAAAGTTTTCCGTAAAAGTATAATACGCCAGGATATGCCGGAGTCCCTCATTGCTGAACATCTGTGTGGACATAAAGATCAGAAGGACCGTGATACATACATAATACTGGGGCATAATGCGGATGCAGCGCTTTTTCATAAAAGCCCGCCAGTCGGGGAGACAGCCTCGCGACTCCGAAGAAGAAAGGGAAAGATAAATCCCATATCCGCTTAACAGGAAAAACAGTGTAACTCCTACTTCACCTCCAAGAGTCAGAAGTGTGTGGATGGCTGTATGCGACTGCCATGGCTGCCCGGACAGAACGTAGCAGTGATACAGCATAATGTAGAGAATCGCCCCCGCACGGAGCAGATCGATATTTTTGATACGCTTCATAAATAAATCCTTTCCTGAAAAAATAAGTCTGCCCCATGACTGAAACGGGCAGACAGAGATAAGTTCAGTATAGCATGAACGTGGGAGATTGGAAAGCTGTCGGAGGGAAAATTTACTATTGCAAAAACGAACACAAGTTTGTATAATGGAAAATATAAGAAACGAACATATATTCGAAAAAAGAGGAGCGTGAGAAGTGGTGGACATCGAAGAAAGAACACCCGACAGAAAAGCAATACGAGTACATTGCCCGAGTTGCTCCAACAGCAGATTGTTCGATCTGACAGGTGACTGTTCCGGAATCCTCCGGATCAAATGTCCCAGATGCAGAAAAGAGGTGGAGATACAGCTGGCACATTGCAATGAACAGCGATACAGAAAGCAGATCTTTTATTACAGAACACATAAGAGATAAGAAAACCACATAAAAACTGAGTGAGAAGCCGGCCGGCAACTGTAGATTGCGTAAGAGCCAGACTCAAAGCCAGGAAATACTTCCCTGATTTTAATATCAGGGGTTTTTTCCTGGCTTTTTTCTTGTTAGGGCAAGGCCCTGCTTTGCATTGTGGAGTTTTTCGTTGATCCGAAAAACGGAACTTTGGAAAACATGGCTGATTTATGCTTCTAAAAACTCAAGAATCTCTTGTTTTGTCCAATGATTAAATCCCATCTTCGCCAGGGTCCTTCCAGTTTTCATATAATTTTCATCATTATAATAAGATGCTATTGTTACAAGTGCCTTTGCAATCGGAACATCTACACCGCACAAATCTGCAAGCTCACAAAACGGAACAAACAAATATGGAACATCTTCCGTAATATAACGAGCTTTTGATGTGTTAGGTGCATTTTTTATTTTAGAATGAACACTCGACTCACGATTAAAGTCATAAATACATTTTGCATGCGATGCGTAAAGAACATTATTTGCTTCCAGCTCTGTTCTCAAATGCATATGTAAACTATCTCCAACTGCAAGACGTTCTAAATCCAATGCATCCTCAACTTTTGCGACCGCTGTAGAGCAACAATCCGCATAAAAATTGAACTGACCATCAAAGTTCTCGCACAGACCCATGTTCAAAATTGACAATACCGGATGTGCACCAAAATTGATATTTTCAAAAGCAGCCACAATAGGATTTGATAAAAATTCCGGTCGAATCGGGAATACCTCATTAACCAAATTCATCAATTCTGGAGTTTTCTTACTATTCGGGAATATGCTCATTGGCATAAATTCCTTTACACCCATAATAGCTACAGCACCAGCATGAGCTAAACGCGTTGCCCAAGGCAAGCTAATGGTATCTAAAAATGTGATGTCCATACCCGCTTTCTCTGATTTCTGAAGGCATTTGTTCAAGATTAATCCACCATAATTTCCAGGAACAATAAAGATTTTCATGCCATCTCTTAAATATGGAATCATACTATTGAACATAATTTCCTGCGCAAAGGAAGGACAAACCATCATAAAGATATCTGAAAATTCCATAGCAGCCTTAATATCTGTAGTTGCCAACGCAATTTTTGAGAATCCTGCATTTAACATAGGACATTCATGTAGTTCAGCAACGGCCTCAATTCCCCCTGTTTCATTAACTGCATTAATCTGAGCCGGAAAATTAGGGGAATCATAAATACAGACATCATGCCCCATCTGGCCCAAACTATATGCCATTGCCATTCCGCCATTTCCTGCACCAATCACTGTGATTTTTTCGTTGTTTTCATAATGCAATAATCTCCTTTTCCTTTTTAATATATTAATATAATTTTATAAAAGCACTGCAATGGTTACGATAGTACTAACAATTGCAATCACAATAAAGAAGAACGGAAGAACTGCCTTTACCCAACGTGGAAAAGGAACTCCTGCAATTGCTAATGCCCCCATGAGAACCGCCTGCGTAGGTGAAATAAGATTCATAGTTTCAGAACCAGCTGCACAAACCATGACTGCAAATTCTTTACCAACACCAAGAAATTCACCTAATGAACCAATAATGGGAATGGTTGCCGTTGCTAATCCTGATGATGATGGAATAAAAAAAGACAAAAATATGTATACAATATATGCAAGAGCTGGGAATACAACTCTGCTAACACCACTCATTAAGATTTCTCCAAAATGAAGAATTGTATCCATAATCAAGCCATCTGTCATAATGACAGATAGACCTTTCGCGCAGCCTAGAGTAATGGCAACTCCCAGAATATTTTGACAGCCTCCAACAAACAGGGAAATCATTTCCTTTTCTTTCATATGAGACATTTTGCCAATAATAACAGCTGCAAGCAGAAAGATTACAGTGAGTTCTTTCATTCCCCAGCCTCCCAAGGGCTGCATGTTTCCAATGAGACGTCCCACTAATGGAATTTGACAAAGATTTTCGTGAATATTATCAAATACGTAAATATTGAATTTACTGCTCCATGGAATGATTGCTAAAATCATTACGATAAAGGAAGAAGCAAACACTGTTAAAATAGCTTTTCTTTGTCTGGTAAATTCAGGAATATCATCGGTACCTAATTTATGAATATGTGATTCTATTTCATCGCGTATATCATAAACAACCGATTTGGTCGGATCTTTACGAACCTTCTCTGCATAATGCATAGTAAAAAGAATAGAAGCGATTACTGTGGCTATATAAATAACAACTCGAATCAGCATACCATCCGCAAGAGAAATTCCGGCAATATCAGAACCTATTCCTACCGAGAAGGATTGATCAACGCACCAACAATTCCCGCTCCAGATCCAAGGAATAAAACCATACAAGCAGTCACTGCATCATAGCCCATTGCAATAAACATCGGAATAAGAATCGGATAAAATGGAATAGTTTCTTCCGAAAATCCAAACGTTGTTCCACCAATGGATGCGATAAACATTACTATAGGAATCATTAGTTTTTCTCGACCATTTAAACGATTGATCACATACATAAGACCTGCATCAAGTGATCTACTCTTTCCTATAATTCCCAAACATCCACTTAACACGAATACAAATAAGATAATGTCAATTGCACCACGGAATCCTTGCATTGGTGCAGCCAAAATATCCCAAATTCCCTGTGGATTCGATTCTACCTGCATATAAGTTCCCGCTACCGGAACATTATCCACACGAGTATATTCGCCCGCAGGAATAAGATGTGTTAAAATTGCCAACACGATCGTCAGTATTATCAAAATACAAATTGATGATGGCATTTCAAATTTTTTCTTTCTTACTTTTTGCTCTGAATCTTTCATAGTTCCCTCCCCCAATTTTTTTTGATATTTATGCAGTTTTGCTTGCTGTACTCATAGTATACGATTTAATTTTGTGCCAAATATGATACTATTTCGTTTTTTTTTATTTATATTTTGTTTGTTTTTAATAAATTGTGTTAAATTGTGTTTTTTATGTTTATAAAATAAAAATATGATAAAATATCTACACAAATTAGGAGGGATGAATATGGCAAATATATGTCTGATTGATGATGAAAAAGCATTAAATCAAGTATTAAAAACCTATTTGGAACGCGATGGTCACTCAGTTGCTCCCTATTACTGCATACAAGATATCTATAGGCAAGCAAACTGGTACTCATTGTATGATCTTTATATTATTGACATCATGCTTCCAGATGGTAGTGGCACCGAATTGATGAGAAAGATTAAAGATAAAAATAGGAATATCCCCGTTATCTTGATTTCTGCCCGTGGGGAATGCATTGATCGTGTATTAGGATTTGAAATGGGGTGTGATGATTATTTAGCAAAACCTTTTTTACCAGCAGAACTTTGTTATCGTGTTTCTAATTTGTTAAAAAACAATAATATATCTCTCAAAAAACTTATCAACTTTAATGGGTATAGCCTTGATGAGGCCAAACGAACGATCTGCACTGAGCAACAGCTTCAAATACCTGTTACCAGTAAGGAGTTTGATATTATCCTTTATTTTGTAATGCATCCTTCAGTTGCCATTTCGCGAGATCAGCTTCTTACAGATATTTGGGGTGAAAGTTACTATGGCTATTACCGTGTAGTAGATAATCATATAAAAAATATCCGTAGAAAACTTCCAAAATTTCACTTAGAAACAATCTACGGTTTCGGATACAGGTGCACATTATGATAAGAAAAGAAGCAATCAATCAACGATTTTACAAAAATTTTTTTATTATTTCTGTTATTCTTGCTTTTGCAATTGCTGCTGCCTCTCTCTGCATCATCTACTATTGGTCATTTTACCATTATAATCATATTTTTGAAGATCGCATAATTGATGAAGAAAATCTCAAATATGCCGCAGAAATGGGCATCAAAAACGAATGGCTCTTGGGCGTAAGTACAGATTCTATTGATGTTTTGGAAGCTACATACAACGAAGAGACCAGAGATCATATTTACCAGCAAGCTTTGAACCAACAGGAAATCGAAAAATTTTATCGTGAAAAAATTGATAATAAAGAATTAATTTATTGTATTTCTTTAATGCCAAAAAATGGGGAATTTTTTTATAAATACTCTGTTATCAGAGATCTCTATCATGAAGTATTCCCATATATTGTGGGATCTTTAGCTGCATTTGTTATTTTACTTGTATTTATTTTATATTTTTATTTTCGATTTATTGAAAGACAATTTTCTTCTGAATTGGCAAAACTTCAAGCATATGCACACAAACTGGAAAATCTGGCTTTAAACACTGAACCAGTTAAGCCATGCAATAATAATAATCTTATAGATGCACTTGAAAATAGTTTTTATGAAATGCATATTAAACTTTTAAAAAAAGAACAGTTGCAAAAAAGTTCTCTTCAATATATTTCTCACGAAATGAAATCTCCTATCATGATTATAGAAAGCTATGCCGTTTCAGCTAAAGAAAAAATTTATCCGATAGGAACTTTAGATGATTCTTTAAATATTATACTAGAGCAAACAACCAGAATGAAAGAAAAGGTTTCGTCACTATTACAGTATGTAACGCTTAGTACGAAAGAAATTCAAAAAGAAATTTTTAGTTTGTCTGATATGTTTGATACGATTTTTGCCGATTATCATACACAAATCCACATGGTAAAGTATGTACATTTTCACATCCATCCATATTTAAATATTTTTGCTGACAGGCATAAAATACGGGTAGTTCTGGAAAACATTTTGGAAAATCAGCTTAAATACAAAGATTCTCAAATAGCGATCAGGGCTTACCAAAATCAGAAAGATCAAATTATCATATTATTTTATAACGACGGAGCATCTATCGGCCCCGAGTTAAAAAACCAAATCTTTACGCCATTTGCAAAAGGCTACAATGGCTCCAATGGTCTTGGGCTTTCTATCACTAAAACGATTCTTCTCCAACACCAGGGAGATATAGAACTCTTATCAACACGAAAGGGAACGCTTTTTCGCATAACCATTCCTATGTCAATATCAAGTTGTTGCTCCATTGATTCTGGCAAATCTTAACATTGTTCAAAACACCTGTATCTTTTAAAAGACGTGAATCACATTTCTATGGTTCACGTCTTTTTATCAATTATTTGATCTTAATGCTTGGTTGTCCACTTCGTATCCGTTTTAATATCTTGTACTGCCGTTCTAATTCTGCTTATTCATCCATCTGCAATCTCTTTTGATTGGTATAACCCGAATCCGGACGCTTTTTGATACGTGCATGAAGGCGCACTTTCTTAGATACTGTTAAGGGATCTTTACCGGTAATTCTTCCAATTTCTGAGAAGCTTTTGTTCTCGGTAAGACCTTTCTCGATATTAACACGCTGTTCAAAAGTTAAATACTGCATGGCAGGAGATCTTCTGGTAACAGAAAAAGGTGAGGGACGCCGAATCTGGTATTACTATGATTCCGCAGCAAATCCTGTTTCAATGCGAGTGTCAGGAAAAGACTATTTTTACGTAAGAAATCTCCAGAATGATGTCATTGCACTGATTGACGATGCAGGAGAGACTGTAGTAGAATACAAGTATAACAGCTGGGGAAAAATCCTGAGCATCACCGGCAGCAAAGCCGGCACCATCGGAAAAACCAATCCGTTCCGCTACAGAGGCTACTACTACGACGAAACTGGAGTGTACTATCTGAAGAACCGGTATTACGACCCGGAGATCCGGAGGTTTATCAGTGCGGATTCGTATATTTCCGGATTTAACAGCACTATTCTGCTATTGTGGAAATAATCCGTTTTCCGAAGCAAAAGGAAGCGAAAACGTTTACTATGGATATCTGAAAAAATACCCAGAGGACTACTGGGTTTCTGCAAATGGACAGAAGATGGTTCCAATCGGGTTTTTAAAGGATTGGGTCAGAACTATGAGAAAAATTCTTCTGGATGGAAAATAATAAGTCATTAAAATAATAGATATCATAAAACATAAAACAAAAGATTATTGGATTTCTATAAATGGGGAGAAGATATCGCTTAATTAAAAGAATATATATTAGAAAAGAAAGAGGCAATTATACAGAAAAATGATCGACATGTTGAGCAAGTCAATTTATTTGTGCGTATCAAATATTATTCGGCCACAACCGAGTCAGCCATGACCGAATAAAAATATGTACATATCTACTTCTCAAACCTGCAAAGTGCCTTCTGTTGTGCTCCATAAATGGAGTGATTTCCATTGACCAGATAAGCGAGGATGCATACCAGGATAAGGGGGATGGTGTTTCGGGTGCCGAAGACTTCCAGGCCGATGAGGATCGGGGCGATGAGGGTGTTGGTGGCGCTGCCGAATACTGCGGCGTAGCCAAGTGCCCCGCAGATAATGGGAGGGATCCCGAGGATGGAACCCAGGACGACTCCAAGGGAAGCGCCGATGGAGAACAGTGGTGTCACTTCGCCGCCCTGAAAACCGATGGCAAGTGTAAATACAGTAAACAGAAGCTTCAGAATCCAGTCATATCCGTAGATCGTTTCTCCGGCGAAGGAAGCGGAGATGAGATTGGTTCCAAGACCTGTGTAGCGTCCGCCGTGGATCACAAACAGCAGAGCTGCCAGTGGAATGGCCATGACACCGATGCGGATCAGAGGATTTGAAATTTTTTCCCCGAATAATTTCTTTGCTTTCTGAAGAAGTACGGAAAAGCATCGTCCGGCGAGACCAAAGGCAAGCCCGAGAGCAATGAGAGAGATCATGCTTCGGAGATCGGTCACAGTCCAGGTGTCCTGGATATCCACAGCAAATTTTTCCAGTCCCAGGAAATGAGAGGTGAAGGAGGCTGTATATGCGGCAATAAGTGCCGGCAGCAGCGCATCGTACTCAAGATATCCGGCAACGATCACCTCCATGGCAAAAAATACAGCTGCCAGTGGCGTCTGGAACAGACCGCCAAAACCGGCAGCCATACCGGTGATCAGCATGACAGGCTTATTTTCCCGGATATGCAGCCTGCGTCCTGCCTCGTGAGAGAGTGCAGCACCGATCTGCACGGCAACACCTTCACGACCGGCACTTCCTCCGAAGAGATGAGTGATCCAGGTGCCGATCATTACCAGAGGGACAAGGGCCAGAGGAATCTGGTCTCTTTTTTTCTGCCCGGTTTCGAAGATCAGGGACATGCCCTTTAAGCTTAAGGTGCTGAAATGATGATACATCCACACAATAAGAAGTCCGGCCAGAGGCAGGAAGGGCAGCAGATATCGCCAGTGTGCGGTGCGAAGATCAGAGATCGCCAGCAGGCCCCGGCCGAAGATGGTATCTACGATCCCGACGCAGATTCCCACGACCACTGCAAGGACAGCATATTTCAGCTGCAGGATCCGATGTTCTTTTGGATAGTTTCTTTTGTCATAGTAACTCCTTTCAATCTCCCGGATCTTAAAAATCCATCAAAAAAAGCTGGTAACCCCGTGCATTGCACAGAAGTCATCAGCTCATTGGCGGTTTCGATAAAGATCGGGGGAGAACTTCATTCCCTTTCTGCCTGAGAGTATAGCATCCGAGGCTGATATCGTCAATAGTCAGACGGAAATCCGGAGTATCTTATTTGCTACAGGTGTGCTATGATTAAACAAATCGGCAGGTTACGGGTGAAGCAGTAAAAGCGTAATATGCTGCGACTAAGACTTGCACATATGAGAATGTAAAAATAACGGAGGAGACACCATGGAAGAACCAAGAATTGACAAAACGATCTATACAGGAAGACCGGAGAATACCGAGGGCCGTCTGGAGAAGGAAATCGCAGTGTACGATTTTCTGGACAGTCTTGGGATTGAATATAAAAGAGCAGATCATGAGGCGCTGATGACCATGGAGGCCTGCGAGGCAGTGGATCAGCTTCTGGGAGCGCAGATATGCAAAAATCTTTTTCTCTGCAACCGTCAGAAAACAGATTTCTATCTTCTGCTGATGCCTGGAGAGAAGCCGTTTAAAACAAAATTTCTGTCCAAACAGATCGGAACAGCCAGACTTTCCTTTGCAGACGGAGAGCAGATGGAGGAATATCTGAACATTACCCCGGGATCCTTAAGTCTGATGGGACTGATCTTTGACAGAGAAAAGAAGGTACATCTGGTGCTTGATAAAGAAGTCCTGGATGAAGAATATTTCGGATGCCATCCGTGCATCAATACTTCCACTTTGTTAATGAAGACCAGTGATGTAAAAGAAAAAATCCTGCCGGCGCTGGGCCACGAATATCAGGTGGTCGAGCTTCCGACAGAATAAAAATCAACGTATGGGTGTAAAGTCCTTTTTGTTGGACTCTGCTATGATGTAATGGGGGCGCTGCTTGACCTCCATATAGGTTTTGGCTATGTACTGCCCCATGATACCCAGGCAGAAAAGCTGCAGGCCGCCGATGAAGATGATGACACAGATGGTGGAAGCCCAGCCTGGGACCGGATCATCAAAGATCAGCTTTCGGACTATGATGGCTACCAGGACCAGAAAGGAAAAACCGGTCATGGTCGTTCCGAACCAGGAGGCGATGGTCAGCGGTACCTGAGAGAAATTGATGATGCCGCTGACTGCGTATTTAAACAGCTTCCAGAAGTTCCACTTGGTCTCACCGGCTACGCGTTCGATATTTTTGTAGGGGAGCCAGCAGGTGCGGAAACCGATCCAGCCGAAGATTCCCTTGGAAAAGCGGTTGTACTCACTCATGGAGACAATGGCATCCACCATACTGCGTTTCATCAGACGGAAGTCTCTGGCACCGTCCACAATATCTGCATCCGAGATCTTATTGATCAGCTGATAAAATTTCCGGGCAAAAAAACTCCGGATAGGTGGCTCTCCGTCACGGCTGACACGCCTGGTGGCAACGCTGTCATATTCTCCGGATTCCAGCTTCTCCAGCATTTCCGGAAGAAGGGACGGCGGATCCTGAAGATCAGCGTCCATCACTGCTACATAATCGCCGCCGGCATTGCAGAAGCCTGCATACATGGCAGCTTCCTTTCCAAAGTTTCTGGAAAAAGAAAGATAGATCACATGAGGATCCTTTTCGGAAAGTTCTTTTAAAATCTCAAGGGTTCTGTCTCTGGAACCGTCATTCACAAAGATCAGTTCATAATCACAGTTCATTTGCCTGAGGACAGAAGTGGCTTCCGGGTAAAAAAGCGGAAGAGATTCTTCCTCATTGAAGCATGGTATAATTAAAGAAATCATTTTTTGCCTCGTTTTCCAGATCATAATAAATGATCATTTTGGCGGATATCTGTAGTCCGCCCTGGTTTCAGGTTGCTTTTGGATGGGTACTATCATATCATATTTGTCCGGAATCGGCTATAAAACAGAGGATTTTTCTTGCACCGCTGTTTTTTTTGTGATAAACTGTAAAAAAAGACAGAAAAAAAGATAAACAAGAGGTGTGATATGCTGGAAAAATTTAACAGCTTTATGGAGAAATGGATGGCTTTTGTGACGCCGGCTTGTCTGCTTACGGGGGTACTGTTTCCGGATATTGCGAAGCATGGCGTGCCCTATGTGACGTATGCTTTTGCATTTATGACCTTTATCGGTGCGCTGAAATCCAGGTTCCGTGATGTAGCAGATGTGTTTAAGCGGCCGCTTCCGCTGATCCTGATGTTGCTGATCCTTCATGTGCTGGGACCGGTGGCCGCCTGCGGTCTGGGACATCTTCTGTTCCCGGGCAATATGAATTATATCACAGGAATGGTGCTGGAATTTTCCGTACCTGCAGCGGTGATCAGTCTGATGTGGGTATCCATTTATAATGGAAACAGTCCGCTGTCACTTTCGCTGGTTGTGATCGATACGATCCTGGCTCCCTTTCTGATCCCGGCAGTATTGAAGCTCCTGGTGGGCTCCAGCGTAAAAATGGATACTGTGGGAATGATGAAGGAGCTGGTTTTTATGATCGCTCTGCCGGCAGTCCTTGCCATGTGTTTTAATGAAGTCAGCCATGGAAAGGTTATGGAGACCTGGCCGAAAAAGCTGGCACCTTTTTCAAAAATGTGCCTGATCTTTGTGGTAACCTCCAACTCCTCCAAGGTTTCTCCTTATATGAAGCATCTTAACGGAGAACGGCTGGAGGTAGCAGCAGCGATCCTGGTCCTGGCAGCAGGGGGATATGCCATTGGCTGGATCATTGCCATTCTTACAAGGCAGAATAAAGAGGCAACGGTTTCCATGATCTATGGTTCCGGAATGCGGAACATCAGCGCCGGTGCGGTGATCGCGGGAGCGTATTTTCCGGCGGAAACATTATTTCCGGTTATGATCGGAACGTTATTTCAGCAGATCCTGGCGGCTTTTTACGGAAGTATGATGCGCCGGGTCCAGACCGGACAGCAGGAAAGGGAGAAGGAGCATGGAGTTTCAGCATGAATTGATCATTCCCAATGAGGGATTTCCTTTTAAGCTTTTTCTTTTTGAAGGAAGAAACGGAAATTATGTAAGGGAAAAACACTGGCATACTTCGATCGAGATCTTTGCGGTGATGGAGGGGAGCCTTTATTTCTATATCGATGAGAAAGAGTATCCTCTGAAGGCAGGGGAGTTTCTGATCATTAATTCCAATGAAGTACATTCTATTCAGGCGCCAGTACGTAATGAGACCATCGTACTGCAGATCCCGCTGAAGCAGTTTTCGGATTATTTTACCGCTCAGAGGTTCATCCGTTTTCGGAGCAGAAACGAAGAGTCTGAGGAAACAGACAGGCGGATGGTTTCTCTGATTCGGGAGATGTACCGGGTGTATGTATCCGGGGAAACGGGGTACGAATTCCGTATCAGGGCAGTGTTCTATGAAGTCCTTTATCTTATGGTTTCCGCATACAGGGAAACAGAGGTGGAGGAGAATGCGCTGAAGATCAGCCGCAGATTGGATGCTTTGTCAAAAATAACCACTTATATGCGGGAGCATTACAAGGAGGATCTCAGGCTTTCCGGACTTGCAGCCATGTTCGGATATTCCGATGCATATCTGTCAAGGATGTTCCGGAAATATGCGAAGGTCAATTTTAAGACATATTTACAGGATATCCGCATGGCATACGCCTATAAGGAGCTTTTGAATACAGATCATACCATCAGCTCCATCGCACTTGACAACGGGTTTGCAAGCAGCAGGGCTTTTTCCAGGGAATTTGTAAAGCGTTACGGGATCCTGCCGGGAAGAGTGGAGCGTCAGAATCATAAAAATGTCAAAAAAGTGCTATGAATGAGTCAAGAAAAGCGGCGAAAAGCATACCATGATGTGGTATGCTTTTTTCAGTTCAAAACGAAGATACAGAGAAGCTGTGAAACAGTAATTTTGTAAGGAGGGTTAAATCGTGAAAATTCAGAAAGTAACAGATCCGGCTTTCCGCAGATACGGAAAGGTTCTGGAGGGATACAATTTCGGTCCGCTTCTGAAGGAGATGAAGCATACACCGGTTCCGGAGGATGTGGTATATGTTCCGTCAGCAGAGGAGCTGGAAGCTCTCGATGTGGAAAAAGAGCTGAAAAACAGAGCGTTTGGTGGCTTACCTGTCCAGATCGGATATTGCAATGGTCACAATAAAAAGCTGAATGCCCTGGAATATCATCGGAATTCCGAGATCAATGTAGCAGTGACAGATCTTGTACTGCTTATCGGACATCAGCAGGATATAGAAGAGGATCTTACATACGATACCTCAAAGGTGGAGGCATTTTTGGTACCGGCAGGAACCGGGATCGAGGTTTATGCCACAACGCTCCACTATGCACCGTGTCATGTGAATGAGAGTGGATTTCAGTGTGTAGTTGTTCTTCCGAGAGGAACCAACACAGAGATTGATTTTCCGATGTCAGAGGACGGAGAGGACGGTCTGATGACAGCTAGAAATAAATGGCTTATCGCTCATGAGGATGCGAAGATCGAAGGCGCATTCAACGGATTGAAGGGTGAAAATATCACACTTGACTGATTTTGGGTGAAGTGAATAGTTACAAACGAACAATAATATCACCGGTGGAAAATCTGCCGGATATAAAAAGGAGAATGAAGATTATGAACAACATGCCAGAAGTTAAGATCGGAATCGTTGCAGTCAGCAGAGATTGTTTTCCGGAAAGCCTTTCCGTAAACAGGAGAAAAGCTCTTGTAGACGCTTACACAAAGAAATACGATGCAAAGGATATCTACGAATGTCCGGTCTGTATCGTAGAGAGTGAGATCCATATGGTCCAGGCTCTGGAGGATATCAAAAAAGCAGGCTGTAACGCACTCTGTGTATATCTTGGAAACTTCGGACCGGAGATTTCTGAGACCCTTCTTGCAAAGCATTTCGAGGGACCGAAGATGTTTATCGCAGCAGCTGAGGAAACACAGGATAATCTCTGCCAGGGACGTGGAGATGCTTACTGCGGTATGCTGAATGCAAGCTACAACCTGCAGCTTCGTAATGTAAAAGCCTATATTCCGGAGTATCCGGTAGGTGATGCAGAGGACTGTGCGGATATGATCCATGAATTCCTTCCTATCGCAAGAGCGATCGAGGGATTGAGCAACCTGAAGATCATCAGCTTCGGACCGCGTCCTACAAACTTCCTTGCCTGCAATGCACCGATCAAACAGCTTTACAACCTTGGCGTTGAGATCGAGGAGAACTCAGAGCTGGATCTTTTCGAGGCATTCAACAAGCATGAAGGTGATGAAAGGATCCCGGCGATCGTAAAAGAGATGGAAGAAGAGCTTGGTGCGGGAAACAAGAAACCTGAGATCCTTCCGAAGCTTGCACAGTACGAGCTGACTCTGAAGGACTGGGTAAGAGATCACAAAGGATATCGTAAATATGTAACACTGACAGGAAAATGCTGGCCTGCATTCCAGACACAGTTTGGATTTGTTCCATGTTATGTAAACAGTCGTCTGACAGCACAGGGCATTCCGGTATCCTGTGAGGTTGATATCTATGGTACATTAAGTGAGTTTATCGGACAGGTAGTAAGTGATGATATCGTTACACTTCTTGATATCAACAATTCCGTTCCGAAGGATATGTACAAAGAATCTATCGAAGGAAAATTCAACTATACGCTTCAGGATACCTTTATGGGATTCCATTGTGGAAACACAGCATCCAGCAAGCTGTCCTTCTGTGAGATGAAATATCAGATGATCATGGCAAGATCCCTTCCAATCGAGGTTACAAACGGAACTCTTGAGGGAGATATCAAGCCTGGAGATATCACCTTCTATCGTCTGCAGAGTACAGCGGACAACAAGCTTCGCGCATATATCGCACACGGCGAGGTTCTTCCGGTTGCAACACGTTCCTTCGGTGCTATCGGTGTATTTGCAATTCCGGAGATGGGACGTTTCTACCGTCACGTGCTGATCGAGGGAGGATTCCCGCATCACGGTGCTGTAGCATTCGGACATCACGGAAAAGCTCTCTTCGAGGTGTTCAAATACATTGGTGTACCGGTTGAAGAGATCGGTTACAATCAGCCGGCAGGCGTGAGATATCCGACAGAGAATCCTTGGAGATAATTAAAACAGGCAGGTAAGATCATCCGTACGTGCTGCCTGATACAAGCAAGTCTCCACTCGCTGCTTATTGCTTTTCGTAACCCCGCAGGACTTTCTTGATTTGGTTAAATACGATTCAGAAACCGCGGGCTCTCAGGCGTGCAGGCGCTGCGAACTGAGAGCTGCGGTTTCTGTATTTACAGGAGGAAAAATCACTATGTATTATATTGGCGTTGATCTTGGAACTTCCGCTGTAAAGCTTCTTCTTATGGAAGGATCCGGAAAGATCTGCAACATCGTATCAAAAGAATATCCGTTGTTCTTTCCCCATCCGGGCTGGTCTGAGCAGAATCCGGAGGACTGGTTCGCCCAGAGCATGGAAGGGATCAAAGAGCTCACAGAAGGGATTGACCGCAAAGAAGTAGCAGGAATCGGTTTTGGCGGTCAGATGCACGGTCTTGTAACTCTGGATAAAGATGACAATGTGATCCGTCCGGCGATTCTCTGGAATGACGGCCGTACCGGTGAGGAGACGGAATATCTTAATACGGTTATCGGAAAGGAAAAACTTTCTCAGTATACCGCAAACATTGCATTTGCAGGCTTCACTGCACCAAAGATCCTCTGGATGCAGAAGCATGAGCCTGAGAATTTTAAAAAAGTGGTAAAGATCATGCTTCCGAAGGATTATCTTGCCTATCGCTTAAGCGGATCCTTCTGCACAGATGTATCCGATGCTTCCGGTATGCTTCTTCTGGATGTGAAGAACCGCTGTTGGTCAAAGGAAATGCTTGAGATCTGCCATATCACAGAGGAACAGCTTCCGAAGCTGTACGAGAGCTGGCAGGTAGTCGGAAACCTGAAAGCGGAAGTTGCAAAAGAGCTTGGCTTCTCAGAAGATGTGAAGGTTGTAGCAGGTGCAGGCGACAATGCTGCGGCAGCTGTGGGAACAGGAACGGTTGGCGATGGCCAGTGCAACATTTCCCTTGGAACATCCGGTACGATCTTTATTTCCAGCAAAGATTTCGGAGTGGATGAAAACAATGCACTGCATTCCTTTGACCATGCAGATGGAAGCTATCATCTGATGGGATGCATGTTAAGTGCTGCTTCCTGCAACAAATGGTGGTCAGAGGAGATCCTTAAGACAAAGGATTTTGCGGCAGAGCAGGCACCGATCCAAAAGCTTGGCGAAAATCAGGTGTTTTTCCTTCCGTATCTGATGGGAGAGAGATCTCCGCATAACAACCCGGATGCAAGAGGCGTATTTTTCGGAATGTCCATGGATACCACGAGAGCAGATATGACACAGGCTGTTCTGGAAGGAGTTGCTTTCGGACTTCGAGATTCCCTTGAGGTTGCAAGAAGCCTCGGGATCCATATTGAGCGCACCAAGATCTGCGGCGGCGGAGCAAGAGCCCTCTTTGGAAAAAGATCATTGCAAATGTGATGAACCTGAAGGTGGATGTGCCGGAGAATGAGGAAGGTCCGTCCATGGGCGGTGCAATGCTGGCAGCAGTAGGCTGCGGTGAATACCCGGATGTGGAAACGATCTGTAATAAGCTGGTCAGGGTAGTAGATACGGTAGAACCGGAACCGGAGCTGGTTGCAAAATATGAAGAAAAATACCGGAAATTCCGCAAACTGTATCCGGCAATGAAAGAGCTGTTCAGATAACAGCCATTTTCACGGATAAATATTGTTCTGCTTCATAGGTATGGAGCACTAAATGGTTAAAAATCAGGAGCATGTCACAGCTCCTGATTTTTCTGTACTGTCTTGGTGTACAGCCCTTGATTTTCGTAAAGACCTTTGTGTAATAATTAGAGTCCGAAAAACCGGACAGCAGTCCTGATTCCGTAATAGAACAGGAGGGATTTTCCAGATATTCCAGGCTGCGTTCAATGCGGTATTCCTGGATGTATCCGAAGAGAGTGATATTCATGCATTTTTTGAAAAGCCGGCTGCATTCGCTGGGACTTAAGTGGATCAGGTCTGCAACATCATTCAGGAGGATCTTTTCAGAGTAGTGTTCTGCGATATAGGACATGATCTGACGGATGCGGCGGTAGTTTTCTTCATCCTGACCGGATGGAAGAGTTGTCCGGGAGATCGTATTTTCATACAAGATCTTCCAGAAGTGCTGCAGTCTGGCGATGATCTCAAATTCATACATGGGTTCCCGGCTACTGTCCAGGTCGATGATGTCACGGATATCTTTTATGGCCTCGGAGTGCCATTTGCAGGATAGATCAAGCGGTACGGCGGACAGGGAAAAGCTTCGGAGGATCGGTTCTGTATATTTCTGGAAAAGAAGGCTTCCCGAAAATCCGTAGATCAGTTTGGGGTCAAAGGTTATGGGGATATACTGACAGTCCTGATCCTGATACATATGTCCGGCATGAAGGGCATTGGCATTGCCAAAGATTGCCTGTCCCTCTTTCAGGTGAAAGGTATTCTGATTGATCTTGTAGAGCATTTCGCCCTTTTCGATATAGGTAAGCTCGATCTCCGGATGCCAGTGCCACAGAAAGGAACCGGTCTCATAGCCGGAAAGCCGCTCGTAGCTTACCAGGAATGGGAAGGAGCTGTCTCCGTGTTTTTTCAGTTCTTTTCCGGCGGGATCTGTGATGATCTGCAAGGTGTTACCTCCTTCCTTCTGTGCGCGGATCCTGAAGTGTATATCTGCTTTTCATAGTGGAATTTATTTTATCAGAAAAGGCAGAAAATGCAAAGGGATATTCCGGGATCACCACAAAATAATACGGTTTTTACACAAAATTGTTATGGACAGAAAAGACGGGACTGTTATAATAAAAGTACATGAAGCGTTACTATTCACTGGTGATATTCTGCGCATTGCGAAGTGTGTTGCTGAGAACGGAGTGAACAGTAACCATGAAGCGTGACAGAGCGGAAGATCTTTTCAGGTTCTTCCGGATCTGGGGTGTAAACTATATAACAGGAGGAAGAAAAAATGGGAACAATTAAAATTCCGGCAGCAGACGTGCTGAAAAAAATCTATGGTGAAACAGAGGAGAGCAGCGCCCGTTATACCAATCTTGCTGTGAATTTCGAGAAGAAATATCATCATGACAAGGCAGAGTTTTTTACTGCTCCGGGCCGTACGGAGATCATTGGCAACCATGTTGATCATAACGGCGGTCAGATCATTGCGGCAAGTATCGATCTGGATACCATCGGTGCTGCTTATCCAAACGGAACCAATGTGATCCATATGATCAGTGAGGGTTACAAACAGGAAGTAGTTGTTGATCTTGACAAGCTCAGCACAGAAACCTATACAAAAGGTACAGATGCTCTTGTTGCAGGTATTATGGAGTATATGCAGAAAAAAGGCTATGCTACCGGTGGATTTGACGCTTATGTTTCCACCAAGGTTATTGCCGCTGCAGGTGTAAGCTCTTCTGCTTCCTTTGAGATGCTTGTATGTGCGATCACCAATTATTTCTTTAATGAAGGTAAGCTGGAGTATGGCGAGTATGCGAGAGCAGGTCAGTATGCTGAGAATGTTTACTGGAAAAAGGCTTCCGGTCTGATGGACCAGATGGCTTGTGCTGCCGGCGGCCCGATCCTTCTGGATTTCTCTGATAAAGAGAATATCAGCTGTGAGAAGATCGCATTTTCCTTTGAGGATATGGGCTGCAGACTTGTGATCGTAAATACCGGTAAGGGCCATGCAGATCTCAGTGAGGAATATTCCTCTATTCCTATGGAGATGCGTGAGGCTGCGAAGGCTATGGGCGTAGAGCTTCTCTGTGAGTCCAATATGGAGAATCTTCTGGCACATGTGAAGGATATTCCGAATGACCGTGCTGTTCTTCGTGCGATGCATTTTTATGAAGAGAACAGACGTGTTGCAGATGCTGTGAAGGCTGTTGAGAATAAAGACGGTGAGGGATTCCTGCGTCTTCTTGAGGAGTCCGGTAATTCTTCCTGGGAGTGGCTGCAGAACTGTTATTCTCTGCAGAATTGCAAGGAGCAGAAGATCACGTTGAGTCTGGCGCTTACCAAGCTGTTTCTGAATAAGATCGGTGCTGGTATCTGCAGAGTTCATGGTGGTGGTTTTGCAGGAGTTATCATGTGCGTGCTTCCGATCGAGAACGCAGATGCGTATGTGGACTATATGGCTCAGTATGTTGGAAGGGAAAATGTCTATCCGATGAATATCAGGAGTACAGGGGCTGTTCATGTTGAGTGATTTTTGATGGCATAACGAACGTCATGGAGGCGATTCGTTTCCGAATGCGGCTTTGGCGGCATCCGAAAATGAATCGCCCTTTGCGCTGTACTATGATTTTTTATTTTTTAATCAAAATTTTATGATTTGTTTCTGATTTAAATTTATGGGTTATGGTATAATGAGAAAAATTTTAAGAGAGTAATAAAAAAGAATTTGCAGAAGTTTTCAAGGTGAGGTTTCTGGAGTTGTTTTGAGTTTTGTTTTTTTTCATTATATTTCATAAGAAAGGTTTGACATATTTATGAGCAGAAGAGAGTTTCTTGAGGTTTTACGGGGGCAGCTGTCCGGACAGATGACCCAGGGGAGAGCTGCGGCTCATGTGCGGTATTATGAGGATTACATTCAGTCTCAGGTCCGGAACGGTCGAAGTGAATCAGATGTTCTGGCAGAACTGGGGGATCCCAGGCTGATCGCCAAGACTTTGATCGATACAGATGACAGTGCAGCTGTTTATGATGAGTCTGGTTATTCTGAAGAGAGCTACGGTGCAGATGATTATGCGGATAATGGGACGGAGAGCAGTGCCGGAAAGGCAAGAAGCTTTAAACTGGATCTGAGCACATGGTATGGGAAGGCAATCGTGATCGCCATTGCAGCGTTAATTGTGATACTTTTAACAACTGTTTTGGTGGCAGTTGCTCCATTTTTGATAATTTTTGGTATAGTTTTGTATTTAATATCCTGGTACAGGAAGAAAAAAGTATAAGTGTTCCACAACAGCTGTGAATTAAAGACAATTTCCGTGTAATGAAATGGATTGCTTGTGAAAAAAGTATTTATAAGATTTGCATAAAAAATACGTGTTTAGTCTTGATTTATAGTGGATTTTACTGTATAATCTGGATTAACAAGTTGAGATTGTGTCTGTTTTGTATAAAAACAGATGATGCCATTGAGAAGAGAGAACGGCAGAAGATATACATCGAAGGATGTGTTATTTTCTGCCGATTTTTTATCTGTTTTTTAGAAAAGGTGATCAGAATGGATTGCCTTATTGAAGTATGATAAATTGTATAAAATAGATAAAAAAACAATTATTATCAAATAATAATTGCTTAAAATAAATAAAGAAATATTGGAAAATAGAGAAATAACTGTTGATTATATACAAGAAATGTGTTATCATTTGGTAAAAAGTTGGTAAAGATAACAAACGCGCAAATACAAAGGAGGGTAGTGAGAGGGCATTTTTGACAGCAGAACGTAAATGAGAGTTTTGCTTAATGTATTGGGGTAATTGCTGGAAGATATAACGGAAATGTTTTTCAGCAGAATGTGTAATGAGCAACATGATCAGCACTGTCAGGGGGACAGAGATATCGTGATGATGCAGCTGATCGGTAGTACGTAAATTTATGAAAAGCAGGTGATATACAATGAAAAGTAAAAAATCTTTTTTCAGGACAGTGGAGCCTTATCTCTATCTGGTTCCTGTAATGATCCTTTTTATACTGTTTGTATTCTGGCCGTTCGTTAAGACGATCCAGCTGAGCTTTGCCAGAACCACACCTCTTGGTCAGGTGGCACAGTATGTAGGACTTGACAACTATACGAATATTTTTACAGATGGAACGTTCCTTAACAGTTTGGTGACAACACTGAAATTTTCTGTTATGCGAGTTATCCTTTCTATTGTGCTCGGTTTTATACTGGCGATCATCAGTACAGAGAAGATCAGGGCAAAGGGATTTTTCCGTACTGTATATGCACTTCCGATGGCTATTTCCGCAGCAGCGGCATCTGTAGTGTTCATGTTTATTTTCCACAGCTCTCTGGGTATCCTGAACAGGGCGCTCGGAACTCATATCGGATGGCTGACAGATAAGAAATATGCACTGATCGCAGTTACGATCGTTAGTGTATGGATGGCGATCGGTATGAATTTCATTTACCTTACTGCAGCGATCCAGAGTGTACCGGCTGAGCTTTATGAGAGCGTTGCCCTGGATGGAGCGAATTTCTTCCAGAAGCACCGTCATGTAACGATTCCGTCAATCTCTCCGACACTGTTCTTCCTTCTCATCATCAATGTCATCAACTCCGTACAGGCATACGCAGAGTTCAAGATGATGACCCAGGGCGGACCGGCAGAGAGTACCAACGTTATCGTGTATGAGATTTACCAGGAGCATTTATCAACAGCCGTTTCGGTGTGGCCTGTTCAGAATCCGTAATTCTGTT
>ENA-OQHY01000516-OQHY01000516.1-human-gut-metagenome-genome-assembly--contig:-NODE-516-length-21678-cov-3.049603_pt1 | contig 21678 bp, 39 predicted proteins | sample MGYA00242570_ERZ504733 | MGnify/ENA primary metagenome ERZ504733 (study PRJEB26092, sample SAMD00036219) | human gut metagenome | host: Homo sapiens | study: EMG produced TPA metagenomics assembly of... | reverse complement strand
CTGGTTCGTGTCATGATCGAAGGAAAAGATCAGGAAGTCATTCAGCAGGAAGCGAAACAGCTGGCAGAACTGATTACCAGAGTTATGTTATAAGGAGGAGTTCTTATGGTATCCCAAAGCCGGACATAAACGCGTCGCCCGCACCGAGCACGTTCAGCACCTCAACGCGCACGCCGGTCACCGTCAGACCCTCATCCAGCCGGGGCGGTATAGCGTCGGTATACACCGAACAGCCAAGCGCTCCACGCTTGCAAACCAGCGTAGCGTTACTCACGGCGCGCACGCAACCCAGCGCCTGCAGGGTATCGGTACTGCCACCTGCAATGTGGAACTCTTCTTCGGTGCCGACAATGACGTCGAAAAGGTGCAGCACCTCCTGCAGTTCACGGGTCACGTTTTCTGCGGCAATAAAGCGCGTCTCCCCGTCCCCTAATGAGGTCAGCCCCCACAGTACCGGCCGGTAGTCGATATCCAGCACCGTGCGAACACCGTGACGGCGGGCATAGTTAAGCGCCGTCAGCACCGCGTCACGGGTCTGAGGGTGCGAGAGATGGGTCCCGGTGATGGCAAGGCACCGTGCGGAGGCTATGTAGCGTTCGTCCACATCGCTGGCCGTGATGGCCATATCCGCGCAGTTATCGCGATAAAAATCAGTGGAAAGGTGTCCCGGTCTTTAATGCCGAGGAGCACCAGCGCCGTCAGGCGTTCTTTGTCGGTGATCAGATGGCTGGTATCGCAGCCCACCTGGTGTAACTCTTCTCGCAGGAAGCGTCCCATATGTTCATCACCGACGCGTGCCAGCATCGATGAGCGCAGCCCCTGACGCGCCGTCCCGTAGGCTACGTTGCCGGACGAGCCGCCGAGATATTTCGCGAAGCTCGACACATCTTCAAGACGGGCACCAATTTGCTGACTGTAGAGGTCTACCGCCACGCGGCCCATGCATATCACATCAAACTGCTTTTCCACGTTGATACCTCATCAGACAATGTCGTTCACGTTCAGCCAGCGGCCTTCCTGGTGTGAGAGTGCGATGGCGTCCAGCACCCGCGAAACCTTCCAGCCCTCTTCAAAGTCCGGCCACATCGGCACATCAGCGGCAATACCGTCGACCAGGTCGCGTACTTCCACCGTTTTTTGATCGTTAAAGCCGATACCATGGCCCGCCCCCATGCAAAACGCGCCATAGTCCGGATGTAACGGACCCACGAGCAGCGTGCGGAATCCCTGGCGGTTTACCGGGTCGTCATGCAGATAGAGCTTCAGTTCCGCCATCCGCTCCTGGGTAAAACTGATGGCCCCTTTGGTGCCGGTTATCACATACGACAGTCCCATCTTGCGCCCGCAGGCGACGCGGGACGTTTCAATCACCCTTGTGCTCCGCCGGCGAAACGGACCATCGCGTGCGCTGATCTTCATTTTCAACCGCAACGTTTTGCGACGAACCGGCCTGCGCCGGGCGCTCAGGCACAACAATTTTTAAATCACCGCAGACCTGCTGAATGTCCCCGACCAGATACTGCGCCATGTTGACGATATGCGCCGCCAGGTCCCCCAGTGCACCCAGCCCGGCGGTCTCTTTAAAACAGTGCCAGTGAATGGGAGAAAGCGGGTCGGCCATATAATCTTCGTTGTGGGTACCGTAGAAGTGGATCACCTCGCCAATCTCGCCGCGGGCGATGATCTCTTTCGCCAGCTGTGCCGTCGGGTTTTTCATGTAGTTAAAACCCACCAGCGTTTTCACCCCTGCCCGCTTCGCGGCGTCCACCATTTCACGTGCGTCATGGGCATTCAGCGCCAGCGGCTTTTCCGAGTAGACATGCTTACCGTGGCGAATGGCCTCCAGCGCCATCTCTTTATGCAGATGGTTGGGCGAGCATATATCCACGACATCAATCGCCGTGTCAGCCACCAGTGCCCGCCAGTCGCCGGTTGAGCGGTTGAAGCCAAAGGCCTGCGCCCGCTCTGCCGCCAGCGCGGGCGTCACTTCCGCCACCATCTCGCGCACCAGTTTGCCGCGCAGGGTAAATACCGTCGGCGCCTGGGCATAGGCGATGGCATGCGCCTTGCCGATATACCCGGTGCCAATCAATCCAATACGAACCTCTTTCATCCTGATCCTCACAATGCGCCGCGACGGCTCTTGGCATAGGTGTCGAATGCCACCGCCAGAACGATAATTAATCCGGTGATTATTTGCTGGTAATAGGCCGAGACGTTCATCAGCACCAGACCGTTAATCAGGATCCCCATAATGATGGAACCAATGATGGTGCCGCCGATGCTCCATAGCCGCCCATCAGCGAAGTGCCGCCGATGACTACCGAGGCGATAACGCGCAGTTCAAAGGAGATCCCGGCGACCGCTTCCGCACTGCCAAGACGAGCGCTGAGAATGAAGCCCGCCAGTCCCGCCAGACAGCCAATCAGCACATAGACACTCACCAGCACGCGCTTCACGTTGACCCCCGCCAGGCGCGCTGCCTCCGGGTTACCGCCGATGGCATAGACGAAGCGTCCCCAGCGGGTTTTATGCAGCGCCAGATACCCGCCAAGCGCCACGATGGCGAAAATCCAGATTGGAATGGAGATGCCAAGCAGCTCCCCGCGTCCCCACCAGCGGTAACCCGGGTCGAAACCTGCAATGGGCGCGCCGTCGTTGATCACCAGCGTCAGGCCACGCCAGATGGTCATCCCGCCGAGGGTGACGATAAACGGCGGCAGGCGCAGGCGGGTTACGCCCAGGCCGTGCAGGAAGCCAATCGCCGTGCCCATCGCCAGACAAATGCCCAGCCAATCAGCCAGCTCATGCCGCCCCAGGCGTTCGGATCAACGGTGGTGAAGTTGTCGCCCTTAATCACGTATGCGGCGGTCATGGCGCAGACCGCCAGGATGGAGCCGACAGAAAGATCGATACCGGCAGTCAGAATGACGAAGGTCATCCCCACGGCCATGATCCCGTAGATGGACACCTCGGTCAGGATGTTGAAAATATTGCGTTCAGAGAAAAAATTGCTGTTCTGCGACTGAAAGAAAATCAGCAGCAGGATCATGAAAATCAGTACCCCGAAGCGCTCGAAGAAGGCGATGGGATCGAGGCGTCCGCTGCGTTTCACCGGAACCTGCGTTTTAGAAATCATCTGCGTCATGGAAACTCCGTTATGCCGCGTTGAGGGCGTTGTGGTTGATGGCCATCATCGTCATCAGCCGCTCTTCGTTAGCGTCGTCGCCGTGGATCTCACCGGTCACCCGGCCTTCACTGAGCGTGATGATCCGATCGGATACCGCCATCACTTCAGGCAGATCGGAGGAGATCACGATCACCGCCACGCCCTGTTTGGCCATATCAAACAGCACCTGGTGCACTTCCGACTTGGTGCCCACGTCGATACCGCGCGTCGCTCATCGACAATCAGCACCCGAGGGTTCAGCGCCATGCAGCGCGCCAGGATAACTTTCTGCTGGTTACCGCCGGAGAGCTTGCGCACCTCCTGCGCGCTGTTGACCATTTTGATCTGCAGCGCCTTGCGGTAGGACTCAATCAGATCGTCCTCTTTGCGGGTATTCACAAACCAGCGCCACTGCATGAGAGAAGAGAGACTGGAGAGCGACAGGTTGTCGCGAATCGATAACCCCAGCACCGCCCCCTCTTTCTTGCGATCTTCCGGGACCAGCGCGATGCCCTGCTCAAGGGCGTACATTGGGTCGCGCGGTTGATACGGGACGCCGTCCAGTTCAAAGCTGCCCGAGGTAAAGGCATCCGCCCCGAACAGACAGCGCGCCACTTCGGTGCGACCTGCACCCACCAGGCCGGCAATGCCAGTACTTCTCCGGCGTGGACATGGAAGCTGATGTCATGCAGGGCAATGCCGTGCGGATCCAGCGGCGGTTTTTCGCGGCTCAGCCCTTTTACTGCCAGACGGACCGGCTTGTTTTCATGATGGGTTTCGCTGGCGGGACGACGATTAAAGGCCACGTCACGCCCCACCATCAGACGGATCAGCTGCTCGACATTGGTTTGCGCCACGGCGCCACTGCCGGTGAAACGGCCGTCCTGGAAAACGGTAAAGCGATCGCAAAGCTGGAAAACTTCGTGCAGTCGGTGGGTAACGTAAATAATGCTCACCCCCCGGTTTTTCAGCTCGCGCACCACGCGGTGCAGGCTTTCCACCTCGCTGTCGCTCAGCGCCGCGGAGGGTTCATCCATGATGATCAGCCTGGCGTTCAGCGTCAGCGCCCGGGCAATCTCGACCATCTGCTGCTGGGCTACGCTCAGACGGGCGACAGGCGTGGTTGGCGCAACGTTCAACTGCAGATAATCGAGGATCACCTGCGCTCCTGGTTCACCGCTTTTTCGTCGACAATCAGGTTACGTTTACGCGGCTCGCGCCCGAGAAACATGTTTTCCGCGACGGTCATATTGGGCAGCAGGTTAAATTCCTGATAGATAGTGATAATGCCCTTGTTTTGCCGCTCAACCGGTGAATCGTCCACCGGCAGCGTGTCGCCGTTGAACCAGATATCCCCGCGCGTTTGCGGCTGTGCGCCCGCCAGGGCTTTCAGCAGCGTGGATTTCCCCGCTCCGTTCTCACCCAGCAGCGCGTGGATCTCCCCGGCACCGACGGTGAGCTGTGCGCTGCTCAGCGCCCAGACGCCAGAAAAGCTTTTTGCCAGGTCGGTCACTTTCAGTAAGGGTTGCGACATCGGTCTGCTCCTCCTTAATAGTGAGCCGCCACCTGCGCGGCGGCTCCGGATAAATCAGTTACCGGCCTCACTGATGCGCTCAGCCTGCTGCAGATTTTCTTTGGTGATAAGCGTTGGCGGGTAGTCCGCGCCGGTGATGGCTTTCTTCTCACGCACGTTGGCCACCAGTTGGCTCATCGCCGTTTGTACCGCGAAGCCCGGGCGCTGATCCGCCGTGACCGCCAGCCAGCCGTCGCGCACGCGCGCCAGCGCTTCAGGTACCGCATCAAATCCGGTCACCAGAATTTCGCCTGGCTTCACGCCCTGGCCCTGCAGCGCTTCAATTGCGCCAGTGCCATGTCGTCATTGGCGGAGAGGATCACCTGTGGGCGTTTCGGCAGTGACGGCAGAACGCTTTCCACAATGCGCATACCTTCAGAACGCATCCAGTTGCCGGTCTGATCGGCAACGATCTTGTACTTGTCCCCGCCCGCCTTCAGGCTGTCGCGGATCCCTTTGGTACGTTCAATGTTGGAGGAGGAACCTGGCTGGCCGGTGAGCAGAATAATGTCTGCCCCGTTGGGGAATTTGCTTTTAACGAAGTCGCCAATCGCCTGGCCGCTTTGTAGTTGTTGGCACCAAAATGCGGCACCTTCTTCTGGCTGTCGACGGAGCGGTCAAGCGTCACAACGGGCAGATTCGCATCCTGAATTTCATCCACCGCGCTGGAGACGGCATTGACGTCATTCGGGGAGACGATGAACCCTGCGCACCACGGGTGATGGCGTTTTCCAGGTCAGCGACCTGTTTCGGCGAGCTGCCCTGCCCGTCCAGTACCTGAAGCTTTACGCCCATCTCTTTTGCGGCTTTTACCGCGGTACGCTGCATGTGAACTTCAAACGGCATCGCCAGGTTTGGTGTACTGAAAACAATTTGCTCGTTTTCGGCCATTGCTGCCCCGGCGGTCATGGCGATGAGGGCGGCTAAGATCATTTTTTCATTATTATGTCTCTCTGTGTAGGGTGGTTGTGTTTAGAGGACGATCTCACGCTGGCTACGCAGGGATTCCAGCGCTTTATCCGCCAGGTACAGCGCACGTTCACCATCGTCGCCGCTACAGTCAGGCGTCGCTTCGCCGCGCAGCACCGCAACAAAGTGTTCCCACTCCGCGGCGTAAGCGGATTTGTAGCGCTGCAGGAAGAAGTGTTCCGGCAGCCGCGCCGGTGCAGCCTGTTTGCCGTAGTGCTGCACCTTGATTTCAAGAATATTGCCCGCGCACAGCAGGCCTTCTGAGCCGTGCAGTTCCAGGCGCTGGTCGTAGCCATAAGAAGAGCGGCGGCTGTTGACGATGGTCGCCATCGCGCCGGAGGCATACTTCAGTACGATAAACGCGGTATCGATATCCCCCGCCTCGCCAATCGCCGGATCCACCAGATTGCTGCCCTGGCATACACCGACACCGGCTCTTCGCCCATGATGAAGCGCGCCATATCAAAATCGTGAATGGTCATGTCGCGGAACATACCGCCGGAAACGCGCACATACTGCGCCGGTGGCGGGGACGGGTCGCGGGAGATAATCAGCAGCGATTCGGGCTTACCGATCCGCCCGGCCTGCACCTCGGTTTTGACCCGGCGAAACTGCGGGTCAAAGCGGCGGTTAAAACCGATAAACAGCGGTACGTTGTACTCGTTAACCACTTTCAGGCAGTCGCGCACGCGGGCAAGATCCAGGTGTACCGGCTTTTCACAGAAGATCGCTTTGCCGTGGCGGGCGGCCATCTCAATCAGATCCGCGTGGGTGTCCGTCGCAGACGCGATCAGCACGGCATGAACGTTTGGGTCGGTCATCGCGTCCTCCAGGCTCTGCAGACTAGCCTGATATTGCGTGGCTAGGCGGGTGGCAAATTCCTGATTCGGGTCGACCACAGACCAGAGCGTGGTCTCACTGTGGCTGGCGATGTTAGCTGCATGTACCTGGCCAATTCGGCCAGCGCCCAGTAAAGCAATGTTAAACATAACGGCTCCCGGTGTTGGTGAATGCTGTGAACTAACGACCCCTTAAATAAAACATTTATTTCATTTTTATAAATAGTGAAAATTATATTTTTGAGTGCGGGTTAACACTTTTGAGATGATTGAGATAAATTTTGTTATCAATCTCACAACATGGAAGAAGGTGCTACTAACCCTCACTCCTGCCCTCTCCCAAAGGGGCGAGGGAGAAAAGAGTGCACCACACCATCCCCTCTCCCCCTTTGGGGAGAGGGTTAGGGTGAGGGGAAAATGAAATGAAAATTTCGTTACGGCGCGAAAACTTAATACTGGCGTGCTTTTTTCACCTGCGCCTGGGTTTGCTCGGCGGCTTTGCGCACCGCAGACGATCCCGCGACCTGCGCATCACCGGTTCGCCACCATGACGCGTAATCATGGGTCATGGTTTTGGCAGCACTTTGATATCCAGCAGCGTTGGGCCAGGATGCGCCCGCGACGCCTCCAGCGCCGCCAGCAGACTCTGCTCGTCGTGGACCCGCCACGCGCGACAGCCGTAGCTTTCCGCGTTCTGGGCGAAATCGACTTTCACCAGCGGCCCGTCAAGCCGGCCTGAATCTGGATTTCGATGACGGTTTTCCGTACCGAAGCTCCCCATCCGTGCCCCATCTGCAGGTTATTAATGCAGCCGAAGCTGGCATTATCAAACAGCAAAACGGTGACGTTGATCCCCTCCTGCACCGCGGTTTGTAGCTCGGAGTGCAGCATCATGTAGGAGCCATCCCCCACCATGGCGTAAACCGGCTGATGCGGCTGGCAAGCTTCGCGCTATCGCCGCCGCAATCTCATACCCCATGCAGGAGTAGCCGTACTCCAGGTGATAACTGTCCGGCGTCTTCACCTGCCAGAGGCGCTGTAAATCCCCGGGCAGCGATCCGGCCGCGCCCACAACGATGGCGTTATCTTCGATATGTTGATTGATAAGCCCAGCACCCGCGTCTGGGTCAGACGGGTGTTGAGCGCCTCACCGTATTCCACCAGCTGCGCATCAAGGTGCCCTGCCACTTCAGGCGCATCGTCGGGATGCCACTGACGGCCCCATAAGCGCTGGCACTCCGCATGCCAGGCAGATTTCGCCTCAGCGATCTCCTCTCCCCAGTGGCTTCGGTACGCCGGGAGCGCCTGCGTTAAAGCGTGCAGCCCGGTTTGCGCATCGGCAATCAGCGCCGTGGCATCCAGTTTCAGAGCATCAAACTCGGCGACGTTCAAAAGCAGGAACTCGACGTCCGGATGGGAAAAGAGCGCTTTGGAGCCGGTGGTAAAGTCCGTCAGCGCGTGCCGATGCCAATCACCAAATCCGCCTGGGTGCAAGCTGGTTAGCGGCCATTCCGCCCGTCACACCGATCCCCCCAGATTAAGGGGTGATCGCTTACCAGCGCCCCCTTTCCGCCTGGGTTTCGGCAAACGGCAGTTGCAGCGTCTCGACAAATTCCCGAAATGCCTCATGCGCGCCGGAATAACGCACGCCCCCGCCACACACCACCAGCGGACGGTGTTTACGGGCAATCAACGCCTGTGCCTGGGCCAGACGCTGGGGGTCAGGCGGACGGCGTTCAATGTGATGCACGTGACGCGCAAAGAAGCTCAGGGGATAATCCCAGCTTCGCCCTGTACGTCCTGCGGCAGGCAAATGGTCACTGCTCCCGTCGCTGCGGGGTCAGTAAGCGTTCGCATCGCATTTAACATCGCGCTCATTAACTGTTCCGGACGGTTAATGCGGTCCCAGTAGCGTGAAACGGGACGGAAGCAGTCGTTGGTGCTGATACTGAGATCGTGGTACTGCTCGATTTGCTGCAAAACCGGATCGGGCTGGCGGCTGGCATAGATATCCCCCGGTAACAGCAGGAGCGGAATGCGGTTCGCGGTGGCGGTCGCCGCGGCCGTCACCATATTAGCCGCGCCGGGCCCGACGGATGAGGTGACGGCAAAAATGCGCCGACGGCGATGCTGTTTAGCGAATCCGGTCGCCATTATGGGCGATGCCCTGTTCGTTACACCCCTGCATCACCTGCAGTGGCCAGGATCCTGCTCCAGTGCCTGGCCTATACCCAGCACGTTGCCGTGACCAAAAATGGTCGCCACGCCCTCCACGAAGGGCGTTTCTTGTCCATCAATGGAGACATATTGTTGATTAAGGAATCTGACTAGGGCCTGAGCATGGTCATACGTTCGGTTTGCATAAAACCTCCTGTCAGCCCAGCGTCGGCATGGAGAACGCAGCGCCAGTCTCCTGCTGCATTTCCGGCCAGCGTGCGGTGATGGTTTTCATTCGGGTGTAGAAACGCACGCCGTCGTTGCCGTGGACATTCAGCGCACCAAAGATCGAACGCTTCCAGCCACCAAAACTGTGGAACGCCATCGGCACCGGGATCGGCACGTTCACCCCAACCATCCCCGCCTGCACCTCTTCGCAGAAGCGGCGCGCGCAGCCACCGTCACGGGTAAATATTGCCGAGCCATTACCATATTCATGCCGGTTAATCAGGTCCACCGCGCTGCTGTAATCTGCAACACGCACCACAGAAAGTACCGGCCCGAAAATCTCTTCTTTATAGATGGTCATCTCCGGCGTGACGGCGGGCTTGGCAGTGCTCGGAGCTGCCCTGACACTGCACAACAGCCTTCTTCTCTACGGCGCTTGCCTCGCCGCCCATGATCTTGGCAATGGCAGCGGCAGCTTGGGGCCGCCGGGTGCGCACTTGTCGCAGGGCACGCCGTCCAGAACAACTGCCTTGGCGTAGTCGGCACAGCGGCGTAGCCGCAGCCGCCGCAGTTTGCGCCGGCCAGACAGGCAGAAACTTCCTCAATGCGGGGGTCTTCCTCCACCGCCATGAACTTTGCGGCAGCCACCAGAACGATAGCACCCACAGCGCCCACGATGGTGCACAGGATAACAGCAGATACAATATTCATAGTCCTGTTCCTCCCTTACAGCGTAACATTGAACAGGTTTTCGACGATGCCGCCGAAGCCCATGAAGGACAGGCTGGTGATTGCAGCTGCGATCAGGGTGATGGGCAGGCCCTTGAAGGGTGCCGGGGGATCGCAGGCTTCCACGCGCTTACGCACGCCGCTGAACATGACCATGGCCAGCATAAAGCCGCAGCCTGCGCCGATGGCGCAGATCAGAGCCTCGATGTAGCGTAGCCAAAGCCGTGTGCAGCCACATCTGCGCCGTAGTCGCCCACGACCAGAATGGTAACGGCCAGCACGCAGCAGTTGGTGGTGATCAGGGGCAGATAAACGCCCAGCGAGTTATACAGTGCAACGATGTACTTCTTGAGGAAGATCTCGATGAACTGCACCAGCACAGCGATGACCAGAATGAACACGATGGTCTGCAGGTAGCCCAGACCAGCCGGGTCCAGAATGAAGATCTGGATGGGGAAGGTAACGGCCGTTGCCATGAACATGACGAAGATGACAGCACCGGACATACCAACAGCGGAATCCAGCTTTTTGGAAACGCCCAGGAACGGGCAGATACCGTAGAACTTCACCAGCACATAGTTGTTGACAAGGATCATGCTGAAGAAGATCGCAGCGAGTTTGACGAGCATCTTATTCCGCCTCCTTCTTCAGATTGTCAAGATCACAGCAGCTCTTGCGCTCGATGCGGGCGTCCAGCTTGCCTTCCAGCCACACACAGCCGGCCATCAACAGGCCAAAGCAGAAGAATGCACCGGGAGCCTGCGTCATGATGGAGACCTTGGCAACGCCTTCCGGAATGATCTGGAAGCCCAGCCAGGTGCCGCTGCCCAGGATCTCACGGATGGAGGCCATCAGAGTAGCGGTGAGGGTGTAGCCGAGGCCCATGCCCACGCCGTCCAGTGCGGAATCCACCACATTGTTCTTGCAGGCGAACATCTCGGCACGGCCCAGAATGATACAGTTGACAACGATCAGGGGCAGGAACACGCCCAGTGCGTTGTACAGGCTTTCCATGTAGGCCTGCATGAACATCTGCACGATGGTCACAAAGCCTGCAATGATAACGATGTAGCAGGCAGATGCACCTTGCCGGGGATGACTTTCCGCAGCAGGGAGATCATGATATTGGAGCACACCAGCACGAAGGTGAAGGCGGCGCCCATGCCCAGTGCGCTGGAAACTGCGTGGTAACGGCCAGAATGGAGCAGGTGCCCAGAACCAGACGCAGAACAGGGTTTTCTTTGATGATGCCGTTGGTAAGGATGCTTACCTTGGACTTATTTTCTTGTGCCATTTCTTACCAACCTCCTTTTATGCCAGCTCGTTGAAGCAGTTGATACAATCATTGATGGCAGCAAACAGAGCGGTGGACGAAATGGTTGCGCCACTGTACGCATCGAAATCCTGATTCATCACAATGTTCTTGGTGCCGTCCATGCCGTTGAACTGTGCCAGGAAGTCATCGGTGGACACATTGGAGCCGATGCCTTGGTCTGGGTAGAAGCGTCTACCCAGATGCCGGTCTCGGCACCGTTGGCGTCAAAGCCCATAATGACGGTCAGGATGCCGCCGTCAAAGCCCTTTTCCTCGGCCTTGATGGCAATGCCGCCGTCCGGAGCCTTTACCACGCCGGTAACATTGGCGGTGGTGTAGTCGGTCACTTCCTCCAGCGTAGCTGCGTCCGAAACAGAGGGCATCACGCTGACATAAGCAGCCAGCGTGGTGCGGCGGGTGTTCTCCTTGATAACGGGAGCAGTCATGCCGTTCACCAGAGCCAGCAGCAGGCTGACGATCAAAGAGATGACGGTCAGCACAACAATGGGCTTACCGGTGGTTTCCCAGCTGGAATTTGCAGTCTTACTCATTTGCCAGCACCCTCCTTCGCTTTCTTTGCAGGCTTCACATAGCCATACGGGGTCTGACGGGTCAGATCATTGATGTACGGGACCCACAGGTTCATGAACAGCAGTGCGAAGGACACGCCCTCGGTGTAGCTGCCCCAGTAGCGGATAGCAAAGGTAACGATGCCAAGGCACACGCCGTACACCAGCTTACCCTTCAGGGTAAAGGGGCTGGTAACGTAGTCGGTAGCCATGAACACAGCGCCGAACAGCAGGCCGCCGCTCAGCACGGCAACCAGTGCGCTGTGCAGATCCTTGGTAGCGATCAGGTAGAACACGAACATGCTGCCAACGTAGGAAGCAGGGATAGCGATGCTGATGGTCTTGGTAGCCACCAGATAGATCAGGCCCAGCACGATAGCCAGTGCGCAGGTCTCGCCCAGCACACCGCCATGGATGCCCATGAACAGATCCAGCAGGCTCAGCTTGGAGGGATCTGCCACAGCCAGTGGGGTAGCCTTGGACAGCTGGTCCACCGCTGCATCCGGGAACACCCACTTATTCATGGAGCCGGCAAAGCTGATAAACAGCACGATACGGCCCACCAGAGCGGGGTTTGCAAAGTTCATGCCAATGCCGCCGAACAGCTGCTTGACAACGATGATAGCCACCAGATCGCCGATGATCAGCTGACCGATGGGCATACCCACGGGCACGTTCATGGCCAGAATGATGCCGGTGACCACAGCGGACAGGTCGCTGATGGGGTTTGCACGCTTCAGCAGCTTGCAGTACAGCCACTCGAAAACCACACAGGCCACCACGGAAACGGCGGTGACCAGCAGGGCGCGCACGCCGAAAATGATCGCAGAGGCAACCACGCAGGGGCACAGTGCAACGATCACGTTAGCCATCAGGCTCTGGGTGGTCTCGTCACTGCGGACGTGCGGGGAAGCCGAAACAATAAGCTTCGTATCCATTACTTATTGCCTCCTTTTTTGATTTCGCCAAGATAGAAGGCCTTGGCCAGACTCATCATCTGGGTAACAGGGCGCTTTGCCGGGCAGACGAAGGAGCAGCTGCCGCAGTTGAAGCAGTAGTCAGCGTGCAGCTTGCCCAGCTCCTGCACATCGCGGGCGGCGTAGGCCTGATTGACCTCCACGGGCTCCAGACCCATGGGGCAGTACTCCACGCAGCGGCCGCAGCGGATGCAGGGGTTGACCTGTGCGGGCTGTGCAGCTGCCTTGCTCAGCAGGATCAGACCGGAAGTGGTCTTGGTGGTGGGGTAGGAAAGGTTCTCCACAGCGGGGCCCATCATGGCACCGCCGGCAACCACCTTGCCCAGCTCGCCCTTGACGCCACATAGTCCAGAATGTCCTGATAAGCGGTGCCCACGGGCACAACAACGTTCTGGGGCTTTGCGCAGGCATCGCCGTCCACGGTGATGGTACGCTGGACCACCGGCATACCGGTAGCCAGATACTTGCCCAGCGTGGAAACGCTGGTCACGTTCATCACGATAGCGCCTGCATCGGCGGGCAGACCGCCGTGGGGCACCTCGCGGCCGAGGCACTTCTCGATGAGGATCAGCTCTGCACCGGTGCCGTAGACACTGGGCAGGGGCTTGACCTCGATGGTGCTGTCGTCCTTGGTCTTTTTGCACAGCAGGTCGATACACTCGGGCTTGTTGTTCTCAATACCAATGATGCACTTCGGGATGCCGGTATACTGCAGCACAGCCTTGATGCCGCGGATGATATCATCGCTGCACTCCAGCATCTCCTGCGTGTCGCTGGTCAGCCACACCTCGCACTCGGAGGCGTTGATCAGTAAAGTATCCACCGACTGCTTGGCTGCAGCTTCACATCGGTGGGGAAGCCTGCGCCGCCCAGACCGACCAGACCGCACTCGCGCACGGCGGCAAGGAAGCTGGCCTTATCGGTGACTTCCGGTGCTTGACAGCCGGGTCTACGGTCTGCTTGCCATCGGTCTTGATGACAACAGAATCGCACATACGGCCATTGGACAGACGGAAAGGTTCCACTGCAGCTACCGTACCGGAAACGCTGGAGTGGATGTTTGCGGAGACAAAGCCGCCCGCCTCACCGATCTTGGTGCCGACGAACACTTCATCGCCTTTTTTGACCAGAGCCTTGGCGGGTGCGCCAATGTGCTGGCTCATAAGGATGCGTACCTGCGCGGGCAGAGGCATCGGGATAGGTTTGCTTGCAGCAGTTGCCTTGTCATGCGGCGTATGCGCGCCAAGCGCCGCACGTTTCAGCTTGTTCAACATGGATTTCAAATCCCCCATTCTGCTTGAATTGCCATCCCCTCGCCCATGCAGGCGCACTGGTACAGGGACAGCAGCTGCTTAACACACTTATTGTATCATTTTGGCGCGGGAAGTCAACGACATCACGGCTCAAATGATGAATTTTCCTGAACTTTCTTATTCGTTTTTGCCGATTAGTTTTAACTAACTACCGTATTTTTCTTTTTGTTCTCCCTCTTCTGCCGTTTGCCTTTACTGTGGGAATATGCTATACTATACCTAACATGACAGGCGGAACGTCCCCCGCTCCGCTCCCGAACTTCACAAGGAGGCACCAAACCATGAAAGTTCTCAAAGCTCTGCTCGCCGTCCTCACCACACTGGCTGTCGCCCTGACCGCCATTCTGCTGCTCTGGCAGGATAAAAGCGCCCCGCGCTATATCAAGATCTACGAAAACGAGCAGTAATATTTTTCTTGCAAAACAGCACCCCGGCCAAGCGGTAAAACCGCCCGGCCGGGGTGTTTTTGCGTTATCCGGCAGACCACACAAAAACGCCGCCGACTTTTTGTCAGCGGCGTTTGCTCGTATCAGTAGGTCATCACGACCACCATAAAGGGAATTTTATCCCTCGTCGAAGGGTCAGCGTTCTGCACAACGCCCACGCCCACAAGAGTGGCTTCCTTCTTGACCAGTGCATTGTTGCGTTCTACGCTCGCTTTCTCTGTCTCGTTTGCCCACTTCTTGACTGCCCACTTTTCGAACTGGTTTGCATCCGGGTAAGCGCGCTGCAGTGCGCCAACACCGATCGATGTTTTTTCACCCACCTTCTTGTTGCGGACTTTTGCACAGGCAGCAGTATAATCCGTGTTGGTACTCGGATTCTTGCCGTACTTGCCATTGACGCCATCCAGCTGCACCTGTGCCATCTCCTTGGCGAACACACAGGCCTGCTCGTTCAGCTCCAGCGGGGTGTTATTGCCGTTGTTCTTGCGCACTGTGTTCAGTGCTTCCACCACTGCGGCCACCTTCTGCGCCTCGGTCTTTTCGTCGGTGGGGTCTTTGCCGGTCTCACTGCTGCCCGGCTTGTCCGCGCATCCGGCGCGGAAGGGCCGGAGGGCCCGCAGGCTGCTAAAAGCAGCAGCGCCATTGCAGCTGCAAGAGCCGCTGCCGTCCATCGTTTCCAAAGCTTCATCTGTGGTTCCCCGCTTTCTTCTTTATGGGAGCGCGTTGCTCCCCGGTTTCATCTTATCCCCTGCTGCGGTGCGCTGTCAATGGACAGATGCGCCAAACTTTGCCGGAAAGTTTCGGCAAAGCGTGCAAAGCAGGAACATTTTGAATGCGCGCCGCGCCTTCCGGGTTGCGGCACCCAGCATCCGCATCGTGCCTTGGGCGGCACTCGCGTCTTGCTGGCCGCTGCCCCAACAACTCCTCCCTGTTTCCGCCACTGGCGGCGGTCGTCGTCGTTGCAGTGGAAAAATTATTTTTTATTCGCAATTCCGGAAAATCTGCCGATTTTCGGAATTGCTTTTTCACAGGCGCGTCTGCACGCGGGCTTTTCTGCACGCAAAAAAGGCTGCTGCACAGTCTGTGCAGCAGCCTTTCGGGCTTAGTAATCCTTTTCGCAGCCAAGCAGGAATTTCATGTAGGCAAAGGTGCGCTCCCGTCCAAGGTCCCGCACCATGCACAGCAGCTTTTCCAGCAGCGCCCGGGTCTCCGGGTGCATCAGGTAGTGATCCTTGCTGCGCTGGTAGTACTCCCACGCGGAGGCATCGGTGTACTTATCGCCCAGATAGATCTGGCTTGCCGCCACCCGGTCGCACACCATCTCGCAGACGTAGCGCAGGGGGATCTTCATGCCGGTCAGGCCGGTCTTGGTGGTGCTGTAATCGATCCAGTATTCCAGATGATGCTTGTTGCGCCCCTTGTGGTGCAGCCACGCCGAGGTGTAGCCCTTGGCTGCGCGCTCGGCCTCGTTGGGGCTGTGGTCACCCTGATAATAGATGCACCCGGGGATGAATTCGGTGGGGCTGTACTTGCTCAGGTCGTGGGCAAGACCCTGCTCATACAACCCGCATTCAAAGCAGTATTTCATCACCAGCAGCTTGTGCCGGGTGATAGTCTCGAAATGACCTTTGATGTTCATGCTGTTATTCCCTCCACTGCACCGTGATGCGTCCCTCTTTCAGCCCGCGCAGATCATCACTTTCGGAAAAATCCTCCCGGTCCATGGTCAGGTTGGGGTTGTAGTAGGGGTCATGCAGGATGTTCTCCTTGCCGTGCACCTCGTACAGACGCTGCTGCTCGGCGGCAAAGCGCCGTGCCTTTACCGGGTCTTTTTCGTCCCCGCCGCGGCTCTTGCTCTCGTAGTGGGTCAGCTGGGCGTAGGGCGTCCACGCAATGCGGTAGCCCGCATCCCGCACCCGCAGGCAGAAGTCCACATCGTTGAAGGCCACCGCAAAGGCTTCGTCCAGCCCCTTTACCTCGTCCCACACGCTGGTCTTTACCAGCAGGCAGGCACCGGTAACGGCAGAAAAGTCCTGCACCGTGGCGGTGCGGAACAGATACCCGCTGCCACCGGCCTTTTTGTACTTGTGGCTGTGCCCCGCGTAGCCCCCCAGCCCGGTAATGACGCCCGCGTGCTGGATGGTCTCGTCCGGGTACCAGAGCATTGCACCGCACACTGCCGCCCCGCCGGGGTGGGCGCATTGGCGCAGAAGTTCAGTGAGCCATTCGCCGCTGCGCACCTCCACATCGTTGTTCAGCAGCAGCAGATACTCGCCGGTGGCATATTTGCGGCCAAAGTTGTTGATGCCGGAAAAGTTGAAGCCCTTTTTCGGGTAGGTGACCACCCGCAGACCGTCATAGCGCTGCTGCGCCTTTTTATAGTAGGCAAAGGTGGCGGGGTCGGTGGAGTTGTTCTCCACCACGATCACCTCAAAGTGCTCCCATTCGGTCTTTGTCCAGATGCTGTGCAGACACTTTTCCAGATCCTCGGTGTGGTCCTTGTTGGGGATGAGGATGCTCACCTTGGGTTCGCCCACGATGTCCCACTTCACCCGGTAGGTGCTGGGGAACAGGCCGTCCTCCACCGTGCCGGTGCGCCCGGTGCGGGTCAGGTGGTCTGCCAGCGCCTTTTTGGCCGCTGCCGCAACGTATGGCTTGGCGTCTGCACCGCCGGAGGTAGACCCCGCGTGCACCCGCCAGTAGTAGAGCACCTGCGGCACATGGGCGGCACCGCCGGTCTTTTCCAGCAGCCGCAGGAACAGATCATGATCCTGACTGCCGTCGCATTCCGGGCGTCGCCGCCCAGCTGCTCCCACAGCGCTTTTTGGAACACCGCCAGATGGCAGATGTAGTTGCAGCACAGCAGGTAATCCGGGGCGTAGTCCGGCTTGAAGTGCGCCACCATGGGGCGGCGGATGCTCTTGGTGAACAGTGCTTCATCGCTGTATAGGAAGCCGTCCGGCTCGCCGCGCTGCCGCAGCTGCAAAATGGCCTTGCCCATGGTGTACAGGGCATGGGGTGCCAGAATGTCGTCGTGGTCAGCCAGCGCCAGATACTCCCCCGTTGCCAGCTGCGCGGCAGCGTTGGTGTTGGCCGCAATGCCTTATTTTCGATCTTTTTGTATACGATCTGTTGATTCTTTTGCTGATATTCCTTTACGATCCGTTCCACGTCCCCGTGGGCGCGTCCGAAGCATCGGCAAGGCAGAGCTGCCCGTTGGGCGCGGTCTGCCCCACAAAGGAATCCAGAAATTCCCGCAGGTATTTTTCCGGGGTATTATACAGCGGGGTCAGCACCGAGATGGTGGGCAGGCCGCAGTCTACCGCCGTTTTGCCTGCCATCTCTGCGCGCTGGGCTTCCAGCACCTTTTTGGCGGGCAGGTAGCGTGCGCGCTTGCCAAAGCAGCGGCGCTTGACAAAGCCCGCGCCGCGCCTGACCATGGTGGGCAGGCCCTCTTCCTTTGTCAGCTGCACGGCGTAGCCGGCCAGCTCCTTGGCGCGTTTCAACCGTACATTCATATCAGACCTCGCCGCGCTGGGTCGCCTTGTAGGCGGCGCAGACTGTCTGGGTGTCCCCGTTCATTTTCAGGTGACCGTGGCTCAGCCATGCCACCTTGGTGCACATCCGCTCGATCTGCTCGATGGAGTGGGACACCAGAATGACCGTGGTGCCGCCCGCCATCAGCTCCTGCATCCGCTTTTCGCACTTCTGCTGGAACAGGAAATCGCCCACCGACAGCACCTCGTCCGCAATGAGGATATCGGGCTTGGTGATGGTGGCAATGGCAAAGCCGATGCGCGCCACCATGCCGGAGGAGTAGTTTTTCAGCGGCACATCCAGAAAGTTTTCCAGCTCGCTGAATTCTACGATCTCGTCAAATTTTTCGTCCAGATACTTGGGCGAGAAGCCCAGCACCGTGCCGTTGAGATAGATATTCTCGCGGGCGGTCAGATCCATATCAAAGCCCGCGCCCAGCTCGATGAGCGGGGCGATGGTGCCGTTTACGGTCACCTTGCCCTTGCTGGGCTTGTACACCCCGGCAATGGTCTTGAGCAGGGTGGATTTGCCCGAGCCGTTCAAGCCCACAAGGCCGTAAAAATCGCCGGGCATAATGTCCAGACTGACGTCCTTTAAAGCGTAGAACTCGTCGTATTGCAGCCGTCCCTGCACCATGGCCAGAAAGTACTCCTTCAGGCTCTCATGCTTTTCCTTGGAAAGGTTGAAGCACATGGAAACATTGTCCACTTTGATGATCGGTTCCATTGTTCACCCTCCTTAAATGTGCAGCACAAAGTGGTCCTGCGTTTTGCGGAACACCTGCAGCCCCACTACCATGGACACTACGGCGCAGATGCCACAGACAAGGAACATATTCCAATCCAGCGGGATGCCCCACATCACCGTGCGGCGGAAGCCTGTGATATACCAGTACATGGGGTTCAGTTTGATGATCTGCTGCATATTGAAGCCGCCGATGGAAAAGGTCATCTGGGTGGGGTCGTAGAAGATGGCGGAGAAATACAGCAGCGCCGTGACGAACACGCTCCAGATGTGCATGATATCCCGGAAGAACACGGTAGCCGCCGCTAAGAACATACTGACCCCGAGGCTGAAGAAGAACAAGGTCACCAGCGGGTACAGCGCCTCAAAAATGGTCAGGTGGAAAGGCGCGCCGGTAAAGATCATAACCAGCAGCAGCGCCACAAAGCTGAAGATGCAGTTCACCATGGCAAAGCAGCACTTTTCCAGCGGGAAGATATACTTGGGGATATACACCTTTTTCAGCAGCGGGGCGGCGCTGAGCACGCTGCTCATACTGGTGGAGGTAGCCTCGTTGAAGAAGTTGAACAGCAGCTGACCGCACATCAGAAAGACGGCAAAGTTGTCGATGCCGCTGCCGCGCATATCCATCAGGCTGCTGAACACCGCCCAGTACACAAGGCACATCAGCAGCGGGTTCAAAACGCTCCACACCACGCCCAGCACGCTGCGGCGGTATTTCAGCTTGAAATCACGGCTTACAAGGTTCCACAGCAGATAGCGGTAGCGCCAGAAGCCGTTCCACATTGCTTTGAGTTTTGCCACGGGCGATCACCACTTTTCAAAATACTCGAACTTCTGGGCGGCAAAGGGCTCGTGCAGCTTGTCCTTTGCGCTGGTCTTGTGCTCACAGCCGCAGTCCGGCCACTGCACGTTGACGGTGGGGTCATCGTAGGGGATGCCGCCCTCGCTGGTGGGGTCGTAGACATCGGTGCACTTATAGCAGAACTCTGCCACATCGCTCAGCACCAGAAAACCGTGGGCAAAGCTCCGGGATATAGAACATCTTCTTGTTGTCCTCGGAAAGGGTCACGCCCACCCACTTGCCAAAGGTAGCGCTGTGGGGACGGCAGTCCACGCTACGTCATACACCTCGCCCTTGGTCACGCGCACCAGCTTGCCCTGGGTGTGGTTCTTCTGGAAGTGCAGCCCGCGCAGCACGCCCCGGGTGGAGCGGCTCTGGTTGTCCTGCACAAATTCCTTGTCGATACCGGCCTCTGCGAACTGGTCCTTCTGGTAGGTCTCCATAAAATAGCCGCGGTCGTCGCCAAACACCTGCGGCTCAATGACCACCACGCCGGGGATCTCGGTCTGCGTAAAAATAAACTTACCCATGATATTGTACCTCTCTTTTTTTCTGAAAGCTTTTTCTTTATCTGGAAAAGTCTGGTTTTGAACAGGCTTTTACGCTTTTTATGGTGCCTTGCCGTTTTGCGGCGCTTTTTCAGGCGGGAATGTACCGCAGCACCAGTACGGTAACCACGGCTGCACCTATGGTGCACCCCACCGAGATGCCCGCCAGCAGCCATGCGCTGCTGCCCGGTTCCACGTCCCTGGCGGCTTCCAGCTTTGTGCCGGTGCTCTGCTCCAGCAGCTCCGCCAGACCGGTGATCTCGGCTTTTACCCGCACGCTGGTGCTCTCCTGCTGCGCGCCGCCGTTCAGGGTGTACACCGCATACACGGCGGGCTCTGCGCCCAGCAGATACTGCTCCGGCAGCTCCAGATCCACGGTCACATCCTGCGCGGATAAGCCCTCGGCCAGCAGCAGCTTCACCCCGGGGTCGGCTACGGTAACGGTGCCAAGGCTCTGCCCGCCGCCCGCCACAGCCAGCTGTGCGGTGACCGTGCCGCCGGGCAGCTGGGTGTAGCTTTTATAGGTGGAAAAGGCGTAGTCCAGCAGGGTGCGCATATCGTTATATTTATCGGTGCTCAGCTGGCTTTGCATGGTCGCGCAGATCAGCCGCACCCCGTCCTGCTCCGCCAGACAGACATAGCTGTACCGGGCGGTGTTGGTATAGCCCAGCTTGGAGCCCAGCACACTGTCGATATGGTAGCGGCTGGAGCCGATGCGAATCTTATCCTGCTGGGAGAAGTAGCGGGTCACCGGCTGGATGTTGGTGGGCTGCATGGTGTACATCTCGTTGCGGGTGAACAACTCCTCAAACCCCGGCTGCTGCAGCGCCCAGCGCAAAATCTGTGCCATATCGTAGCAGCTGGTATAGTGGTCGTCATCGCTGATGCCATGGGGGTTTGAAAAGTGGGTGTGGGCAAGGCCAAGTTCCTCCACCTGTGCATTCATGGCCGCCACGCCGTCCGCGATGGTGCCGCCGCCGAAATACTCCGCCAGCAGGTTGGCACCGTCGTTGGCGCTGGCCATCTGGGTGGCGTACAGCGCATCTACCAGGGGGACTTCTTCCCCTTCCCGCAGGGCGATATGGCTGGAATCCGTGCCCGCCAGCGAGTAGACATCCTCATGGGTCACGGTCAGCTTTACATCGTCCCAGTCCCCCTGTGCCTTCTCGCAGGCAAGACCAAGGTCATTACTTTGGTAATGGAGGCCGGGTGCAGCTCCTCGTCCATATTCTGCTGCGCCAGCACAAGGCCGGTGTCTGCATCCATGATGCAGTATGCCCGGGTATTGGCCAGCGCCGGGCCGGCTGCTGCTGCGCCGGGCACCAGCACAGCGCCTATCAAAAGCAGCACGGTGCACAGTGCTGCGGTAAATTTTTTCATCTGGTATTCTCCGCTTATCCGTTTTATGCCGACAAGACATCATTTGAAGTATACCACATTTTTTCCCCGCTGAAAAGAGATTTACACATTCCTTTGTCCCAGCAGCACCGGTTGCAGCTGCTCACCCCGCAAAGCGGCGTCCACGGCGGCGGGCAGCAGGGCAAGGTCGGCCTCAGGCTCTGGGGCTTGGCAAAGGGGTCGTCCTGCCCGTAGGGCACAAAGTAATAGTGCTTGCGCTGGCACAACCGCGCCATATTTCGCCGGAGGCGCCAAGCCGTCGTTGGTAGACACTGCCAGCACCACTGGGCCTGCCCACCCGCAGCAGGCTTTGGCGGCAAGGGT
>ENA-OQHY01000514-OQHY01000514.1-human-gut-metagenome-genome-assembly--contig:-NODE-514-length-21740-cov-3.536575_pt1 | contig 21740 bp, 29 predicted proteins | sample MGYA00242570_ERZ504733 | MGnify/ENA primary metagenome ERZ504733 (study PRJEB26092, sample SAMD00036219) | human gut metagenome | host: Homo sapiens | study: EMG produced TPA metagenomics assembly of... | reverse complement strand
AGCAGTAAACGATGAAAAAACGCGTTCGAACCGGAAGGATTGGGTTCGGGCGCGTTTCTGAATTTTTAGAAAAATGTTAGAAAAAGGATGCGGTTTTAAGGTTGCGCGGGGCGGGAAAAGAGGTATACTTTTTAACAGAAGATCTGGCGGCAAGCGGGAAGAAAAGAGCTGTCAGAGAATGGAAAAAAGCCAGAAGGAGCTTAAAACGTATGATCGAAGCAGTAAGCTGCGGAGGTATCGTAATCTACCGTGGAAAAATATTGACGCTTTACAAAAGCTACCGCAACAAATATGAAGGCTGGGTTCTGCCGAAAGGAACCGTTGAGCCGGGAGAAAACCATGAACAGACTGCTGTCCGCGAGGTGTATGAGGAGTCCGGCGTGCACGGAACCATCATCAAGTACGTGGGAAAAAGCCAGTACAGCTTCAGCATTCCGGAGGACACCGTGGAAAAAGAGGTACACTGGTATCTGATGGCCTCATCCGGCTACTACAGCCGTCCACAGAGAGAAGAATACTTTGTGGATTCGGGCTATTACAAGTATCACGAAGCATATCATCTGCTGAAGTTTTCCAATGAACGGCAGATTCTGGAAAAGGCCTATCAGGAGTATCTGGAACTGAAGAGAGCAAATTTATGGAAGGTTCAGCCACAGGCTCAGGGAAAATATGGTAAACTGGTATAAAAATCTGTACGTCGGGGATACTGCAAAAAAGAAACAGAAAAAATGGATGCGCCGGATTGAGAACAAAAAAGCAGTTCTGGGAGTCTGGCTCCTCACACTGCCTTCCAATCAGCAGAACAATCTGGATGTAATTCCGGCGGATCTGCTTTTGCAGCCGGCCGTGCGGAGAAACTGTCCGATGATTGTCGGACTTGCCGTGTCGCGCGAGGAAGCTTTTGAGCTTGTGGAGGCGATCGCATTGGAAACTTATCGGGAAACCGGAGAAGTAAAAATCCGGGAATGGCTGCTGAACCGGATTGAGGGATGTGAATGATACATATACTATTCATGATTTTGAAGGCACTGGGGATTTTACTCCTTGTTTTACTGTTTCTCGTGCTTCTTATCGTCTGCACCGTCCTGTTTCTTCCTTTTTGCTACCGGGCGCAGGTTCTGAAAGAAGAAGAGGGATTTGCCTGCGTAAAAGCGAGCGGAAGAGTATCGTGGCTTTTCGGAGCTGTCGCGCTGACGGCCTCGTATGAGGAACAGAAGCCGGAGGCGCAGATTCTGCTTTTCGGGGCATCACTGGAAACATGGAAACGGCGGCTGAAAAAAGATCCGCCGGGGAGAAGCGTCCGTGTCCCGGACGGAGGAAAATGAGACAGAAAATGCGCCGGAAGCAGAAAAAACAGCAGAGCAGAAAGCGGAAGCGAAAAAAGAGCAGACATCGGCGGAACAACCGGCAGAACAAAAAACAGATACTGTAAAAAAACAAATGCCGCAAAGAGACGCAGAAAAGACACAGAAAGCACCGGACCAGACAGAAAAACAGCAGAAGGTGACAGCACAGAAGGAGCAGCCAGAGCAAGAGCAAGAGCAGGAACCGGATGCGCCGAAAAAAAGCATTCTGGAACGTTTTTCGGAAGGATCGAATATCTTCCGGAAAAACTGCTGAATCTTGTCAGCCGTCTGCTGCAGACAGCTTTCCGGCTGTTGGAACTTCCGTTCCGTCTGCTTGAAAAACTGGAGCAGAAAATCCAGGCAGGCAGACGGTTAAAAAGAAAGTGGGAGAGTGTGAAAAAATTCTTCCGTTCGAAGATGTTCCGTGAGGCGCTGCTCCATGCAAAGAAAGAAGTGCTTTATTTCCTGAAGAAAGCAGCACCGAAAAAAGTAACCGGCACAGTCCGGTTCGGATTTAACGATCCGGCACTGACCGGAGAGACACTCGGCATTCTGGGTATGATTTATGGAAAACTGCCGAAAGACCTTTCCATCCAGCCGGATTTCGAACAGGAAATTCTCCAGGGCGATGTCCGGATGAAAGGAAGTTTTCAGGCTGTGACAGCAGCCGGCATTGCACTTCGATTATTCCGGGATCAGAATCTTCGGAAAACCATACGACATTTCAAACACAAGGAGGCCTAAAAGATGGCAGAAAAGGACAACACATTTCAGAATACCGTAGAAGCACTGTTCCGCGGAATGGACAGTTTTATCACAACAAAGACGGTCGTAGGTGAGGCGATCCACATTGAGGATACGATTCTTCTGCCGCTGGTAGACGTTTCCTTCGGCGTGGGAGCGGGTGCATTCGCAGAAAATGCAAAGAACAATGCAGGAGGCGGTATGGGCGGAAAAATTTCTCCGAGCGCCGTTCTTGTCATCAGCAAAAACGGAACGCGTCTGGTCAACATCAAAAACCAGGATGCTGTCACCAAAATCATTGACATGGCTCCGGATCTGATCAGCCGCTTTACCGGCAAAAAGGAAGAGGACGGGTATACCGCAGAGAAAGTAGAGCATATAATAAACCAAGAGGCGGATAAGGAGTAAGCTCGTTTGTGCAGAATTTTAGGTTTTCTGCTGTTTTGGATGGGGGTCGGGCTTCTCATCAGCCTGATGATCCGTAGCTCATTTCTTACGGTTCTTGCGGCCGCTCTGCTGCTGTGCGTGGGATATCATCTGTTCTGCAATACAGGGGAATAGTGAAAGATGCACAAAAAGATCGGAAATGAACTGGCTGATTTGTACAGAGAAATACTTGCAAAATGAAGAAAGCTGCGCTATAATAAGTCCATCTTAAATGAATCAGCCAACTATACTAATATCATAGATCAAGACGAGGGCGTCTTACCAGAACGAAGTTCGGTAGGATGCTCTTTTTCTTTTGCTAAGCATATGGATCGTTGGCAGGTTCAGCTTAAGAGACCACGCTATTTTTTCTCCCTTTTAAAATATAAAAAATAGAGCACAACAGGCATAAGCGAAAACTTATGTCCTGTTTGCTCTTACCAGAACTTTTTTTAAAATCTTAATTCTATTTTTGAACAGCAAAAAAGCCTTCCCGGACTGGAAAGGCCTTTTAACCATTCAACTTATGCACGCTCTACTTTTCCGGATCTTAAGCAGGAAGTACATACGTACATTTTCTGCGGTACACCGTCAACTTTAACTTTGACAGATTTTACGTTAGATTTCCACATTTTATTGCTTCTTCTATGTGAATGACTTACGTTGTTTCCGAAATGAGCACCCTTCTCACAAATTGCACACTTTGCCATGATTGCACCTCCTTGACATACGTACTTGAGTCAAAACGCATTTTAGACTCACAACATAAGTCATTCTAACAGATCTATACCGGTTTTGCAAGTAAAAAATGAAAAAATTATATGAATTTTGAAGGTTTTTCATTTTAAACTTTCTTTTTTGCGGAAAAGCGGTTATAATGTATCGTAGAGTGGAGTCAGTTATTCCTGTCTCCATGTGTTTTGAATAGTATGATGGAATTGGAGGATACAAGGCATGAAAGGTCGTATGAATACAGGCTTGGGAGAAATCGTAATCAATCCGGATGTAATCGCCCTGTATGCGGGCAGCGTTGCTGTGGAGTGCTTCGGCATTGTCGGAATGGCAGCGGTAAACATGAAAGATGGACTGGTCAAACTTCTGAAAAAAGAGAGTCTGACACACGGAATTAATGTATCGATTTCGGAAAATAAAATTTCCCTGGATTTCCACGTGATTGTTTCTTACGGAGTCAGTATTTCTGCCGTAACAGATAACCTGATCAATAATGTGAAATACAAGGTGGAAGAGTTCACCGGAATGGAAATTGAAAAAATCAACATCCTGGTTGAAGGCGTTCGCGTCATCGACTGATGGTAATAGGAGGAAATGAAGAAAGTGGCTACAAATACAATTGATGCCGGCTTACTGGCAAAAATGTTTCTGGCTGGTGCAAAAAATCTGGAAGTAAAGAAAGAGTGGATCAATGAGCTGAACGTGTTCCCGGTACCGGACGGCGACACAGGTACCAACATGACGCTGACGATCATGTCCGCAGTCAAGGAAGTAAACTCGCTCACAGAAGTGAACATGTACAACCTTTCCAAGGCAATCTCTTCCGGTTCTCTGCGCGGTGCCAGAGGTAACTCCGGCGTTATTCTTTCCCAGCTCCTTCGTGGCTTTACCAAGAAGATCCGCGACTATCAAGAGCTGAATGCAGAGATTCTCGCAGAGGCAATGGAAAAAGCAGTCGAGACTGCATACAAAGCCGTTATGAAGCCAAAAGAAGGTACCATCCTGACCGTGGCAAAGGGAGCAGCAGAGAAAGCAGCAGAGCTTGCACCGGAAAGCGAAGATCTGAACGCGTTCATCGAGGACGTTCTCGCGCATGCAGAGTACGTGCTCTCCCAGACACCAGAGATGCTGCCGGTATTAAAAGAGGCAGGCGTTGTGGATTCCGGCGGACAGGGTCTCTTAACCGTACTGCAGGGCGCATATGACGCGTTCCTCGGGAAAGAGATTGATCTGAATTTCGAGATGCCGGAAGCAAAGACAGAATTTGTCAGACCGTCCAAAGAGACAGAAAAAGAAATCAAATTCGGCTACTGCACCGAGTTTATCATTATGCTGGAAAACCCGCTTCCGGATGAAGAGGTTTATGCATTCAAAGATTTCCTGAACGGAATCGGAGATTCGATCGTTCTCGTTGCAGACGATGAGCTGGTTAAGGTACACGTACATACCAACGATCCTGGAAAAGCAATTTCCAAGGCGCTGACGTACGGACAGCTGACCAGAATGAAGATCGACAACATGCGTGAGGAGCATCAGGAGCGCCTGATCAAGAACGCAGAAAAGATCGCAGCACAGCAGGCAGAGGAAGATAAGAAGAGAAAAGAAGCAGCAAAACAGCCGCCGAAGGAGAACGGATTCATCGCCGTGTCCATCGGAGAGGGAATCAAAGAGATCTTCCAGGGACTCGGTGTTGATTACCTGATCGAGGGCGGTCAGACCATGAACCCGAGCACCGAGGATATGCTGACTGCAATTGAGAAGGTCAATGCAAAGAATATCTTTATTCTGCCGAACAACAAAAATATCATCCTCGCAGCAAATCAGGCAAAAGCCATGACTGAGGACAAAAATATCATCGTTGTTCCGACCAAAACCGTTCCGCAGGGCATCACAGCCATGATCAGCTATGTGCCGGAGAAATCTGCAGAAGAGAACGAGGAGGCCATGACAGAGGGCATCCAGATGGTGAAAACCGGTCAGGTAACGTACGCGGTACGTGATACCCACATCGATGAGAAAGAGATCCATCAGGGCGACATCATGGGACTTGGCGATCACGGACTTCTCGCTGTCGGACAGGATATTCTTACCGTTGCAGAAGAAACCATCCGCGCCATGGTCGATGAGGACAGCGAGCTGATCAGCATCTACTACGGTGAAGATATGAGTGAGGAAGATGCCGAAAGCCTTGGCGAAAAAATCGAGCAGGCATATCCGGACTGCGATGTGGAAGTAAACTATGGCGGACAGCGATTTACTACTGTGTCGTTTCGGTTGAATAAGAGTAAGGAAAGAAAAATATGAATACGGAACCCCTGACAACACTGAAGGGGATCGGTGAAAAACCGAGAAGCTGTTTGCAAAAGTAGGAATCTACAATTTGCAGCAGCTTCTGCATTATTATCCAAGAGATTATGACTGCTATGCAGAGCCGGTTCCCCTTCGCGAATGCAGACAAGAGGAAAAGAATGCGGTATACGGAAGAATTGTCCACAGTCCGTCGGTAAAAGGAAACCAGAGAAAGAGCGTCGTTGTCCTGGAACTCTACGAGGAGCCGGTGCGGCTGCAGCTTACCTGGTTTAATATGCCGTTTCTGCGGAGCACGCTGAAGAAAGGCAGTGTTTTTATCTTCCGCGGAAAGATACAGGAAAAATCAGGCCGTCTCGTGATGGAGCAGCCGGAAATCTTCACTCCTGCCGCATACCATGAGCTTCTGGCAAGTCTTCAGCCGGTTTATGGGCTGACAGCCGGTCTCACGAACAAGATGGTGAGCAAGGCCGTAGCACAGGTGCTGGAACGATGCGCACCTGCGCAGGACTATCTGCCGGAGAAAATCCGTGCCCGGTATGAACTCTGTGAAATCAATTATGCCCTCCATGAGGTTCATTTTCCAAAAGACCAGGAGCATCTGGCAACGGCGCGGCGCAGAATTGTGTTCGAAGAGTTTTTTCTCTTCATCCTGTCCCTGCGGCAGTTAAAAGAGCAGACGGAGGGAATTACCAATGTGTTCCCGATCCGCGCCGTCTGGAAGACGGAGGAAGTCATCGAAAATATGCCGTACCGTCTCACGAATGCACAGATGCGCGTGTGGGGCGAACTGGAGCGGGACTTAAAAGGCCATACCCGCATGGCGCGGCTGGTACAGGGAGATGTCGGAAGCGGAAAGACGATTCTGGCATTCCTTGCAATGATTATGACAGCTGAGAACGGCTACCAATCGGCGCTGATGGTTCCGACGGAGGTTCTGGCGCGGCAGCATTATGAATCGCTCTGCACTCTGTTGAAAGAAAACAATCTGACGGAATACAATCCCCGCCTTCTGACTGGATCCACGAAAGCAAAAGAACGCCGGGAAATCTATGCCAGTCTGGAAGACGGAAGCTGCAAAATGGTGATCGGCACACATGCACTGATTCAGGAAAAGGTACAGTACAAAAATCTGGCGCTTGTCATCACAGACGAACAGCACCGCTTCGGTGTCCGGCAGAGAACGGCACTTGCTGAAAAAGGGGAACCGCCGAATGTTCTCGTTATGAGTGCAACGCCGATTCCAAGAACCCTGGCTATCATTCTGTACGGAGATCTTTCGATTTCTGTGATTGATGAACTTCCGGCGAAGCGTCTGCCGATCAAAAACTGTGTGGTAGATACGTCTTACCGTCCAAAAGCTTACCGCTTTATCACGCGTCAGGTCGAACTGGGCCGTCAGGCGTATGTGATCTGCCCGATGGTGGAGGAGAGCGAGGGTCTGGAAGCGGAAAACGTCACCGACTATACACAGCTCCTGAAAAAAGAGCTGCCGGGCATCACAGTAGAGATGCTGCACGGACAGATGAAGGCGGCGCAGAAAAACGAGATCATGGAGCGGTTCGCCAGCGGAGAAATCCAGGTACTCGTCTCGACGACAGTCGTGGAGGTCGGTGTCAACGTGCCGAATGCGACGGTGATGATGGTGGAAAATGCCGAACGGTTCGGCCTTGCACAGCTCCATCAGCGTCCGCGGACGTGTCGGAAGAGAGAGCATCAGTCCTACTGTATTTTCATCCGCGGAAACAAAGATCAGGAGACCGCCAAACGTCTGGAAATCCTGAACCATTCGAACGACGGGTTTTATATTGCTTCGGAAGATTTGAAACTGCGCGGCAGCGGCGATCTGCTGGGAACGCGCCAGAGCGGGGATATGGAATTCCAGATGGCAGATATTTTCCGGGATGCCGATATCCTGCAGAAAGCGAGTGAGGCGGCTTCAGAACTGCTTGCCGACGATCCTTATTTTGAAAAACCGGAGCATGAACTGCTGAAAAAGGTAATGAAATCGTATCTTGATCTGGAAAACCACGACATTGGATTGTGAAAAATTACAAAAAAATCCGGCTTTAAAATGCAAAATCGGATAAAAGTAACAGCCTGATTGGATAGTATGGAAAATGACTGTACAATTTCGTGGAAAATTCGTGCGAAATCAGATATTACTTGAAATGCCAAAAAAATTCATGTATCATAAACAAGGAATCAAAAAATGTGCGGACCGTGAGTGTCAAGCGTTCGCCTGAATGATAGTTCGCAGGACGGCTCTTCCAAAATATACCGGGCCGGTCCAAATGGGAGGAAACAGATATGGTAAAGAAAAAACCAGCTGCCCAGGCTAAGACAGCAGAGAACGAGACAGTAAAAGTAGAGACCAAAGCAGCAGAAAAAACAACCGCAGCAGAGAAAGAAGCTGTAAAAGAAGTTGCAAAAGAAGTTGTAAAGGAAACTGCAGCAGCAGAGGAAGCACCTGCAAAAGCAGAAGAAAAACCGGCAGCAAAAGCTGCAAAAACAACCCGCACAACAGCAAAGAAAACAACGACAAAGAAAGCGGCTGCACCGAAAAAACCAGCAGCAGCGAAAAAGCCGGCAGAGAAAAAATCACCTGCAAAAGCAGCAAAGAAAGAAGCGGAGCAGGAGATGATTCTGCAGTTCGGCGGAAGAGAAATCAAGGAGAAAGATCTGTACGAGAGAATCCAGCAGATCTGGATCGAAGGATATGGCAAGAAAGCAGAAGAATTAAAGAGCCTGAAGGTTTATGTAAAACCGGAGGAATTTACTGCTTACTACGTAATCAATGATGATGTAACCGGAAGCATTGATCTGTAAGTATTATGTACCAGCTCTGCAGGAGCAAGAAAAAAGCGTGAGCTTTTCCGAAAAGAAAAGAGCTCACGCTTTTTGATGCCTGTTCCGGCATCAGGATGTTATACCGGGATGATTAGTACTGGCCAGAAGAACCGCCGGACATCTGGCGTTCCTGCTGCTCAATCATCTTTTTGACCATATAACCTCCGACAGAACCATTCTGTTTGGAAGTCAGGTTACCGTTGTAGCCATCACTGAGCGGCACGCCGAGTTCGCTTGCCACCTCAAATTTGAATTTGTCCAGAGCGCCTTTTGCTTCTGGTACTGCTGCGGTATTCGATGAACGATTCGCCATGTTCATTCCCTCCTTTATCTTTGTGCTTGTTAAAAGCTGCTGTGAAGCAGATCCGGATGTGTTTTTCATCTGTTCTGCTACGGTCATAGTATGTGGAAAGAAAACAAAAATAAACTTCCAGATTCTGTATTTTTTCCGGAAAAGCGGAGAAAGTAAAAGAAGAAGGAAAAATGGAACGGCAGAAAAAAATATAAAAACTGTGTAAAAAATTCACAAAAAGAATTGCGTATTGAAAATAAATTTGTTAATAATTGCTGTACATGGTAGTAAAAACAGGAGAAGGGGCGGTTTGCAGTAATGAATATTGGAATCATAGCACACAACAGCAAGAAGAGTCTGATCGAGGATTTCTGTATTGCATACAAGGGAATCCTCATGAAACATGAGGTGTACGCCACCGGAACCACCGGACGGCGGATTGAAGAGGTGACGAACCTTCATGTACACAAGTTTCTGCCTGGAAGCGTAGGCGGAGACAAACAGTTTACCGAGATGATTGAACGCGGCGATATGGATATGGTAATTTTCTTTTACAATCCGACGATGATCAATCCGAAAGAGCCGGATGTCTACAAAATTATCCGTACCTGCGACCAGTACAATATCCCGATTGCAACAAATATCGGAACCGCGGAGTCTCTGATTTTGGGACTTGCAAGAGGAGATTTGGACTGGAGAGAGCAGTTGAAAGCCGACTGATCCATCAAACAAAAACAGTAAGGACGAAAATAAGACCAACATGAGAGTAATAGCAGGAAAATGCCGGAGTCTTCCATTAAAGACGGTTCCCGGCAGACAGACCCGGCCGACGACGGACCGGATCAAAGAAACCTTATTTAATATGCTTCAGCCGTATCTGCCGGATGCGCGTTTTCTCGATCTGTTCGCCGGAAGCGGGGCGATCGGAATCGAGGCGTTGAGCCGCGGAGCCGAGCGCGCGTGGTTCGTAGAGCAGAACAAAGCTGCAGCAGACTGTATCCGGCAGAATTTAAAATTTACGAAGCTGGAACAGCAGGCAGTGCTCCTGCCCATGGAAGCGCATGCAGCTCTGCAGTCGCTTCAGGGACAGGAGCCTTTTGACTGCATTTTTATGGACCCGCCATACGATAAGGGACTGGAAAAGGACGTGCTGTATGCGTTCCGCGACGCCTCTTTTATCGGTGAGGATACCTTAATTATTGTAGAAGCATCGCTGAATACTGATTTCGACTGGGCGGAGGATGCCGGATACGAAATTCTGAAGAAAAAAATCTATAAGACAAATGTCCATGTATTCCTTACCCCGAAAAGCAAACACGAAGGAGTAAAAGAATCATGAAGACAGCCGTATACCCGGGAACTTTTGACCCTGTAACGTATGGTCATCTGGATGTCATTCTGCGTGCATCCAAGCTTTTTGACTGCGTAATCGTGGGAGTTTTACATAATTCCTCAAAATCTCCGTTGTTTTCTGTGGAAGAACGTGTTAATATACTAAAGAAAGCGACCCAGACATTCCAAATGTCGAAGTCCGTTCTTTCAGCGGGCTCGCTGTTGATTTTGCGAAGGAATGCCAGGCGCATACGATCGTCCGCGGACTCCGCGCGATCACAGACTTTGAATATGAACTGCAGATGGCACAGACGAACCGCGTTCTGGAACCGGAAGTAGATACCACGTTTCTGATTACCTCGCTGGAGTATGCGTACCTCAGCTCCACGGTAGTAAAAGAAGTAGCTGCTTTTGGCGGCGACATTCACAAATTTGTTCCGGATTTTGTGGAAAAAGAAATCCGCGCAAAGTATGCCGCCCGAAATTCAGAAGGAATGCCGCAGGATAAAAGATAAGGAGAATTAAAATGAGCAGCAGAATTGAACAGATCATCGAAGAAATTGAGGAGTATGTAGAGAGCTGTAAATATCAGCCGCTGTCTACCACCAAAATCGTTGTAAATAAAGAAGAATTAGAAGAGCTTCTCCGTGAGCTCCGTCTGAAAACACCGGACGAGATCAAACGGTACCAGAAGATCATCAGCAACAAAGATGCGATTCTGGCAGATGCACAGAACAAGGCAGATGCCATCATTGCAGAGGCACAGGCAAAGGCAAGAGAGATGGTAGAGCAGAGTGAAGTGATGCAGTCAGCATACGCACAGGCAAATGAGACCGTCAACAATGCAAACCAGCAGGCACAGGAAATCCTGGATGCTGCAACCAACGATGCCAACAGCATCCGTCTCGGTGCCATCGGATATACCGATGATATGCTTGCCAACTTAAGCAATATTATGACGACTGCATTAAACGATGCAGGAGAGAAATACAACAGCTTTGTAGAATCCCTGACAAGCTGCTACAATACCGTTGTTCAGAACAGAAGTGAGCTCTCCCCGCAGTGCTCCGGAAGAAGAGCAGCCAGAGGAAGAAGTTGTCGTACCGGAATATGATCCGGCATCAGAAGAGGAAAGCGAAGAGGAATAAACCAAGCGTTCCTGCGAAAGCAGCACAGCAGAGCTTCCCGGCAAGATAAGGCCAGAGGGGCAGACCGCTGTTATGGATCATACAGTTTGTCTGGGCAGCGACAGAGAGACCGCCGAAGGCGGCGCAGGTAAGGATAGCAGAGACTTTTCCGGCGTAAGGAAGAGAGGACGCGGCAAGCTGTGCGATTCCCGTCGTGATTTCCAGCACGCCGCAGAGCAGGGGCGAGGCGGAACCAAACGGATGCAGATCCATCAGAAGTCCGGACAGAATGGAAAACAGGATGATGTATCCGCCAAGCTGTGTAATGATTTCAAATCCGTTCATGATAGAGGTGTCCAGCAGGTTTCCTTTGGAAGTCTGTTTTGACATCTCTTTTTTTTCCACGGAATGTGTCCGATGGGCGGTGTGCCGGTGTAGGCGGAAGCGGCGGAAAACAAGCCGGAACAGAAAACCAGTTAGAAAATTGGAACCGTAGAGCACGCCGAAGACGAACCCGGGATGGATCTGTCCGGAAAACGCAGTTAAGATAACATAGGAAGACAGAAAAGCAGGACTCGGACTGCTGCAGAAGGTTAAAAGATAGCACGCTTCGTTCCGGTCAATTTCTTCTGCCTCATAGAGCTGGGCAGTGATGCGCGCTCCCATGGGAAAACCGCAGAAAAGACCGAGAAAAAGTGCATAAAACCCAGCCGGGGAAAGAACCGAAAACCGTTTGAAAAAAAACTTCTGCACGGGCAGAGATCCGCCGCGCGGCTCCTGTTTCCAGAAGAAGAGATGTCAGAATCAGAAACGGCAGAAGTGACGGAAGAATGGTATGAAACCAGAGATTGACACCCTCGCAGGCATAGAAAAAAGTCCGCGCGGGAAAGATAAGAAGACAGAAAAAAAGAAGCAGGGAAGAGAGAAATAAAAGTGATTTTTTTCATGACGTTCGAACCTCCTCCCGCTTTCTAAAATAGAGTATGATGAAGCTTTGAAAAAAAGAAGATGGGAGAAGAAAAAATGAGCGTATTAGCAGGATTAAAACCGGAACGGGTATTTTATTATTTTGAAGAGCTCTGCCGCATTCCGCACGGCTCCGGAAACACAAAAGAAGTGAGCGACTATCTGGTTCAGTTTGCAAGGGACCATGAATTATCCTGGTATCAGGATGCGTCCAACAACGTGGTCATCCGCCGCCCGGCATCGAAGGGATGTGAATTGGCTCCGACCGTGATTCTGCAGGGCCACTGCGATATGGTCTGCGAGAAGAAGCCGGGCAGCAGCCACGATTTTACGAAGGACGGCCTTGAGCTTCACATCGACGGCGATGAGATTTATGCCAGGGACACGACGCTTGGCGGAGACGACGGAATTGCCGTTGCCTATATGCTGGCTGTGCTGGAATCGGATGATCTGCAGCTTCCGGCCATCGAGGCACTGATTACGACGGATGAAGAGATCGGACTGCTCGGCGCAGCAGCATTAAACGGGAATGAGTTAAAGGGAAGAACACTGTTAAATATGGATTCTGAAGAGGAAGGCATTCTCACCGTATCGTGCGCAGGCGGTATGACAGCCATGATGGATCTGCCGGTGCGCAGAAGCGAAGTGATGGGTGAGCAGATGGAAGTGACGATTTCCGGTCTTGCCGGTGGCCATTCCGGTACGGAAATCCACAAAAACCGTGCCAACTCCAACATTCTGGCGGGCCGTTTCCTGTACGAACTGGCAGGAAAGATGGATTATGCCTGATCGAGCTGGAGGGCGGTTTAAAAGACAACGCCATTCCGCGGACAACCCGCATGCTTCTTGCCATCGACGGCGGAGAGAAAGAGATCTTAAAAGAGGAAGCATTACGCTTCACCGAAAATCTTTGCAGAGAGTACAGCGGAACAGATGACGGTATTACCGTTACGGTAGAGAAAACAGGCGAGGGCGCTGCACCGGCGCTTCATCCGGTCAGCCTGCAGAAAACCGTCTTTTTCCTGATGAATCTTCCGAACGGGGTACAGAAGATGAGCGGCCAGATCCCGGGACTGGTGGAAACATCCCTGAACCTCGGTATTCTGAAATTAGAGCCGGATCACCTGCATGCGTGTGCGAGTGTGCGGAGCTCCGTGGGAAGTGCAAAAGAAGCCCTTTCCGACAAGCTGGAGTATCTGATCGGTTTCCTGGGCGGTGAGTTCCACGTAGAGGGCGCGTACCGGCATGGGAGTATAAAGAGGATTCTGCCCTCCGCGATCTGATGGTGGTGGAATATGAAGCCATGTATGGACAGAAACCGGCAGTGGAAGCGATTCATGCCGGACTGGAATGCGGTCTGTTCTATGAAAAGCTTTCCGGTCTTGACTGTGTATCTTTCGGCCCGAACATGAAAGCAATCCACACGACCGAGGAGCGGCTTTCGATTTCCTCCGTGGAGAGAACGTATCAGTACCTGTGCCGCGTTCTGGAGCAGCTTTCGAAACGGCAGGCATAAAAAACTGCCCGTGTCTATTTCAAAAAAGTTTCTGAAAAACAGTCATAAAACAGAAAAGACAGGCATAAAGTAACAGGGTGGGGATTGAATTTCCAAAGCGTTTACCATCCGATAAGAAAAATGGCTGAAAGCAGGAGCAAAAAAGGAGATTAGGGGACATGGATATACTGTTATGGCATGAGATTCTGGAACCATACGAGCTGGCTGTCAAGGAATTACAGGTGAAATTCCGGCATCTGATCAAGGAGCACCACGGAAAAGGCTGTACTCACCGATCGAGAGCGTGAGCGGCCGTGTGAAGAGTGTTTCCAGTATTCTGGAAAAAATGCAGAGAAAGGGCATTGTGCCCGAAGAGATGGAGGAGCAGGTGGAGGATATCGCGGGCATCCGCATCATCTGCCAGTTCGTTGAAGATATCGAAAAGGTTGCCGACCTGATCCAGAAGCGGTCGGATATTGAGATTAAGAGCGAGAAAGACTACATCCGCCACATGAAGGACAGCGGTTACCGGAGCTATCACCTCATTGTTTACTATACCGTGGAGACGATGAACGGCCCGAAGCGCATCCAGGTGGAAATCCAGATCCGCACGATGGCGATGGATTTCTGGGCGACGATTGAGCACTCGCTGCAGTACAAATATAAGGCAAACATTCCGGATCACATCCGGGAGCGCTTAAGTGCAGCTGCAAAGGCGATTATTGTGCTGGATAATGAGATGTCCTCTGTGCGGAGTGAGATTATGGATGCACAGAATTCCTCCCAGATACAGCGGAATCTGATCACGGATATCCTGAATAATATCGAGAATCTTTACAAGGTGACGAACAAACGCGAAGTAGAAAAAATTCAGGATGAGTTTTATCACATCTATGCGCAGAACGATCTGCAGGAGTTAAAACGGTTCCACAAAGAACTGGATCTGATTGCAGAGGGATACCGCGCACAGGCAATTACAGACGAACTTTAGAACAAAAGGGGATAAACGGATATGATCACACTGCCGGAAGCCTTTGAGCAGGAGATGAAACAGCTGCTCGGTGAGGAAGAATATGAGGCATACCGCAAGACATTTGACGAGGCGGTACATAGAGGACTGCGGGTAAACAACGGAAAAATTTCGACAGAAGAGTTTCTTAGGCGGACCGATATTCCGCTTAAGAAGGTTCCGTGGATCCCCAATGGATTTTATTACGATGAAGAGAGCTGCAATCCGGCAAAGGATGCCGATTACTATGCGGGCCTGTATTATCTGCAGGAGCCGAGTGCGATGACACCGGCATCCCGCCTTCCAATTGAGCCGGATGACCGTGTGCTCGATCTCTGTGCGGCACCGGGCGGAAAGGCAACGGAGCTGGGAAGCCGGATCGGTGAGGGCGGCATGCTGCTGGCAAACGATATCAGCAATTCGCGGGCGAAGGCGCTGCTGCGCAACCTGGAAATCCAGGGAGTGGGACGTCTTCTCGTGACGAGCGAGGATCCGGAAAAATTAGTAACCTTGTATCCGGCCTTTTTTGACAAGATCCTTCTTGACGCGCCGTGCTCTGGGGAGGGCATGTTCCGAAAAGAGAGCTCAATGCTGCGCTACTACAGTGAAAATGGGCCGGAGCATTATGTGCCGATCCAGAAAAAACTGATCGAGCAGGCGTATCAGATGCTTGCAGAGGGCGGAGAGCTGCTGTACTCTACCTGTACGTTTTCTGTAAAGGAGAACGAAGAGGTCATCGCAGGGCTGCTGGATGCGCATCCGGATATGGAAGTGCAGGAAATTACCCCGGGTTACGAAGGGTTTGCGCCGGGAGTATCCGTGAATGGCCGCGATCTTTCCCGGTGCGTTCATATTTTCCCGCAGCGATGGAGGGAGAAGGCCATTTCGTGGCGCTCCTGAAAAAGCAGGGAGAGAGCCGGAAACGGCAGCCGTCCCGCCTTTTGGAAACGACAAAGAAGCTGCCGAAAGAGGCGAAAGAGTTTCTTGCTGGCGTGCGCATGGACTGGAAGAATGGTTCGTTTGCCCTTGTGAAAGACCAGCTCTATTTTCTGCCGGAAGGTGTCTGTGCGGCAAAGGGTCTGCGCTATCTGCGGACCGGACTTTCGCTTGGCACCGTTAAGAAAAACCGCTTCGAGCCGTCCCAGGCGCTGGCGGCGTATCTGAAAAAAGAAGAATACGTTTCGTGTTTGACCATTCCCAAGGGAGATGACCGTGTCATGCGCTACTTAAAGGGTGAGACACTCTCGTTTTCCGAGGAAGAGTGTCAGGGGAAAAAGGACTGGGTGCTTGTGTGCCTGGATGATTTCCCACTTGGCTGGGGAAAAATAAACAACGGAACGTTAAAGAATAAATATTATGCAGGATGGCGGATGGTATGAGTAAATTACGACTCGATAAATATCTGGCGGACATGGGTGTGGGAACACGCCAGGAAGTAAAGGCCCTAATCCGGAAGGGACGGGTGGCCGTAGACGGAATTACGGCAAAAGCCCCGGAACTGAAAGTCGACCCGGATGAAGCGCAGGTGACTGTGGACGGAAACAGCATTTCCTATGTGAAAATGGAATACTGGATGCTCCACAAACCGGCGGGTGTCGTCTCTGCGACGGAGGACCGCCGTGACCGGACCGTACTCGATCTTTTAAGTGATGCGGCAAGAAAAGACCTCTTTCCGGTCGGACGGCTCGACAAGGACACCGAAGGCTGCTGCTGATTACGAACGACGGAGCCCTTTCCCACCGGCTGCTCTCTCCGAAATCGCATGTCTCGAAAGTGTATGAGGCCGTGATTGACGGAAAAGTGACAGAAGAAGATCGGCAGGCATTTGCCGAAGGGCTCGACATTGGGGACGACAAACCGACACTTCCGGCCGAGCTTACCATTCTGGAAACGACAGAAAAAGAGCCTGGCATTTTTGAAAGCCGGATCCGCATTACCATCTGTGAGGGCCGCTTCCACCAGATCAAGCGCATGTTTGAGAAAGTCGGAAAAACGGTCGTCTATTTGAAACGGCTGTCGATGGGGAGCCTGGAACTTGATCCGGGCGCTGCCAAAGGGCAGTGCCCGTCTCCTGACGCAGAAAGAAAAAGCGGCGCTTGGCATAGCGGACGCCGAAACACAGAAAGGAAAGTAAAGCATGCCTTTTTTACCAATTACAAGAGAAGAGATGAAGGAACGGGGAATCGAACAGTTTGACTTTGTCTATGTCATCGGAGATGCCTACGTGGACCATTCCTCGTTCGGACCGGCAATCATCAGCGTGTGCTCGAGGCGAACGGCTATTCCGTCGGCATCATCTCACAGCCGGACTGGAAGGACGAGAACAGCATTTCGATTTTCGGTGAACCGCGTCTTGGCTTTCTTGTCTCTTCCGGAAATATGGATTCCATGGTCAACCATTATACCGTGGCGAAAAAGCACCGAAAAACAGATGCCTTTACGCCGGGCGGTGTCATGGGAAAACGGCCGGACGCGCGGTTACCGTGTACGGCAATCTGATCCGGAGAACGTATAAACATACACCGATGATCCTCGGCGGCATCGAGGCATCGCTCCGGCGCCTTTCGCATTACGATTACTGGTCTGACCAGGTGCGCCGCTCCGTCCTTCTCGATTCCGGTGCGGATCTGATTTCGTACGGAATGGGAGAACTTTCGATCGTAGCGATTGCAGATGCACTTGCGGCCGGCATTGACGTTCATGATGTCACCTTTATTCCGGGAACCGTTTATCGGAGCAAAACGCTGGATCACCTGATTGACCCGGTGGTGCTGCCGTCATTCGAGGAGGTGCGGGAGAGCAAGCGGACGTATGCGGAGAGCTTTGCGATTCAGTATAAAAATACCGATGCCATCAATGCGAAGCCGATGGCAGAGCCGTATGAGGGCCAGGGCTACATTGTACAGAATCCGCCTTCCCGTCCTTTGACAGAGCAGGAGATGGATGATGTCTATGCGCTTCCATACATGCGCGCCTATCACCCAAGCTATGAAAAAGACGGCGGTGTGCCGGCGCTTGGGGAAATCAAATACAGTCTGACGAGCAACCGCGGCTGCTTTGGATCCTGCAGTTTCTGCGCGCTGACGTTCCACGAGGGACGCGTTGTGCAGACAAGAAGCCACGAATCCATTCTGGCGGAAGCGCGGCAGATGGTTCAGGAAAAAGAATTTAAAGGCTATATTCACGATGTCGGCGGCCCGACGGCGGATTTCCGCGGTCCGGCATGCAAAAAGCAGCTCACCAAAGGCGCCTGCCCGAACCGGAACTGTCTCTTCCCGGAGCCGTGTAAAAATATGGTGGCAGATCACAGAGATTATGTGAAGCTGCTGCGGGAATTAAAAGACATTCCGGGCGTGAAGAAAGTCTTTATCCGCTCCGGCATCCGTTTTGACTATGTCCTGGCCGATAAAGACCAGACGTTCCTTTCCGAGCTGGTAAAGGATCACGTCAGCGGTCAGCTCCGCGTTGCGCCGGAGCACGTTTCGAACCGTGTGCTTTCCTATATGGGAAAACCGCGCCACGAAGTATATCAGGAATTTATCCGCCGCTTCGATGCGTGCAACAAAAAGACGGGGAAGCAGCAGTACGCACTTCCGTATTTTATGTCGTCCCATCCGGGGTGTGACTTGGAGGATGCGGTGGAGCTTGCCGAGTACATCCGCGATATGGGATTTATCCCGGAGCAGGCACAGGACTTCTATCCGACGCCTTCCACACTTTCCACCTGTATGTACTATACCGGTCTTGACCCGCGGACGATGGATCCGGTTTACGTGCCGAAATCGCCGCATGAGAAGGCGATGCAGCGTGCGCTGATTCAGTACCGGAATCCGGAGAACTATGAGCTCGTCTGCGAGGCACTGCGCCGGACACACCGGGAGGATCTGATCGGATTCGGACCGAAATGTCTCGTACGGCCGAGAAAGATGGCCGGGGAGGCAGGAAAACCGTCAAGAGGAAAAGGGTCCAACGGAAAAGGCTTTGGCCAGAAGACGGCGAATGACCGTTCCGGACAGGGAAAAGCCAAAACAGGCGGACGGCCGAAAAAGACGCTCCGCAACGTGCACAAAAAGAAATAAACACGCAGAAGATGAGCGGGGATCTTATCGAAGAAGGGAAATGACAGAAGAATGAAGATCAGAAAAGGGGATTACGGCTATATCCGCCGGGAAAAGAAAAAAAGACTGCTTGTGACACTGGGACTGTTCGTCCTTCCGGCCATCGTTTTTATTGTCGGACTTGTGCTTGCAGACGGAAACAAGAGCAACATTTTTACGGTTGTCGCCGTAGTAGGCTGTCTGCCGGGCTGCCGCGCCGCCGTCGGTTTTATCATGATGGTTATGCAAAAGCCAGTGGACAAAGCAGTGTACGATGCCATTGAGGCAAAAAAAGGAAAACTGCTGATGGGATATGAAATGTATATCACACAGGAAAAATCGAGTCTGATGATCGAAGCAGCGGCGTTCTGCGGTGAGGAGATCGCCTGCTACACCTCGCGCGCCAAAGACCAGAAACAGATCGAGGACTGCACTACGTATCTGAACAAGATCATCCGTGCCAACGGCTACAAATGCCATGTGAAGATTTTTGAGCGGGAAAAAGCGTTTCTGGAGCGCCTCGATTCCCTGAACCGCAACTACGATGAGCTGGAAAAGAGCGCCAGTGAAAACTTCAAACCGGATGAGCGGTACCCGGATCTGTCCCGCACGGAACTGGTGAAACACACGATGCTGGCGCTGGCACTGTAGGAGACCATTGCTATGAGAGAACTGACCGTGACAGAAAAAGACTGCGCGCAGCAGCTCATCAAATATCTGTCCAAATATATGGAGGAGGCGCCAAAGAGCTTCTTCTATAAAATGCTGCGAAAGAAAAACATTGTGCTGAACCAGAAAAAGGCGGACGGCAGTGAAAAGCTGAAAACAGGCGATACGATCCGGCTGTATCTGGCGGAAGAGACCATCGAAAAATTTCGGAAAACACCGGAAAAACCGGCGGCTGGAAAACAGGTAAAGTATCCGAAGCTGGATATCGTCTATGAAGACGAAAAAGTAATTTTCCTGAACAAGCCAGCAGGTGTCCTCTCACAGAAGGCGAAAGAGACGGATGTGAGCCTTACCGAAGCGCTCGGCGCCTATCTTTCGGAAAAAAATGCCGGGGAGGAGACCATGTTCCGCGCCGGACTCTGCAATCGTCTGGACCGGAACACCAGCGGTCTGATTCTTGCCGGAAAAACCGTTGCGGCGACGCAGCAGCTTTCAGAACTGATCGCAGAGCGGGCTGTTGGAAAATACTATCTGACGGTTGTAAAAGGAACCGTGACAGAGACAGAGCGGATCCGCGGATACCTCACAAAAAATGAGAGGACAAACCGTGTTTCGATTCAGAGAGAGCAGCAGGGAGATGCTGTTTACATAGAAACCGCATACCGGCCGCTCTGTGCCGGAAGAGGCTGTACGCTGCTGGAGGTTGAGCTGGTGACCGGAAAGAGCCATCAGATCCGCAGCCATCTCACGAGCATCGGTCATCCGCTTGCGGGAGATACGAAATACGGGGATGCGGAGTTTAACCGCCGCTTCCGGGAAAAATACGGACTGAAATACCAACTTCTCCATTCGTGGAAGGCGGTATTTCCAGAGCTTACGGGCACCTTATCGGATCTGTCCGGAAAAACCTTTACAGCGCCCCTGCCATCATCCGTGCGCCGGATTTTACAGGGAGAACATTTAACGGGAGAAGGATTATGAGCCGAAAAGACAACGAAAAGAAAGAAACAAAACCAAGAAAAACGGAGGAGACGAGCATCGGACGGGAAATCTGGGAATATGTAAAAATGATCGCCATTGTCGTGGCAGTCGTCGTTTTTGTGGAGCAGGTCATTGTCATCAACGCAAGAATCCCATCTCCTTCCATGGAAAACACGATTATGACCGGAGACCAGATCTTCGGTAACCGCCTTTCTTATGTAAAGAGCGATCCGCAGCGGTATGACATCGTTATTTTCTATTATCCGGACGACGAGAAGCAGAAGTTTATCAAGCGTGTCATCGGACTGCCGGGAGAGACGGTTACGATCCGCGACGGAAAGGTGTATATCAACGATTCCACCGAGTCGCTGCGCGATGATTTCTGCCCGGAAACACCGGTCGGCGATTTCGGACCGTATGAGGTGCCGGAGGGCTGCTACTTTATGCTCGGCGACAACCGGAACGTATCAAAGGATTCCCGCTACTGGCTGAATCCGTACGTAGAGAAAGACAAGATCATCGGCAAGGCCTTTCTGCGCTACTGGCCGCTGAACAAAATTTCTATGATTGAATAAGAACAGAACGAAGACGAGGACAGGAATTATGGCATGGACATCGAGGGGACTCCGCGGATCAACGCTGGAGGAAATGATCAACCGCACAAACGAGCAGTACCGTGACAAGCATCTGGCACTGATCCAGAAGGTGCCGACGCCGATCACCCCGATCAAAATAGATAAGGAGAGCAGACACATCACGCTGGCTTATTTTGAAAAGAAGAGTACCGTTGATTATATCGGCGCTGTACAGGGCATTCCCGTCTGCTTCGATGCCAAAGAGTGCAAAACGGATTCCTTTCCGCTCGCAAACATCCACGAGCACCAGGTCACGTTTATGAAAGATTTCGAGCAGCAGGGGGGATTTCCTTCCTGCTGCTGTATTTTACGGCGCGGGACGAATATTATTACCTGCGGTATGAGACGATGAAAACCTTCTGGGACCGCGGACAGAACGGCGGAAAGAAGCATTTTTCCTACACCGAGCTTGAAACGTCATTCTTCCTTCCCAGAACGGGAAGCAGCGTTCTCGTCCCGTACCTGAACGGAATCCAGAAGGATCTGGAGATACGGGATTCGAAAGCGGATTAAAATTTTGGGTTGACAGGGAAAATGTTTTCCGATATACTAACCATAGTTTTAAATTCAATATGGTAATATGGTAGCGAACTAAAGCGAAAAAGTGAGGACAACAAAACATGGATCGATTAATTCATACCCCGGAAGGCGTCCGGGATGTCTACAATCAGGAATGTACGAAAAAATTATACCTGGAGAATCAGATTGAGCAGGTATTTCATGCGTTTGGAT
>ENA-OQHY01000513-OQHY01000513.1-human-gut-metagenome-genome-assembly--contig:-NODE-513-length-21743-cov-2.770587_pt1 | contig 21743 bp, 33 predicted proteins | sample MGYA00242570_ERZ504733 | MGnify/ENA primary metagenome ERZ504733 (study PRJEB26092, sample SAMD00036219) | human gut metagenome | host: Homo sapiens | study: EMG produced TPA metagenomics assembly of... | reverse complement strand
AAGAAAAAGACCACGGCCAGCGGTAAGCTGGTTCTGGTCAAAAGCGTTCGCAGAACGCGCAGCCACAGAATGAAATTCTGTGTTCAAAGGGGCTTGGGGCGCTGCCCTCAACAAGCAGCTTGTGGCGAAATGGATAGCCACAAGCATTGCTTGCCACAATATGCTGCGCATAAAATAAAAAACTAATGATGGGACGCTTACTGCTCCTATTCATTAGTTTTCTGTGTTTAAGCGATTTATAAAACCAATCAGCATAATCAAATCGTCATCTGACATCTTTCTCATTCCGTCCAAAGCCTTCTTGATAAGCTGAGGGTTATTTTCCTGTGCATCAAAAAATTGAAGCGGTGTGATTTCAAAATACTCACAGATGTTGAGAAACTGCTTCATAGACGGCATAGAACGCCCGGAAGAAATCGCCTGAATATAGCTTCTGTTCTGCCCTAACTCCATGCTCATCTGATATTCTGAAACGCCTTTTTTCAATTCGTAATTCTGTGATTCGATTGCGGATAAATTCTTCGTCCATACGCTCACCTCTCTGCTCTTTTAGCATAGCAGAAAGCAATTCTTGATACTTCGTATTGTGTTGTGTTATAAATTTTGTAATATAACCTTATACGCATTATATTTGCGTTATTTTTGCTTTATATTGGCGTAATCACGGCAGTTATCAAGGGTGATTTATATGAATCAGTATGCCTGCGCCATTACCGGCCACCGACCAACAAGATTTTGCTTTGGATATAATGAGGAAGATCCCCTATGCCAAAAACTAAAAGAATGTCTCCTGGAGCAGTTTCGGATACTCCATGACGAGAAATTTGTCCGTACTTTTTTTGTCGGCGTGCTCTTGGTGTAGATATGTGGGCTGGAGAACAGCTGCTGACATTGAGAGCACAAACGGGATACGAGGATATTAAAATTATCGTTGTAGTTCCCTTCATCGGCTATGACTCTAAATGGCCGGATCAGAGTAAACATAGATTGAAAAAGCTGATCCAAAACGCAAACGATTCTATTGTTATTTCACATTCTGCGGATGTTTCCAGTTATAAAAAAGAAATTATTATATGGTCGATCATGCAGAGTACCTTATCGGTGTGTTTGATAATCAGAAAAAGCTGCGCTCAGGTACAGCACAGACAGTCAACTATGCCTTGCATCAGGGAAAAGTAATCACTCTGATCCATCCAGACACTATGGAGATAACAGCCCCTGCGCCTTAACAAATTCACAAAAATTTTTCATTAGCATTTCCAACAAAATATTTTCATTGAAGGGGTGCTGTGATATAATAAGATATAAAACTACGCTCAGAACAAATGGTGCCGCTATGAACAAATATATTGGACAGCAATTTGCTGCTTTAAGATACGAAAAAAATATTTTGGTTGTTGAAGAAACTACATCTGCTGGTGGATGCGGCTCCTTCAACGCGGCTTCTTCATGTCCTGCGTCAGCCTGTCTTTATGACAGTGCGGCGTGGGGCTTTTTTATTGCCTGAAAGGAGTATGAGAACATGAGTCTGAAATATACCTGCCCCAGCTGTGGAACCCCATTGGGTTATGAGGGATTGTGTTGGAAATGTAAGTGCGAGCAAGAACGGCAAGCTGCTCTGGCCTGGATGCCGGAACAAATTGTCGAAAAACAAAGAAACTTGATACAGAACATCCAGAGGCTGGCTGATATGGAGGACCCAGAGTTCACCGACTTCTGGCAGCTGCTTAGCTACCATGATGCCATCACCCCGGAGATTCAGCGAGTGGCACTGGCCGCAGAGGTGTTCTGGCCCTGTGAGATCTATTATCATGCTCCCGCCGATGTGCGGGATGGTCTGATCCATGCGCTGTTGTCCGCAGAATATTCCAGCGCGGCCTCCAACCTGATGAGTTGCCTTGCTATGCAAGGAGATGACAAGGCAATGGAGACTCTGCTGGAGCTGGAGCGAAATCCCCGGCCCTGGCGTAAGGTCTCTATGTAGATCCATCCAGCTATGCGCAGATCGGAGGCTGGACCTTCGACAAGGAGGGCCAGAGAATCCGACTGGGCTTCGATACCTGCTATCCTATGGTCAAGGGAACCACTGGCGAGAAATCTCCCGTCCGCATTGGCCGGGCACGGGAGGACACCTGTCCCCACTGCGGCGGCGGATGGTGGATATTTTGGTGCTGGATGGCCGGGATGAGCGGCTCCGGTTCCTGGGCTGGATGGTATTCTGACTGCCACCTGCTGCCCCAACTGTGTGGGATTCTTGAAAAGTCCAGCCTTTAACAGTTTTACCCTGGATGGCGGCGTGGAAGTCTTTCCCTCCGAGCTCTTTGACGGGGCGGAGAAAACGGATTGCTATGTCAGTCCCGAGGACTACAAGGCCCTCACGGAAAATCCCTTTGTGCTGGGCGAAGCGCCCGTGCCCCTGTTTTACGGTGCGGCCTGCCAGGATGTGAACACGGTGGGTGGCTTTGCCAACTGGGTACAGGACGCGGAATATACGACCTGCCCCCACTGTGGGAAACCTATGAAATATCTGGCCCAGATTCAGTGGGATACGGTGTTTGACTGTGCGGAGGGCACGCTCTATGTGGAATTCTGTCCAGACTGCCAAATCGTATCCATGCAGCATCAGCAAACCTGAGAGGAGACCTTGCCATGAGTTTGCCAAAGCGTGATGGCGTACATGACCGCTACTATCTGATCCACAAGCCGGACACTTCCCTGGAGGTGCTGGCGGAGGCGGATCTCTGCATTCAGGATGTGCTGAACGGAACCGCTCGTGAAAATCACTCCGCCTACCGACTATGGTGCGAAATCATAAACGGAACCACCCTTTCTCCCGGATCAGCTGCTGGAGCGGTATCTGACCGGGCTGCCGCTGAAAGGATTTCCCTGTGAGGATGCTGCCTCTCTCTGCGACGCCATGCGGCGGCTGGTGGGCTGGCAGGAGATCCGCTATACATTGGAGAAATACATAGAAAAGCAGGTGCAGGAAAGGTATTTTGAGACTGGAGAAAAAGAGGATGATTTACGCCTTACCCGCCTTGTACTGTGTGGCCGGAGCTGCGGCCGGAGGATGTGGATGAAGGTCTGCTGCGCTTTGCCTGCTATGTGGCTATCTGCCATACCGTGTACGGGCAGAGTTTTGAATCCCTCACCACTGAACACATCCTTGGCCTGGTTTCCCAGCTTCGCCCAGATATGGTGAAGCAACTGAAAACAGCCGGCAGCGGCAAATTACCAAAGGACATCCAGCAGCGTAAGACAGAGCATTTCACCGCATCGGCCAATGATGCGTTTGCTGCCATCCGCATCACCGTCAGGGATTCCACCGAGGAGTGCTATGCTGAAATTCTGGATTACCTGTGTGCGGTGTTGGAGCAGGAGGGATTTCCCCGCAGTTACTCGGTGGAGTTCCGTGGGAAGGAAAAACTCTATCTGCCCATTCCCGGCCTGCCCAAAAAGGGAGTCAATCAGTTCTTTGCCTGCGCTGTGCAGCACCCCAATCTGCATCCAGCTATGGAGCGATACGCTCGTCTGGCTATGCGGGAGTTTGAGTGGTACCAAAACCTCGCAGATGAAGCCTGTGCGATGCCCGGCACCTTCGCCGTGTTTGCTCTGGGGCTGGAGGGAGAACCGTGGGCGCCGCTGGTGACGGAGTATCTGGATCTCTGCGACGACGAGCACTCCTCTCTGCAAGAGAAATTCCTTCATGCCTTGATCCGAAAGTTTGGGTTTCAACCATGGACGCTGGAGGTATTGGTGCGGGGCGCATTGTCTATGCAGTGGCTGGAGCCTGCCAGGGAATTCCGCAGCCTGATCGCCAATGCGGAGAGCCTGGATGCACTGCTGGCAGTCAAGCGCGGCTTTTCCGCTTATCTCCTGCCGGAAGAAAACGAAGACCCGAAATTCCGGGCCATCGCTTGGCAGAGCCTGCTCTGGGCCATCTGGGGCCCTGCCTCTGAAAACGGCGGCAGCAAGGCTATCAAGACGGCTCCGAAGGAACTGCGAGAAAGGTATCAGGAAATTTTTCAATAGACTATAAGGAGGACTCAGATGAGTGAAGTAAGCTATTCAAATGTACCTCCCATGATGGCTGCCATCAAAAGTGGTGACATAGAGGCGATTCGTTCCCTGCTTCACGCAGGGCATTCTCCCAATGAGCCACAATGCTATCAGGTAATGATTGGAGATTGGCCGCGGGATGACGAAGCCTCTCCGCTGGAATTGGCTGTACTGGAAAATCGGATGGACATGGTACAGCTCCTGATCGAATGCGGAGCAGATTTGACCCATAACCCGGAAGAATTGCTTTGTGGTTCCCTGCGCAGTCAAGACCTGACCCTGTTTTCCTTTTTGGTAGATGTGGGAGTCAGAATCCCCGCAACGCAAAGGGATATATGCAGGCTGTTTCTCCACTTGGTGGATCGGGATGAGCCTAATGTACTCCCCATTTTGAAAAGGATGGGCATGGATTTGAAACAATACGGCGGTGAAGCCTGCGCAGTATGGCGAGCCATGGAAATCATCTGCTGGTGGAGTATCTGATTCAAAACGGGGCGGACATCAACTATCACAAGCCAGATATGGTGTTTCCCTACGCTTCGACTCCTGTCACTGAAGCTGCACGGCACAACGATTTTTCTATGGTGCGCTGGCTTGTGGAACAGGGTGCAGACATCACCATCCCGGATAAATACGGTGACCGGCCCTACACCGTGGCAGTGCAGAACAAAAATCAGGAAATGGCCGCCTACTTAAAAGCTCTGGAGCCGGAGGAATGGCATAACGAACAGGAAAAGGCGCGTCAACTCATGCCTTACAAGCTGCCTGCCAAGCTGGTGGAATACTTAAAGACCGGCCCCTTGCGTCTGGAATTTCCGGAGCGGGAACTGGTGAAATGGGCGGAACTGTACCCCTACATGGATGTACAGGAGATGACCTGGAAACGGAAAAAGTTGCTCTCCCTTATGGCGAAAATGGACAATTACAGCGACTATTTGCTGCTGTGGAGTCCCAGAGATAAGAAACTCTGGTATCTGGACATTGAGCATAAGGAGTTTCATCCGTTAGCCAAATGGGAGGAATTTATTGCTGATCCCGGAAAATATCTTAATGGAATGATTGAGGGCGAGTTTGAGGAATAAGGAGAGAAGCAAAATGGAACAGGCATACTGCACCGCAGTTTTCTGGCGCGGCGGAGAAAAGATTGATCTGAATGGACTAAAACCAGATGCGGTACGGTGTCTGTCTGTGACGGGAGAGCGGAAGGTGAATCTGTCCTTCCTGCGAGATTATCCCAATCTGGAGGAACTGACCCTAATGGAAAAGTGTGAGGGTGTAGAAGTTCTCTCCGGGCTAAAGCAGCTTCATACACTGTCCCTATGGCTGTCGGCCCCTGTTTCCTGGGACAATGTTTCTCTCCCCGGCCTGCGTGTTCTCCACCTGCGTGGGGAAAAGAATGGCGACATCACCCCACTTCTCACCAGCATTACCTATCTCCATTTGGAGGAAATGCGGAAAACGGAAGATCTTGCCGCTTTCCTGACTCCAGCGACCCGGCTTCAGAAACTCTATCTCCAGTCACTCCCAGCTGTGCAGGAACTACCGGCTCTGGATGGGCTTCCTTCCCTTTATGCCCTGAAACTCTATGAGCTGCATAAACTAAACGATTTGTCCGCCCTCTCTCACAGCCATTTGCGCTACTTTGCCGCCTCTCTGATCGGGGATAAACTCTCCGCCCAGGCGCTGGCAGATGCTGTGATGGCGATTCCCAATCTGGAGGCAGCCGCGCTCCAGCTGGCGGATCGCTCCGAGCGGCGCTATGGCGGTGTCCAAAAAGCCTTTGCCGCCGCTGGGAAATCCGCATTGCTGTGGGAGGAAATTAGTGTTTTGACCACATGGCTGTCGCTGTAACCTGGGGATTGGGGCAAGAATGATATGGAACAGTTTTTTGAACATTCCGATTTGGGATTGGGAGCACTGACCTTTCAGAAAGGACCAGGGACCATCCACTGCTGGACTGGAAGAATCGCAGACACAGAGATCCTGTTTTCCATTATTTTGAACACATCTGAACTCCGGTCGGCAAACCTGGATTTTATCCGTTCTGTGCTTCAAAACTGGCGGGAGTATCTTTCAAAAGCGGAGCATGAGATTCAGGCGCAGATTGGTAAAAGCCCTGAGAAGTTTGGATTGCAGCGCGCTCCATTCCCTGAAACGGAGATTCCCGCCGAGCAGCCGCAATTTCTGTTTTATGATGAGACAGAATGGGGCCTGCACTTTGAGATTTGTACCCTTCCTGTGGGGGAGCCATTTGGACTTATGGTTGAGTTTTCAGGGGATACGCCAACGGATGTATATGGCTTGTCGGAAGCGGAAGAAATAGAAGCGGACATGGAATAATATAAAGGAGCCGATCAGATTGTGTGAGAATGCGAAAATTCTTTGTCCTTACTGTTTGACGAGAGAAATTGACCCGGCACAGGCGATATGCTCTGCTTGTTATTCAAAAGAGGATAAATGGGAGCGAGGCAGTTGGGATGACCTACGCAAGCGCAAGAATGCCGATGAAATCCAGATGTTTACCATAGCCAAAAAAGTAGATGAAGCGTTCCAGATACCAGAAAATGAAGCTTATGCCTGTATAGAGAAACACGAAATGATTCAGGCTGAGGCCTTGGAACGGGAAATGGAGGCTTTTCACCGGCGGCGCATCCTTTGTATGGTGGAGATATTTTCCAAGATTGATTGCGGCATCCTCTTTTCTGGCTATGTAGAACTGGATACCTATTTCAAGAATGTGTGGGATTATGCCCATCAGCGCATTGCCGCAGAACAGCTCAGAGAGGTTCAGGAGTATCTGCGGTCACAGATTCCATGGAAATCCCTATCCAGTCAGCGGATGGATCTGGGGGCAGAACTTCTCAACTTTTGGTGCGGAGAAGATGAGTTGGATTGGGGCTATTCTCAATATTTTGAGATTGCAGCAGGTAATCTCAAGCCGTTTCTTGCAATGACCTTATTCACAGAGATTCTGTGTAAGCATTTTCCAGATGTAATGTCTGCGCCAGTCAAGCGGCTGAGCAGCAAACTTTGAGGCACTAAAAAGGGGGTACTTTCATGCCAGACTGGGCACAAATCATATCCGATGCGCTGGACATTCTAAAATTTGACGGAGCCGTACAGGACACTCTGGCGGAACTCGAGGGAAATGGGGCGCACAGGTCCCGGCGCTGCTGGATGAACGCTTTGACGCTATCGGCATCCAATATATGAAATTGCCCCATGAAAAAGGAGCGGCGGCCTTGGGGCAGGAACTCTCTGCCTTCGGCTGGGCGTTGTATAACCTGGACGATGAGGACGAGTATCTGTTTGCCTTGATCCCAGAAGAAGAACGCAACGAATGGGAACGCTACTGCAAAAAGCAGGGGCAATATTGCCACCTGATGAAACAGCAAGGGCGAAAATGGGGCGACCATGCCAAGGAGCAGGACCCTGGGAAGCTGATGCCCTGCGAGGAATACATACTTCAGGATGAGTACGATTATTTCTTCAACTCCCTGGCGGGTGATTTTGCGGCGGGCGAATGGAAAAACCAGGATGCAGAAGAATGGAAAAACGGCTGTGTGGCCGATCTGCGCCAGCGTCCACCCCAGGTGACCCGCGCCCACAGTTTGCCGCACCTTGGGTGCCTTACCTATTCCCCGGAACATGAACTATATGCTGCATCAAGGGCCGCTGGCAGCGGGACGATTGGCCGGGCATTACTGAGCAAGAATCCAGCCACGCTTAACTGGGCCGAACCGTCCCCCATTGGATATGACGGTCCACCCCAGACCCTGTGCTGGGCTGACCATTCCATCTGGTGGGTGATCCCACCAACGCTACACGGATTGAACTGACAGACCGGGGCGCCTGCCAGGATGTGAAAAACTGGACTCTGCCGGAAGATGGATGGAGCACCAAATACCATTGCGGCATTACGACAGACGGTCTGGGCCGGGTCTACTTTTCCAACGAGTGTACAAGGGGCAGATTTACCGCTGGGAAAACGGCAAGGTAACAAAACACACCTTCTCTCTGGATGGATACGACCATCTCTCCGAGGCCGTTCCCGTTCCCGGCACAGGCCGCATTACCATGATCCACGCAGTCAGTGGCAAGGGGCGGATGGAAGAATGCCTGCTGGAACTGGACATGGACACCGGACGGTGCCGAATTGCTCCCCTGCCGGAATGGGCGAGGGGCTGAAACTTCGCTGGTTTACCGGGGACTGGCTGCTGGTGCAGGGAAACGGCGAGATCCTCTCCGATGACTTTGCCCAGCTCATCAATAGGAACACCCGTGAAGTGCTGCGTATCCGTCCGGGAATGTTCGGCGGGGAGAACATGCAGCACATTGGAATACTCACCGATGGCACGGTGGTCATCGTCACCCGGCGGGATAGGGTTGGGCCGGTATTTCGTTATCCCATCGACTTCTGGGGCTTCCTGCGGACGGCAAACAAGCCCAAAAAGCTGGAATGGCGAGAGTACAAAGAAGTGTACCCGAATTTGCCCATCTTCCTACCGCCCAAGGCCACAGAGCAAAAAATCATTCTCAAAAAAGACAGCCTGACCATCCTGGGGGCGGTATTTACGCCGCCGTTTACCCTGTCGCAGCTGGCGGAAAAATTGGGGCCTGCCCGCATTGTCCTGCAAAATGGAACACGGAAAAGCCCCATTACAGGCCGAGAGAGTCCCTATACCCAGGCACTTGCTTTGTGGGACGAGCTTGGACTCCAGGGCTGGTTAGATGAAGATGAGCAGACCATCAAAACCCTTGGTGTCCGGGTAGCGGCACAGGGAGAGTATGCGGTTCGGCAGACATTTGACGGAACGGTTTGGATCGGGTCCAAGGACTACCGGGAGGCCAGTTGGAAGGATTTCGCCGGATTTGCCCATACCCTCAAATTAGGCGGCTTTACCGTTTATACCCGCTTGCCGGGTCCTGTTTCAGAGGAGCAGTCAGCGCAGAAAGCAAAGCTGGAGGCCCTCTCCGCCATGGTGCAGATCAGCTGGAAAGAGCCAGAGCAAAAGGCAGCGAAAGCGCAGAAATACAAGTTATCCAAGCCGACTGAACCAGTGCTCACCTTTACCAGCTTCAACTTCAAGCTGGCGGTCATGGAAGTCCTGATGTACGAGAAAGGCTTACTGGCTCCTAAACTGGATGCCCATGAGTTTGCCAGAGAGTATAGCCGACGCAAGATCGACATTGACGCGGAAGGGTATGAACCCATCCCAGAGATTCGGAAGTGGCTGGAGAAATACCCTGTCCCGGAGCGGTTGGCCCCGGAGGTCACAGAAATCGAGATGGATGGCGGCAGCGAGATTTATACCCAGCTCTGTCCGTTCTGGGATGGCGAGGATGGAGCCTTTGATCTTAATACCATTACGGAGGCGGAACTGCGCCAGTTCCCCAATCTCAAACATATTACCCTCATGTCCTCCAAGCCGGAACAGGTGCTGCCCGTTCTGGAACGGTGCGGTATCAAGGTAGACTTGCTGTGAGGTGAAGGTATGGAATTGTTTGCAAAAAGAGTGACTTGGGAGCTGGACAATGAGGAAGGACTGTCCTGCCTGTCCTTTGAACTGGAGGATGGCTACTTTACACTCTCCCGCAAGGCCGGCGCGGAAGCACTCCGCTTGGAAATGAATGATCCAGCCAATGGTCAGTTGATTGACCCGGACTGTTTTGAATATGCCCTTGATAATACCAGGTTTCGTCTAAATATTGTGCGGAACAACCGAAAAGTTCTGCGGTATCTGGAAGAACACCACATCAACACGGAGTTGTATGGAGAAATCGTCCTTCACTACACTCCTCTCAGCAAGCCACAGCTTGAATCATTATCTACCGTGGTTCTTAGACTGTTTTTCGGTGAACTGCTTTTTTAGGCGGAAACAGAAGTGTCGTTGGCAGAAATCATACGAGGGGATAACTATGGTTAAAATTCATCGTATTTGGTTCAATACGGAGAGAATGGACAGAGAGGATCACTACAAAATCACATTATTCAGTCGCCCTCGTGTATCTATTCATGTGGACGAGTACATTTGGAGTTTCATCGAAGAAAACATTGTGAAGCCACACAAGCTTATGCGCAGTGAGAAGTATGGGTATCTATTGGACATTTCGTTTGACCAATTTGACCCGGCAAAACACCGATATTTTCCGCTTTCCTCATACAACGGCTTGCTTCGGGAAGGGGTCGAGATGGACAGCGCCAACAGAAGCTATTTCCGCGAGGACTTTGCAGGCGGCAAGGATCGGACTACCTGGTTCTCTCCCAATAAAATATGGACAAACTGCGGCGACAAGGTTTTGAATGTGGACATCAAAGCTGCCAATGTGAGCGAGAATATTACCCCCAGAGAATACGCAGATTTGCTTTTCGATGGAATTGGAGCGGCCTTAGTGTTCAATTTCAAAAGGCTCAAGCGCGAGGAGTTTGATGGGCTGAAGCCCAAGATTGACTGGAGCATCGTAGAAAGCTTCCCCTTTCCCGCACCCTTTGAGGAACAGCGGTACATTGGGGATGAAGGCGAAATTCATGTGTATTCCTGGGATGGCCGAAAGGAAACGACCCTTGTTGGTCCCTATTCCGTGCGGAAGTTGTACCTGGAGCATTTCAGAGAATCGTGAGGAGGAATTTTGCCGTGCAAGTCTGGTCAAAGATGGATTTTGACACTGGAAAGGTCATTTTTCTGGATGCCACGCGAAAAGAAGATATGCTGCAAGTGGAATATCCGAACTGCTTTCTGCTGGATATGGGCTGGTATCAGGACAGATACATCATTCTGTCATTCATAACTTCGATTGGGCGAATCCAGTCCAGCAGTATGAAACGACAGAAACAAATCAGCTTCCCAAGCTGTTGACGGAGGCGGTTCGCCTTGTGGAAAAGGAATCACAGTCTGCCGGAGCAAATTGAAAGAGGTCTTGTTATGAACGAGAATTTATTTCGCCCACAATTTGATACATTAAAACTGTCAGATAAGCTCTGGCTGATGCAGACGCTGGCGACTCGTTATAATTTGACATTCAAAGAACTATACGCCTTTTCCCGCTGGGGACAAAGCTGCACCACCGGCCTGTTTGAAAAAGGTGGCCGGGAGTTTGTCTTTGTCCCAGGTGATACCGTGATTCTTGGCTGGGAGAGCTTTGTCCAAGGGATGGACAAGGCCAACCAAGAGGAACTGGCGGATATTTTTGCAGAAATCGAATATGAGGCTCTGTGGAGGAATTTCTCCGGCAGGGCATGACCCCAGTACGCCAGGTGACCATCGGCCCCATGTTCGTAGGCAGAAAACTGGAGGAGATCGGCTGGGAAAGCGTACCTATGAACGACCCTCGCATCACCGCCCACCCCGACTGGCTGGAGAACTTGCAAAAGTGGGCGGGCCAGAACAGCCAGAGTTTTGAGATACATGAAACTGTCCGCTTTGAACGCAATGGTGATAGCTGGCGAGCGTGGCTGTGCCATCCCATGACCTACGCAGAGTTTCAGCGATTCCTGTTGTGGGAGGTGGCAGCCAGCTTCCCACGCCGGATGAGTGGGCCTATCTGTGCGGAGGCGGATGCCGCACCCTGTTTCCATGGGGGGATGGACTGGACCACAAGATGAAACTGCACCACTTTGAAAGCGAGGAAGATCAGGCAAGCCATACAACATGGAGCAGGCTAACTTCTTTGGTCTGTCTATTGCCTACGACCCCTATAAGCGAGAGTTGGTAGACGGGAAAACATTGACCACCTGCGGCGGTGACGGTGGCTGCAATGTCTGCGGTGGCATGGGTCCTTTGCTTGGATATTTACCCTGTTCCCCTCACTGTAAACCGGAGGTTCGGGAAGATAACAAGATTCACAATAACTATGACTTTTTCCGTCCTGTTATCCGGGTGCAGACATCCGGGTGGAGAATGGTAATAGATAGAGCGCAAGAGTAAGGAGGTAAACTATGGAATGGCCAAAACGGACACGAACAGCGGATTGGGAAAACGGTGTCCTAACTTTAGATGGAGAAAAGAAATTTGATATTCCGAAGCTGACCGCAGAGATCATGGAGCGGTTGGCCGGTTACACCTGGTGGGCTTCCATGTGAAAGGGTATCCGGTGACGGATGAACTGCTGGCCCCCTTTGCCGGGCATAAAAGCATGGTCAACTTCGGCGTGGAAAACGGCACCCTCACCGACGCCTGTTTCCCCGTTTTTTCCGCCATGCCCAAGCTGCGCATCCTGCTGCTGACCGGGAACGCCGGGATCGACGGCAGCGGCCTGTCCGCCCTGCAAGGCTGTAAGCTGGACCTGCTGACCCTTGACCACACTGGCTGGATGATGCCGGTCTGCTCCAGGCAGCCTCCATCCCCAAGCTCTCTCATATCTGGATCGACCACACTGCTGTTACTTATGATGGACTGCTGGCTGTCGCCGGCAACAACTACATCAAGCCAGTGGCCCATGTGCAATTTACCAAGGAGCAGATGGAACACTTCTCCCAGCTCCAGCGGGAAAAGGCCAAAAAGCCCGTCCAGCTGGATGAGCAGGCAGCGTCGGAATGCCGCAGTGTGTTGTCCGCTTTCTTTGCCGAAATGACAGAATGGGAGCAGTACATGGAGCAGGTTGGGTTTGAAGATGCCGAGGCTGTGCCCCGCCTGCTGGCGATCTGGGAGAAGTATGTGAGCGAAAAGCCCCGTCTGGGCTATCGGCCTCTGGCCCTCTCATACAGCGCCCAGGGCACCTACAACGGGGAAGAATTCCTTGACGCGGAGCAGATCACTAAGAACAAGCTCTACATCTACACCAGAGAGAAAAATACCAGCTTTGACCGCCGCTTTCTTATGAAGCGTGTGGGCGAAAGGCTGGAAGATTGACGCGGTGCAGGAGCGGCTGAACGGCTGGCAGCGCACGGAATTGTGAGGCATCACATGGCTTGGGAATATGAAACCTTTGGCCCGGACGGTCAATGCAAATTGTTCGGTGTGAACATCTTTGACTACAACTGGCAAACCACCGGCAAGCGAGTAAAAGTCAAAGACCCGATCTATCACCAAGACCATACCTTCGAGGTCTGGCAGGTGGAGATTGACGGGCAGATCCACGCTTTGCCGCTGGAGAGTTCTCCAACTGCGTATGGGGATTCTATCTGGAAAAGACTGATGAGAGGAGTGTGTGGGCGCATGAGCCGAATTGTTGATGAACCCTACTTTACATACAGTGCATACAACGCCCTGACCTCTGGCATTCAGGTGAAATGCCCCAAGTGCCATGGCGCAGGTGTGGTGACAGCGGATGATGACAACGCCTATTTCCGCTGCCTGAGCTGCGGCCATCAGGAGACCCGCGACCGGACGATCTACCGTTATGATGTCCATAACCAATGCAAAAACTGCGGCAGGTACTATCGAGTGGATATTGAAGATACAGCAAAACAGCACTTTCCGTTCTCTATGTGGCCTGTCCCTATTGTGGGAAAACCATGTCGGGAGAAGTTCATAAAACAGCGGAGGCGTTTTCATATATTGGCGAAATCAGGGATGGGAGAGAACCTTATTTCGGGTTGGAACTATGGTTTTTGACTTCATTTCAGGGAAAACCTGTATGGGCACTCAACCGAGAACATCTTGCCTATCTGATCGGCTATCTCAGCGCGGACTGCGGGAAAAGCCGCCGGGAAGAGCGAAAATGACCCAGGCCGACCATCTCCCCACCTTTATGAAAACCGCAAATATGAAAACCGCAAAGAACCGGGAGCGGATCGTGAAGCTGCTGAGGCAAATGCAGGAGAAATGAGGATGGAACAGAAAGTAATTTACAACGGCCAAATTCTTACTCTGACTCGGTTTTGGGCAACAGGAGAACCTTGCCTGTGGATCACCGACCCACAGCAGATCGAGATGCCCAAAATGGAGTTTGTGGGAGGCCACCCGGACGAATACTGCATTTTCCTGAAAAATCTGACGGAAACAGAACTGGCACAGATCACATCTCTGGACGGCGCTCCACTGGATGTGAAAGAAGAACTAAGCGACATCGAATGAGGAGAACACTATGAAAGACCTTTGCCAATACGGAAACCGACCGGAGGACGAATGGGAAATCTTGCCCTGGATACCCGATCCGCGTCCGCCTTTCAAAATCTGGGTGAAGCCGGAGCAGATTGCGCCATTCTTTCTCATTCCCCACCACCCTATGCGCTCTCCCTTCTGCTGAAAATCAACAATGGATTCCGGACGGAAGTATTCCGTCGGCTGGGACTGACTGGAAGCAGCGGAGACTGGGAGCGGCTGGTCCGGGGCGTGATCCAGGAGTTCGAGGAAAATAACAGCGGCGTGGATCTGTTTCACTTCGACTCCGACGAAGATGTGTTCTGCGTATACTCCCAATACATCGATGACCTGATGCTGTTGTCCAAAATGATCCGAGCGGCCTGTGACAATGAAAAAACGATGCGGACTTATCTTGGCAAGATCGAGTACATCAAACTTTTTTGGGAGGGCGCACCGGAGGAAGAACCATTGGTGATCCTCTATGAAGTGGATACCGGAAATGAGCGGCTGGCCCTCCGCTCCATTGACATCTTTAGGGACGGCCGCACCCGCAACATACCCGACCTTTACGATGGAGCTATTGAAATCACGCCCGTCCCCACTGTGGAGGAACTGAACGCCCATGTCTGGGGCGAGGAATTCCACGCCTGCGTCATAGAGAAAGCGGAATTTGAGGCCATCTGGGAAAGCCACACCTATGATGGAGCGTTAAAGTAGCCAGGAGGAGACACTATGAACAAACCTATAAAAGCCAAAAATCTGCCGTTGTTCTCCATCATTGACCTGAACCAGCTGCGCCGGGAAAACCATCTGGAGGGCACAGAAGTGACAGACTTTTTCACGGCAAGGGATGGAAAAGTCTATCTTCTCATGGAACAGCCGTCCGAAACACAGGGTAAGGACTGGCTCAGCACTCCTTCCACCTATACCGCAGTGGAAATCCAGCTGGATTGGGCGGAACAGCGGGTGCTGGAAACGACGCTGTTTCCTCTTGGCCTCTTGAAGTTCCAGTTCCATTATTTGCGGCCCGCAGGTGACCACTTCCTCCTGCTGGGGGCAAGATGGCGCCTATCGGGAAAACGGCCCCGACCAGAACGCCTGGATCGTCAGCCGGGACGGAGCTGTGCTGTCCCGTTTCTGCCTGGGGGATGGCATTCAAGACTGTGTGGTAAAAAAAGATGGCACCATCATTACCAGCTACTTTGACGAAGGTGTATTTGGTAATTACGGTTGGGATGAACCTCTGGGCGCTTGCGGCCTGATTGCATGGACATCGGAGGGAACTCCTCTCTGGAAGAATGAGAACTATTCCATCTATGACTGCTACGCCATCAGCCTGGACGAAGAAGAAACCTGTGGTTTTATTATTACGATGAATTCCGGCTGGTGCGGACGAACTTCAAAGAGGACTTTGTATTTGAACTGCCAATCGAAGGAAGCGGAGCTTTTTCTGTTGCCCCGTCCGGCAATACCTTCCTGTTTCAAGGCGGATACCAGCAACGGGATAAATTCTACTTCCTTACCGCTCATGGTGATCACCTTGGGAAAAAACAGGAGGCTATTCCCACCTGTGACGGAAACAAGGTCGCTGTGGAGCAGTGCAGCCTGCTTCGCAGCCGGATGTTGTTCCTTGGAAAGATGGTGTGCTCTATGGAGGTATTTGGGGGAGCGATGGCCAATGAAACAGTCTGATATTTATACCGAGGCTCTGACCTGTCTACGCTCCATCCTTCTGGCAGACCATCCAGAGTTCCAAAACTGGATCGACTGGTTGGAGCGGGACATTCAGGACTGGAACCAGCGGCGGGAGGTTGCCCACCATCTTCGGGCATACGGAGGTATGGCTCGTTCAACGACCTGCCCAGTATGCGTGGAAATCACGACTATATTTTCGACTTTCTCAAGTCCGTGTGCTATGCCTTCGGCCATCTTTATGGCAAACGGGAAGGCATTTCTCCGGAGGCATTGATGGAGGAGTGCCTGCACGATGTAGAGCAGGCAGCCTATCACCCCACTAAGGCACTGAACCAAGCCATTGCCCAGCACTTGATGCAGGGCGATTTACAGGAAAATCTGGATAGGCTGTAGGAGGACTTGTTATGAACAAAAGACTATTCCGCACCCAATTTAATCAAATGGAAACCACCGAGAAGCAGGCACTGATGGAAAGCCTGGCTGCTCGTTATAATATGACCTTTCTCGGTCTACATACTTTTGACCGCTGGGGCCAGAGCTGCACCACCGGCATCTTCGAGAAAGATGGTCGGGAGTTCGTCTTTGTCCCCGGCGATACCGTCACCCTGGGCTGGGAGCAGTTTGCTGTGGGACTGAATCAGGAGAGCAGGAGGAATTGGAGTATCTGTTCCGGGAATGGGAATGGAGCAGAACCCGGGAGGAGATGATCCGTAGAAAGCATGGCTCCCGTTCGGCAGGCGGCCATTGGACCCATGCTGGTGGGCCAGGAGCTGGAGGAACTCTGCTGGGAGCCAGTCAAGATGGACGATCCCAGGCTGACCGCCCACCCTGACTGGCTGAAAGGAGTTCCGTGATTTTACCTGGAGTGACAGCAGCAGTCTTACCTTGCATCAGTCGGCCCGTATTGAGCGGACGGAAGATGGATTTCAGACCTGGATCTATAACCGCACTGATTACGATGAACTCCTTGCCATGCTGGAAAACAGGGGCTTCTCCCTGCCCACGGCGGACGAGTGGGCCTACCTGTGTGGCGGCGGATGTCGGACCCTGTTCCCATGGGGAGATGGGTTAGACTACTCCATTGCATCTGCACTGGTTTGAGGACATGGATGAGGATGAGAACCGGCCTATGACATGGAGGAACCCAACTTCTTCGGCTTGTCCATCGCCTACGATTCTTATATGCGGGAAGTGGTGCAGCTGATAGACTTACCACCTGCGGCGGTGACGGCGGGTGCAATGTCTGCGGTGGGCTGGCCCATTTCTCGGTTTCCTACCCTGTTCGCCCCACTGTAAGCCGGAAGTGCAGGAGGACAATGAACTAAACGGAGATTATGACTTCTACCGGCCCATTATCCGGGTGGAGAACCATGATTGACAATAGAAGCTTGATACGAAATAAAGAAAGAGAGGTGCCGACATGGGAGCATGGGGTATAAAAGCATTAGAGCGTGACGAAGGGTTGGATGTACTGGACATCCTCAAAAATGAATATGTACCGGAGCATCCGGTAATGAATCTGGGCGAGATGATCGAACTGATGAAAGAGGAAGTCATGCTGGGATCTGACTTCTCACAAATCGACTTCCTCTTTGACAATACTGCGATGGCTCTGGCGGAGCTGTATTTCCAATGGAAGGATAACAGCAAACTGGACTACGATCATGAAGAAGCTATATGGGATAAAGTCACCGGTTTCACAGCATCCAAAGAAGCCCTTGCTTTCCTGCTGCGGCAGCTCACCGACATCAAAAACGAGGTGCCGGACGAGGACGGCATCCGTGAGATTGTGGATCTTTGGAAGAACGAGGACAGCGGTGAGATCGCTCCTGCGTGGTTGGAACACTTGAATCAGCTCATTGATCGACTGGATTCAGAACAGGAGGCACGACAAATGTATATCAAAAAATACTGGGGCAACTTTATTGGCGGTTCCGATGACAGTCTGAACCTTGTGGCATTTTTAGAGGATCAGAAAAAGGAGGAAATCCCCCTCAGCGAGATTTTCGCCAAGATCGGTCTGGACAAGCAGAGCTGGGACTTCCGCCAAACCGTGGAGTATCTGGAGTTTACACACTCCGATGGCGTGGAGATGGACTTCCACTTCGCCATTGATGTGGTCACCGATCTGGCCGCTATCCTGCTGGAGTGCAGCGTCAGCGGCAGTGTAAACCTCCACGATCTGGACGAGTACAACACCCCCGCCCGCCGTATCCGCATCACTGCTACGCCGGAGGAGCACGAGGCCATGGACAAGGCCCTGGCGGACTTTGTCCATGCCCCGCTGGAATACGACATCAGCGAGATGATGGGCGAGGATGAAATCACGGATATGGCTTCTCAGGTGGAGATGCTGCGGAAGGAGCTGTACGAAGCCTCTGGCCGCAACCGGAACTACCATGTAAAGGCGGAAGATGTAAAAGATCTGCTCCCCGACTGGAAGGGTGCCGATGGCTGTATCGCCACCAACCGCATCACAGTGGAGGGCTGCAAGGTTGGCTACTGCTACAGGGAGAAGCCGGACGGCGGCTGGGACAGTGGCTGGCGCTTCACCGCTGGTGACGAGAGCGAGGCGTACATGGACGACCCCAACAACGCCGGGATTTACAAGCTGAACACAATTTGCAACGACGATCCCGACATCATTCCTCTGCTGAACACCCCCGCCCCCTGCGCCTTTGAGCGGGATGAGAACGGTGTGTTCCAGCAGATCAAAGACTGGAAACCGGATGAGGACGAGGAGGACCCTGATATGGATATTTTGAAGCAGTGCCAGAAGTGGCATGAAAACGACGAACACCAGAAGATCATTAACGCGCTGGAGGCTATTCCTGCCGAAGAGCGTACCCCGGAAATCGATATGGAACTGGCCCGGGCCTACAACAATCTGGCGAACCCCAGCGAGCCGGAGGGAAGGAAGCTGCTTCACCAGGCACTGGAACTGATGCAGTCCCATGAGGAGGAACTGGGAGATACTTATTCCTGGAATTTCCGTATGGGGTATGCCTATTATTATCTGGATCAGGAGGGCCGCGCTCTGCGGCATTTTGAAAAAGCTCTGGAACTGCATCCCGGTGATGATCCTAAGCTCAACACCCAACAGGACATTGAGGAACTGATTGACTGGTGCCAGAAGGGCATTTCCCTGCCGCAGTTCTCGGAGTGCTTCCGGGAGCGGACAGAGGACTGGTGGGAAACCTTTGCGGAAATTGGAAGCAGAATTGCGCCAAGATGATGGATGAGGACAAAGATACACACCGCGGTGCCGAACTCGTGGCCCAAATGCAGGAAACCCTGAATCTGGTCTTTGATGAAATCTCCTTTGAAATGGGATTTAACGGCGAGAAGTACGAGCTGATCCTCACCCCGGAGGTGATAAGGTCAAACTGTTTGAGCTGATCTACTTCCAGAAGCATGCCCCCAAGGAGGTGCTGGAGCACTGGAACATCCTTGTGGGCCGTCAGCCCATCCGAAACATCGGACTGCGCACCGACGATGGCTGGGATATCTCCGGGGAGGATGTGCAGATCTGGCTGGAGAAGCAGGGCGAAAACAGCTTTTCCATCTCCGCCTACTGTGAAAAGCTGCTGCCTATGCTCCGGGAGGAGGAAAGTAGGGCCTGGTGGATGCTCACCACCCTCACCGACCAGGTGCTGGGCGAGATCCCCCACATGAGATACATAGATAGCTTTGATGTGCTGGAGGAACCCAAGGCAGAGCCGTCCTTCCTCCTGTCCCAGCTGCCCGACAAACTGCGGGAGCAGGGCCTGGAGCTCTCCACTGATCCAAATGCCTATCTGGAGAGCTATCTTGGCTACAAAATGGAACCCAATGAAGATCCCGACGCGATTGGCGGTTGGATACCATGGTGGGTTCCACCTGCTGTGTGCGCTCATCAACGGCTATCTGAATGCGACAATGACTTCATGGATGATCTCCATGCCGACGGCACGGTAGCGGGCTTCTTCTGCTATCCCCTGGATACCCTCCGGGAAGAAGAAGGAACGGATAAGATCTTCGACTTCCGGGACAAGCTGGAGGAAGTGTTCACCACTGGCGATGGCCCGGAGATCCTCACCCTCCACCGGCGGGGCTACCGGCCTCTACTGTGGCTATGTGGACTTCATCGCCTGGGACATCCAAGAGGCGCTGAACATGGCGAAAGAGTTCTTTGAAGGCACGGACATCCCATGGGCCATCTTCCACACCTTCCGCCGTGAAGCCGGTTCTGTACCCCTAAAGCAACAAGATGATGGGACAGAAACTGAGAATCAGGATGACGAGTTGGACGAAACGCTGACGGGCATGGACTATATTCCTTACACCCAACAGAACGCCGAATCCTTCTTCCAGCAGCTGGAGCAGTGGAACGACGAGGATGAGTACACCCGCTGTATCCAGGCACTGAATGCCATCCCGGAGAACTGGAGGAACTACCGCACCGCCTACGCCCTGGCCCGTGCACTGGAGAACTACGCCATCATCGGGGACCATGACGAAGGTACTTTGAAATCCAAGGGAGACAAAGCCCTTCTGAGGGCCATTGAGGTGCTGGAGTCCGTCCGGGAGGAAGGCCAGGACAAGGCGGAGTGGAATATGCGGATGGCCTATGGCTATCAGTATCTCTATGGTCAGGAGGAAAAGGCCATCCCCTACGCCGAGCGGTGGGCGGAGCTGGACCCCGAGGACGAAAATGCCCCGGCAGTAATTCGGGAGTGTAAGGCGGAGATCCGGAAACGCCAGCGCAGCCGGAAGAAGAAGGCCAAATTCGTGCCCGGTGATACTCCATTTGAGGGCTTCGACCTCACCAACTTCTGGGATGATAATTGGTATGCACTGAAAGAATATGTCAGTGATCCGCCTTCCGATGAGCTGATCGCCAGCGTGGAGGAGGAACTGGGCTACAAGCTGCCCGCCGCCTACATCTGGCTGATGAAGCAGCACAACGGCGGCATTCCGGTGAATACCTGCTATCCCTGCGATGAGCCTACCTGTTGGGCAGAGGACCATGTGCCATCACCGGAATTTTCGGCATCGGGCGAGAAAAGAGCTGCTCCCTCTGCGGAGAGCTGGGCAGCCAGTTTATGATCGATGAGTGGGAGTATCCTGCCATCGGTGTGGCCATCTGCGACTGTCCAAGCGCCGGACACGATATGATTTTCCTGGACTACCGGGCTTGCGGTCCCCAGGGAGAGCCTGCGGTAGTCCATGTGGATCAGGAAAACGACTACAAGATTACCCATCTGGCAGACAGCTTTGAGGAATTTGTCCGCGGACTGGAGCATGAATCCCTCTATGATCCGGATGAAGATGTAGAGGATCTTGAGGATGACGCCGACGAGGAGAAAACTGACCGTAAGGCTCCTTTGCCGGGTCTGTGCTCCTCTCCAAAGCGGAATGGGACAAGGAGCAGTTGATCCGGAATCTACGGGAAGAATGGGCATCGTAGATGAGGAGCCGGATGAGGGCGACGAAGATGATGAGAACAGCGATGACGCTGTGGTAATGCGGGTCGGCGGTATGATGCTGATCGTGACACTCTTCCACGGTCACATCCCGGACAATGAAGCGGAGATCAACGCCGAAAACAACTATATGTGGCCAGAGGCCGTAGAGGTGGCCAAAGCGCACAAGGCCCATATCGTGGTGGCTGTATTGGGCGAGGAGGAAAAACTGCTGGAACGAGGTAAGCTGTTCACCAAGGGGATGGCAGTGTGCTGCAAGCAGAAATACGCCACCGGTGTCTACACCAGCGGCGTGGTATTTGAGCCTCGTTTCTATGAGGGCCTTGCGATATGCTCAAAAAGGACGAACTGCCCATCTTCAACTGGGTTTGGCAAAGGCTTAGCGGAACAATGCCGATCAACCACTGCACCAAGCCGAATAAGGGCAGCGCTGCCGCCAGGATCCCGGCCGTTTTTGCTGCATTATAACGCTGGGGCAGCAGCCTTACAAACAGCACAC
>ENA-OQHY01000512-OQHY01000512.1-human-gut-metagenome-genome-assembly--contig:-NODE-512-length-21754-cov-3.321311_pt1 | contig 21754 bp, 19 predicted proteins | sample MGYA00242570_ERZ504733 | MGnify/ENA primary metagenome ERZ504733 (study PRJEB26092, sample SAMD00036219) | human gut metagenome | host: Homo sapiens | study: EMG produced TPA metagenomics assembly of... | reverse complement strand
TCATTAAGCATCACGTCGGAGTCTGATTCCCGCATCCGCCACTACGGATGCGGCATTTGCCTGGTTTTCCGCATCGCTGCCGTCCTGCCGGTTCTGGCCTTCGTTTTCTGCAGACGTGGACTCTGGTTTCTGCTCTGCACTTTCTAACGCTGCTGTGTCGTCTATCTGGCTGCTGCTCTTGGCAGAATCTGTGCTGTCCTGCTGTGTTTTCTTTTCTGCTGATCCTGTTTTTTCTGTCTCGCTGCCTTGTTCCGCAGATCCAGTCTCTTCTGTCTCGCTGTCTTTTTCTGCAGATTCCAGTCTCTTCTGTCTCGCTGTCCTTTTCTGATGGCTCCGCGCTGTCTGTCCGGGTTTTTGTCCCGCTCTGCTCTGTACTTTCCGTCTGTCCTCCGGTTCCGCCATCTTCCCCTGCATCCACAGAGCCTGTCCCGGTATCCAGAATGGATTCGCCCGCTGCTTCTTCCGATATGGTCTGCGTTTCCGTGCCTTCTCCTGCCCCTGCCAGTGCCGATGCCGGTGTCATCAGTACCATGCAGACTGCCATTCCGGCCGCTACCATACGCTTCATCCAGTTTATCTTTTTACGTACTCTCATTTTCATCAATCCTATCCTGCCTGTAAAAATAGTAGGAGACCTTATAATCCACTCATTTTTCTAACTCACTCTGCCCCTTCTGCTTTCTTTTCCTGGTAGGAAACAGTAACAAGACTTCCAAAAGAAATCCAGTTATTATCTTTCTCCTCTAACGGTTTTTCCGGGTTTCTGTAAAACTGGAACTGGATCGCGGTTGTCGAAGCGTCCACATCAAATACATACGAATGCTTCCCCTGCTCCGGACCGTGGTATTCTTCCCGCCTATTACAGTCCAGCTGCTCAGCTGCAGCTTATCATCCCAGGTGACCGTCACCTTTCCTTCTCCATTTCCTGATATTTCATAATTGAATGCATCGTAATCCAATGGTTTCTTGTTAATTGTTGAATCAAGGAATTTTCCTGTCCAGTTTTTTGTCACTTTGTAATCTGCAAACGAAAGAATTGCTGCCAGTTTCTGTGAATTGACCGCGTCTGCCGAACTGGAATCCGGTTCCGCCGTTATCTGGATTTTGATCTTGTCTTTCAACGCTTTTGGAATCCGGAAGGAATAACTGTTTTTTTCTGCTTTTCCCGCTGCCAGTTTCTGGTCTTTCAAGGTACATGTTCCATCCGCATTAAATTTATTCCCGTTCATCGTGATGTCTGTAATTCCACCCGGAAGGTTTTCTCCGCCGTCTGTGGCAGTCAGGACTGCTTTGATTCGTAGGTAATGTTCTTCGGGTTATAAAGAGTCTCATCGCCCCACACATAATTGCACACGATTACCGTAATGGTATAGTAATCGTCGCTTTCTGCGAGTGAAATCCGTTTTACCGGAGGATTTTCATCCGTCAGGCTTATCAGTGACAGATAATTCGAACCAAACATTGTATCGCTCTGTGTTCCTGTTGATACGACACGCTTTACGCTCTGAAAATTAGTGTACGCCGCGAAGCTTCCGCCCACGACAAGGATCAGCACTCCCAGAACAAAAATCGCTCCGGCAGGACTACCACACCGGATCCGTTTTCCTGTTTTTTTCTTCATTTTAATCTCCACTCTTTTGTGCCATCTATGTTCTCTATTTTACCCATCGTTTTTCAAAAATGCAAGCATTCCTTGTATTCTGCAACAATTTGTTACCACGCTCGTTACTGCTCGGAAGTTTGACAGTTAAATATAAATTCAATAAAAAAGTACAGAACAGGTCGAATATCTGTTCTGTACTTTATATGTTTTCTATCTTATTTGTTCAAAAAATTATACTTTACTTACCTTTCATCTCACCGTAAAGCTGAAAGAATGGTTCTTTTAACTTTTTCTGCCTCAACAGGCTTTGCAATATGTCCGTTCATTCCTTTTATCTAATGGTACCTGACCCCGAGTTCCCATAGCATATGCCGTTACCGTCATACACCCAAGACTCGCTTCAAATGCTGTGGCTAGCAACTTATTTGACAGGATTTCCACCTACCGGATTATATGCCCTTAACTGGGCGCACGGTCTGACCCCAATGTAGCATCTTTCGGGGTGGCTACCTTTTCACACAGTCCATTTACTATCAGCTCCAGCTAAACAAAATCTGTCGGAAATTAAAACAGAAATACAAGTTTCAGTACGACCTCAATGCAATCCTGTCCGATTTGATTTATACCAGAATCCTGGAACCATGCAGCAAACGTTCTTCTTACAAAACGGCATCTGAATTCTTAGAAAAGCCTTCTTATAAACTTCACGATGTCTCTCGGGCATTAGATGTTCTTGGCACCGAATGCAACCTGATCCAGGCAGAGCTGTATAAGAACAGCCACTTTCTTGGCAAAAGAAACGATAAGATCCTGTACTATGACTGCTCGAATTATTACTTCGAAATCGAGCAGGAGGACGGCAGTAAAAAATACGGAAAAAGTAAAGAACACAGGCCGAATCCGATTATCCAGACGGGCTTGTTCATGGATGGGGACGGAATTCCACTTGCATTCTCGCTTTTTCCCGGAAATTCAAACGAACAGACCTCGCTCAAGCCTTTAGAGAAAAAGGTTCCTGCGGATTTCGGATGCCAGAAGTTCATTTACTGCAGCGATGCCGAACTGGGATCAGAAGACAACCGCGAGTACAACCACATGGGCGAACGCGCCTACATCGTAACCCAGTCGATAAAAAAACCGAAAACGGAAGAAAAAGACTGGACACTGAATCCGTAGGGCTTTAAACGGGTATCATCGCTCAAACTTACTTCCCGCTAAGCCTTCTAATCAGATGCCGTTTTATGTTTTCCTGCTTTCAATATCACACATAATTCTTCGTTGCTTAAAAGATTCATATGTGCCAACTCATTCCGGGCTTTTCTGTATCGTTTAAGTTCCATACTCTCCTCTGCTGAAACCGGAATCCCTCCCCGTTCCACCAGATACATCAGATTTCCAAGCTCAGCTTCCTCAGGAACCATAACCTGATCTCCATATCCGTTGTTGATCGGAAGTGCCGCTTTGATAAAAGCATAATATTTTTTCACAAAATACCTTCGATAATTTTCCACGAGTGGAAAAACATATTTCAACTGCGCCTCCCAGAGCAGCGTATCCACTTCCTCCTGGCTTTTGCTGAAGCAGTACCTCTCTCCATCACTCCTGACAAGATCTTCCGTCACTTTCTGAATGGTCTCATAAGGTGCATTCAGGAACTCCATTCCCTTCGCCACACATACCGCACATAGTTCCACATCATCCCCGCAGACAGAAGCAACGGCCTCTGCCAGATACGGACGCAGAAACTCTTTACAGTTTGTCTCAGATGATGCCAGTGCGCAGAAAGCATATTTATCATATGCTCCGATATTCTGCTCAAAGCCAAGACTCCGGACTCCCTTTTTGCTTTTTCGGTTCATGGCATCATTATGTACTTCCAGAATAAAAATTCCCGGTGTTTTGTCCTGTACATTTTTTTGATATTCTGATACAAAATCAAGCCATTTCGTTACTTTCTCATCTGGAATATCCGACACCCAGACATATCTGTCATTTAAAACCGTCTCCTGACATTTTCCAAGAAACTGTGCATAACTCACTCCATAGCGATACTTTGCCCGCGTTTCTCTTTTACAGTATTTCTGCAGAATGAACTCCCCCGGCTCCTCTTCCGGGCATTCTATGACTTCCAGTTTATTTTTCGGATTTTCCATCAGAAGCTGCTCCCGGATCAGATCCAGAAATGTACTTTTCCATGGTACCGAATCCGGAAGGGTCAGCAGTAAGCTATGCCCTCCCGCAGCTTCCTTTACAATATTTTCCAGAAACGCATGCGCTTTGATGATATGATTCCACCAGATCTGATCCATCGTTAATCCTCCATGTATTTCTCAAGTTCATCGTTAATTTGCGGAATAGTTCCCATCATCTGGCAGAAGCTGTATCTTGTAAAACGGTAACGTCCCTCACCAGTATTCTGCAGTACATATAACTCACGCATTTCTTCCATCAATGCAACCAGCTGCTCTTTGCCTAATGCCCGAATTTTTTTAATGGAATATCCTTCTGCCAGTTCCAGCAGCTCATCCGCACTGCATCCATTTTCTGACTTATTTTCATGGTAAAGATAAGCAACCATTAATGCAATGATATAATAGTAACTATCGTCACCGACTACTAATGTGATGAAAAATTTCTTTCGAATCTCCTCCTGTAAAGTCTGCTCTGCCAGCACTTTTTTAATATGCTCTTTCTTTACAATATAAGGCGGTGTCTCACTTTCCGAATATCCCGCATAATCCGCTGCATTGCCTCAATCAGTTTTGTGCAGTACAGCTGCAGCAGACCTGGAAAATAATTTGTCGTACCGAGAATCGTAGAAATTAATACTTCCGTCTCATTATCTTCCGGAAATCTGAATCCCAGATAGGATAACGGTACCTCCAGCAATTCTCTTGCTTCCATTGCTTTGAATGGTTTTACTGTCAGTGAATCAAAATGCGGAAATACACAATTTTTTCCCAATGTTGCTTCCTTCTTGAATCTCACAATATTGCGCAAACCCGCTACTACAAATTTAAACCTTTTTTCTCCAATACCCTGAATCTCTTTCAGCATATCAAATGGCTCATATTTTACACTTTCACAGCTTTCAATAAATTTGTCCGCTTCATCCAGCATCAGAAGAAAATAAGGAATCTTATCCGTTGTATCCATCAGCCGCTTCTTCAAATCACGTGCCAGTTCACTCCAGTCCTCCGTAATATGTTCTTCTTTCAGAATTCCCTCATCAAACAGTGCCGCTGAAATTTTCCTGGCCGCTGTTTTATAATCTGAATCTTTAATGTCCACCAAAACTGCGCGGTCTCCATTTTCATCATGGTCAATGTTCTTTTTCGCCATGCGAAGCAGTGCAGACTTTCCAAGCTGGCGTCCGCCATATACAAGATTTACACCGGTAGCTGACTCGATTTTTTCAAGCTCATATTTACGCCCGATAAAAATCTCCTGTGGCATTGTGTCTACTGATTTATGAATATATGGCTGATAGGATGCAAATGGCATAACCACTGCCATCAGCATTCTGTTCATTGCCGTTTCTGTATAATGTTTTGCCAGATACACAAGTACCACCCGATCTACAACAGCAAAAATCTTTCCGCTCAGATCCGTTTTCGTCTTTCTCGCCAAAATTCTTCTCTCAGCAAGCGGTAATGCATAATCCAGCAAAACAAGGGTATGTTTTGCATTTCCAACTTCTTTGAAGGTGTCAATCAGACGGGACGCATCCGTTTTTCCAAAAAGGCAGATTACCCGGAATCCGTTTTCCTCTGCTTCAGATCCAAAAGCGGCAATGGGATGTTTATAGTTACTTTTTCTTCCATTTTCCGGACGTTTCAATCTGACGGTATAATTCTCAACTTTTCCAAGTACTGGTGTCTCACTTTGCACGCTTTCCAGCTGAAACCCAAGTGTACTCAGCAGCACCTTCAATGTTGTTTCGCTTGTTCCCGCTCCTTTGGGCCAGTTTTCTAATAGTTTATTGCCCCCTTTAATATCTTTATTCGTCTTTGGTGTATTCATTAATGCTTTCAGCGTAGTTCCTGAATTTGCAGTTTTTCTATAATTGATATCATATTCATTTAAAAATTCTTCCAGATAGTCTTCCTGTTTAAACTGGAACTCTGGATCAAGATCCTGCGTCAGCACCCGGTTCAGCAAATCTTCCGCTGCTGCATAATTCTGCTGTTCAATCCGGTTCTTAATTTGTGCAACCGCCTCACAAATCAGTTCTTCTTTTTCCCAATCTGGATTTTGTTTCAGATATGTATCCAGATTTCTTTTTAAATCAACCGCCCGGACCTGTGCATCCTTTTTCATTTTTTCCCGGAATTCCTTCAGAATCTTTCCGAAAAATCCATAGTTTCGCGTCTCAACCGCCCGGGAATACCATGATTCCACAATCTGAAGGATCAACTCTTTTCCGTTCTCAGCCGTATTATCAATCTGTCCATAGCTCTGAGCCAGTTCGATGTCCTCACTAAATTCTTTTCGTTTATTTTCAAGATCCTTCAGCGGATATACGATCGCTCTGTCAATATCATATTTTTCGGCATCCTCCTCTGATAATGGATGGTCGAGCCATTTCCAGTATTTGAGAATTAATCCCGCACTGCCGTAATCATCTTCTCCTTCAAAAATCTCCTGCATTCTGTCCGCAAATTCATGCTCCTCTTCCGTACAATGCTGTTGAATTCTCGATATCACAGAAAAGTCCGGAAGTTCAAAGATTTCATCCAGAATCGGCAGCGCGTCTTCATCCAACAATACTTTATCATTCTTCAGGAAATCAATATAATAAAACTGATAGCTGCCCTCCTTGTATTCGCCCGACAGCCGGCTTTTCAGTTCTTTCAATGTCTGCTGTAATACTGTTTTTCCCGCACACGCTTTCCGATCTCCGCTGTCTTTTTCCGAAAGGACCGCAATCATTTCATCCATATGGTGCAATAACGGTGTTCTGATCTTTTTATACTCAACCAAAGCTGCATCATCGCTGCTGTTAAAGGAAGCCTGCATAAGAGATACATAATCGCAGAGAATCGATACAATTTTGTGGACTTTTTTGGAAAGGTTCATTCTCAGGCTTCCCAGGAGATCTGAGGTTTTCTTGACAGAATTCATATTTTCTGCTGCACGATCCCAGAACTCATCCATCACACGGTTAACTTTAGCCTGATCAATGTTTTCCTCGCAAATAACCGCCTGATCTTTTACATAAGTATCCGCCAGAAATTCTTCCAAGATCTCCAGCATTTCTCTGTCATCCTCGCTCACCGCCTTCAAGTACTGGCACAAATCACTGTCTGCCCCAAGAAGCAGCTTGGTAGTTTCCAGAAAACGTTTATGGGACGTACTTTCTTTGACATTTCCATTTTTATAACTTTCGTAATATTCCTTTGCTTCATGGCATATTTTCGCAAGTTGTTTTTCCCATTCGCCTCTTTCTTTTTCCCGATAATCCGCGTAACGGTCAACGCCCCTCTTCTGGCGGTTTTTAAATTCCATCAGATCATAAACAATCTCTTCAAGACTCTGATTTTCCGTCAGAAGAGTGCTTTTCTTGAACATGTCATATAACTGCTGTGCAGAATAATCATAGCTGTACTGATCCAGAAAATAATTCCGCAGGGCTGCTGCAACCACATAATAATCCGATACTGGTTCGGATTCTCCATAGAATATCTGAAAGATCGTATCAGAATTGTAGGTGCAATGTTCCATCGGATCATTCATGGCATACGCAGCTGGCGATAATGCTGTTCGAATGCATCATATTTTCCGGCTAAAGCTTTTAAATAGGCGGATGCTGCATAGATCTTACCAGAAGCAATCATTTCCTGATATGCTGCGATATATTCCATTCGTTTCTCATCCGTAAGCGTCTGCTCAGAAACAATGCCTTTTTCTTCTGCTTCGTATGACTCTTCTGACTCCTGCTCTGGCTTCTCCTCGACTGCCTCAGGCTGTTCCAGCTCTAAAGTGATTGCTTCTTCTGTTTTTTTATCCGTCTCATCTTCTTTTTCACTGTCTGTTTTCGAACTCGCTTCTGCCTCTGCTGTCCCCTGCTCTGGCTCTTCTTCTGGCAGTTCTACGGATTCATCTGTTATCTCATCCTCCACAGGCTCGCCTGTTTTCGGTTCAGCCGGTAAATCATTTTCCAAGGCATAAACATTTTTTTCCAGCTTGGACGTATAGTAAATCAAGGCTGCTTTCTTCCCTAATTCTTTCTGCAGCCAGCTGCCACTTTTTCGCATGTTCCAGTGAAACCCCGTATACAACAAGGCTTTCCTCTGCCCCTGCTTTTTCTGCCACCACATCCTTAAATTCCTGTAATTCCGCCGGATCCTCCGTTACAACACCTGCAAACCACTGAAAGTTTTTCTTTCCGTTCATGGAATATCCAATCATAAAATAGTCCGTCCCAAATACGGAGTTACATGTATCAAATTCATAGTCTGGAAACAGAATTCTCTGTTTGCATGCACTGTCGTATGCCATCAATCTTGTCATCGCAGAATTTGTTGAATCCTCAATATGCTCTCCCTCATCCTGGTTTAAAATTTTCTCTTTTAGCATCTGGTTGATAAAACCAACTGCTTCTTTCGTATATAAAATACGTTCTCCACGTGGAGATAAGGTAAAAAATTCCCCCATTCCATCAACTATATATCTTTTTAAATACCCGGACTGATATAATTTCTCTGTTGCGGTCTTATATATTTCATAACCGTTGTCATTTTTCTCTGCAAGACTTTTTACGGAATATCCATGCTCTTCTATACATTCCAGCAGACAGCACATTTTTTCCGTCAGTGGCTGTTTACACATGTCCTTTCGGAATTCTTTCACTCCAAATTTTGTGCCTGCTTTTGCACTCATCTGAACATGCAGCAAAGAAGAATCTTCCGGAATCAGAAGATCTTTCCATGCTTCCGGACACTCCTCCGATTCTTCCAGAACTTCTGCTGTGTTTTCAGCTGTCTCTTCTTTTTCTCTGTCCGCGCTGTCTGTTTCCGCACAAAATGCTTCCGGAACACTTCTTCCGGTTCTGCTTTGTTCTCATCCAGTTTTAATGTATTAAAATGAATTCCCGTTACAATCTCTTCTTCAAAATGGGGAACTAATTTATAGATCAGCGAGAATTTTCTTCTTGCGTCCTTCTCCCAGAACGCCTGCTGCAGCCATGCATATGGTTCTGCATACTCCTTTAAAATATCCCCCTCCATCAACTGAATCTGCTCTGCTGCAATCCTGTCCTTTCGATTCTGAAGTGTCTCCGCTGTTTTTTCATCATCGGCATGAAGTTCCAGAAAAAATGCGATCGCTTTCCTGTACTTCTCATTTTCTTCTATTACTTTCTGAATCTCAGATAAGTTTTCCTCAATTGCTGTATGCTGCATTTCCGGTTTCTGCACATCCAGCATTTCATACTTTGATACAATTTCGGTCTGTTTCGCATCGATCGCTTCCAGCTGTTCTCTTATGGATACACCAAGTTCTTTGGGAATAAATTTCTGTCTTCCAGAAAATCTTTTAAGCCTGAAATATTTTGTTCCAGATCGGCCGTGATACCTTTCAGATCGTTCAATATCGTTTGAAGTTCTGTTACAATTTCCGTTTTTGACAATTTTTCTTCTCCCTTCGTAAAATAAACGTACAGTAAATATGATTATATGATACCACATAACCATATCCTTTTGTATCAAAATCACCCAAATAATACCTATGGAATTCCGTTTCTTTCCTCACGCGGAAATGCATTCCGCGTGAGGTCATTGGCAGCGTTGTTCAGATTGCTTCTGATGCAAAGCAGGATGCTCGCGCAGAATCTGAACGCGCTTGATGCAGACTCCACGACTGTCAATCATTCCTGCTACCCGCACCCATTCGCCCGGCAGTTCCATGACAGGTGCAGGAAAAACGTAAGTGAAACGCTGTCTGTTTTTCTCACTTCCTTTTCCCACCCGGATTTTCCAGCTCTCCCAGGTGCATTTTCTCTGGAGTCCGATGTTTTTTGCGAAGAAACGCTCTACGGCATAGCGCACGGTATCTCTTCCGTACTCACAGATGTTTTCTGTGCTGAAATAGAAATTATCAGCCACAGCAATTTCGCAGGATACAGATGCAAAGTTCATTTTTTTCATAGAATGGTACCTCCATAAAGATAAATTTTAATTGCTGAAAATAGTTTTTCGAATTTCATGCAAAAAGGACACTGTATCGTCTTTCAACAAACACAGTGTCCTTTTCCTATCTCAGGGCGCACTGATCCTCTGAAAAACTATTCACAGATCAATACGCCTTACTTTCAATAAAACCATCTTATATAGATACCACTCAACATTTCGTATTTTCTCACTTCTATTCCGAATTGCCTTTGTGATAACTTTATTCTAACACTGTTTTTTCTGATTGACAAGCCTTGATTTTGCATTTTATAAGCATTTAACAGATGCTCCACACTCTCTCAATGCTTCACACAGAGCAACAGCCTTTTCTGCTGTTTCTGCCCGTAAAACAGCATTTGGAGCCTGAAGTACAAGATCCTTTGCATCTGTCACATCGAGTCCTGTAAGTCCCGGGCAAGTTTAATAACCTTGACCCTATTCCCGCCGATCTTGATAAGCTGCACCAAAAATCCTGTACCTTTTTCTATCTCCTTCATTTTACGAAGTGTCTGGTATATCTCCTCATTAAAGTAGACCAAATAAGTGCTGCAGGCTTCAACTCCTTCTTGGTCAGCCCGCATAAACCATGATTTCATCACCAGATCACTCCAAGGCCCCTTTGCTTTCTGCAATGTAGTCTCAACATCCAGAAGTTCATTATGGATAAAGCTGCCTTTCTGAATTCTTCTCGCTACCTCATCCGCTGTTCCTTTTGGAATTCTGGCTATACGTGATGAAAACTCTATATCGGTCACTCTGCCGCCAGGTATCAGCATTTCGATTTTATGTTTTTCTTCCGTATACAGAATCAGTCTGATGTTGTTCGTAACATTTTCCACTTCGATTTCTACTCTGTACAGACTCCCATCATATGAATCAATGTGATAATGCAGAACATATCAATAATTCATAAGTCGATTCTTCAAATTCGATATTCCGCTTTTGAGCCTCTTCTCTCAGCTTTTTGGGATAATCTGTAACATATACGTTTTCTTCCATGTTCATGTGCCTCTCTTTCAAAAATATTTTTTCTGGAGCCTTTCTAAAATGGCTCTAAGTATAAATCCCTAAATCTTTCTTTTTCCCATCAAAAATCTATATTTTTTTCTTTCTGTACCCGCGCTCTTTCTCCTTTTTGTTTAACTCCGCACTGGCTTTCATCGGATATTCAAAAATGAGCGGCAGATCCCGCACCACAACCGGATAGCAGCGATCGTGAAAAATAACGGTTTCATTTTTTTTCAGATGCTGCAGCCGCGAAACCGAAAGCAGCGGGCGGTCGAATTCATTCTGTCCCGCGAGTTTGCTGATATATTCCAGAAAACTGATTTCCCGTGTATGAAGATAAATGAGATTTCCGCAGTTGTCCATAATTGTTCTGCTTACGTTTTCATTGTATTTATCTTTCATCTGACTGTAGGACTGAATGACCAGATGAAAACGAATATTACGGCTTCTGGCTGCTGTCAGCATCGACACAATGTCATCCAGCTTCGGCATATTGCAGAATTCTTCCAGAATAAAATTGACACGTACCGGAAGTTCTCCTTTGCATACATCCGCCTGATCCAGCAGACTTTCATAACACTGCGAAATAAACAGCGCTGCCAGAAAATGATACGTTGTCTTTTCATCGGGTACAACCAGAAAAATCGCTGTTTTCTCCTTTCCAATCTCTTCCATGGAAAAGTAGTACCTGACATCATTTCCGTCAGCGCTTTCGATGCTTTGAATAATCCCGTCAGCTGATCAAATGTCGAGGTAATACAGGTTTTTGTATTTTCTGCTGTTAAATTCATAAAACCGGCCAGATCCTGATAAATATCAGAGTCCGTCGACAGTGCCAGAAAGCAATTCTGAAGCATGCCGCTCTGCATCTTTGCATGCCGCCAGTCCAGAATTGATTTTATCGAAAGGCTTTCTTCCGTCATAAGAATCAGTTTGCTGATTCCTCGTGCAAGCTGTCCGGCCGTATCGTTCCAGTAAGGATCTTTTCCCTTTTCTGTTCGCGCGAAAAATAAACTCTGCAAAACATCATTCAAATGATTTGCGGTATTCCGCCCTTTTTCCACGCTCATATGCTTTCTGAACACGCTCAAACGGATTCCAGCGATCTGGAGACTCCTGCGGTTTTCTCCAGTTCAGGACCACTTTTTGATATCCCTTCCGTTCCAGAAATTCTCCTGACTTGCGTACCAGTTCCCCCTTTGGATCCACAATCACCATCGATTCACCCGCCATCGCACACGAATAGATTAACGGAAGCACGAATTTCAGGGTCTTCTGGGAACCTGTATCTCCAACAATCAGATCATGGCTGTCACTGTGATCGGTATAGCAGATATCATTCTTTCGGAACAAAACGGGACCTCCTTGAAAGGTACCACAGCTGGATTTTAACTCAAACGCTGCTAAATCTTCCATAAACTCCTGCTCATATCCCATTCTCGATTCTGAATAAACAAGCCCATCTTTTAACATATACCAGTTCCTCCTCACCCAATTTCTGCACGAAATCCAATCTCTTTTTTCGGCATCTCTTTTTCCGGCAATCCGGATACGGTTCTGATATCCTCCTCACCGATCTGTTTTTCTGTCTCTGGCTGCATCAGCTTATCCAGCTGAATTTGTCTGATCAACTGCAGAACCAGAGTTTCATTATCCAGCTGCATTTCATTTCGTGTTTCCAGTAACCCGGACAGCTTCTGCTTTGCTTCCTCCGTTACCGAATACCCACTCCGTTCCGCATCTTCACAGAACAATGTCATACATTCCTGAATCTTCATCGTCTCGCATTTTTGTCGGATCCAGAGTTGATTCTTGCTGAATTCGCCAAATAAAACCTCCTGATACTTTGCGTTCTTCTCCGTCGGCATAAGCATTAAAAAGCAGACCTCCCGATGTTCTCTGATAAAATGCAGAAACTGTTCCAGACAGGGATTGTACCCAAATTTGCTCCATTCCTCCGAACACTCTACAATCAGAATCCCCTGATACCGGTCATAGCAGTCCCGTGCAATACTGTAACTTTCCCGCAGATGATACATGAACTGTTCGGCCTTGCCTGCATTTTCATAATAGGCATAAAAATCGAAAAACTCTTTACCGCCCCCTGGAACGGAATTACTTTATCCATTTCCATCATGCAGTCAATTCCTTCGCATCTGCTTCCAGCTTACTGACCGATTCGCCCCATAAATAAAAGTTCGGGCAGGTTCCCGGTTCTATTTCGTTCATGATCTGAAATCCCTTTAATAACCTGCGATGTACCAATGCATTTCCCTCCATCTTCTTTTCTTATCTATGAAAGGAATCTCTGCTTTTTCATTTTTCCCGAAAAAATAACCCCGGGATTCACCCCGGAGCCATTTTTTCACTGCTTCTTCAGTCTGCTTTCTCAATATAAATCTCAAAACTCTCAGACGGAATATCCGCCAAAGTTCCTTTCAGGCAGGATCCGCTTTCCTGCAGAGAAAGTTCCATCGTCGTTTCGTCGGCAAATTTCAGATATACCTTAAAATCTGCTGCATTTTTCCCTCTGCCTCAAACTGAAGCATCAGCTTATGGTTTTCTGCATCATATACAACATACGTGTTTTCGTCGTCCAGATCCTCCATCCGCAAAACTGTATTTCTGCTTTTTGCTGCCCCTCTGACTGCAGTCGCCAGAACAGGTTCAAACAGAAAAGCGTCCGCCTGATTCTGAATCTGCTCACCGATCAGAGAAATCTGATCTTGGATTCGTTCACAGGTTACCCTGATTGCCGTAAGAAGTTTTCTTGCCGACTCAGCAGTTTCTTCTTCGCTATATACAGGATTCAAAACCAAATCACAGTCTACACGGGTGGCTTCTGCCAACACCGCCATAATACAATAACTCTCCATACATTCTTTACATGATCTGATATGTTCCATCTGTTGTTCTTCTTCCGCAGTCAGAGTCTCGTGATTACCGATTGCTTCTACTAGGTGATAGATCTGATCCTCTGTTAAATGCATCATTTTTTCCTTCCTCCTTTAAACAGATTGTACGTTTTATCGCTTTCAACAATATGATCCACTGCCCAATTCGCTAAACGTTTATCTTTCTTGATTTCCCGATGCGCCAATTCTGTCACCGTTTTATGCATGGATTCCGACCAGTCGTCTATTCTTCTTTGGTCGTACACCTCGGTGTATACAACATCTTTTAAAAGCTTTCTTTCCGAATTAACGTATATCTCCAGATCCATTTGATTCCAGAAATTCTCCGACCATCGCAGCGAATCATACAGCCATTCCTGCATTTCTTCTTCCGACTGTTCGCCAAGGATCTCCATCGTCTTTTCCTGCATATGTTCAAAAGCCCATGCGGCAGAGGCTCCCTTGGAATCTGGAATCGTCTCGATCCCATACATGATATAAAGAACATGCGGCAAAATACGTGCATAGTATAAAGCCAGAGCTCTCGGCGGCTCGGCTTTTGCATTCGTCATTGCCTGACAATACTTCTGCAAATATATCCCAAAAATATTTCTTGATTCCTCTGCAAAAACTTCTGATTCTGCTCTGTTTTTCTTGTTTGGATCTGCTGCCAGCTCACCATATGTTCCATCACTGTCCGGTAAATTCGCATCAAGATAAACCACTTCCATATAACTTTTTTGATCTTCTTTTCCTTTTTTACCTTTTTTCTTTACCTCTCTCATCTTTTGTTCATATGAGTTTTTTTTCTTTGCAATATCCACTGCTTTATAAGTATAAATCCCGCCACAATATTGGCTGAACTCCTTATGAAGTTCCCCAGTTTCTCTTTGTTTCTTTATCCGAGTCCAAATCCCCTGTCTTGCTTCCTGCATCGCATCCTCATAATTTTCTTTATCACAACAGCCTTTCTCCCTCAACTCACTTTTTACTCTGTTTTTGTAAATAGAATCCAGTACTGTAATCATTTCTTCAAAATCGGCTTCCTCATTGGAAATGAAATACCGTTCATAGAGTTCCTGTGCTCTTTGAAACTTTTCAAGTCCAGGATTTTCATTCTCTTGTGATGGTACCTTATTTTTCTCTTGTTCCATAGTCTATCTCCCTTTCTTTTTCCTAGTTTAATGACATTGACAGCAGACAAATCCTCCCCAAAATGCTTCTTTTCGAAAAGGTTTCCATCTGCCGTTTTTTTCTTCCAGTGATTCCATAAATTCCTGACTTTCCTCATCCAGAAGCTGATACGTATCACTTCGGAACCATCCCTGCATCCGCAGCTCCTCAATGGTTGCATCCCGCAGATAATCCTGCGCTTTTCTCAAAGCAGTCGGTGGTTCCTCTGCCCCATTTGCATAATAAGAATAAAATGCATCCATGAAAACAGCAGTAGCCAGATCATTTACACTCCACAGACTGGATATCACATACTTTACTCCTGCTGCGGAAAATGCGCTGACCATACCATGAAATCCTGTACTTAAAAACACTTCATTCATTCCGGACAGGCAAGAAGACAATACAACCAGCTTTGTCGAAGTCAGATCCATCCGGCTCACCTCATCCGCTGTCAGTAATCCATTTCCATAAACTGGATTTTCTACGCCTGTTCGATACCAGTTTTGGATTCCGCTAAATGCAAGCCAAGACGAATACAGGGAAATCTCCTGATTTTCCATATCAAAATAGCCATGGGTTGCGATGTGAATATTTTTATATCCATGTGCAGATAAAACGACATTCTTTGTCGCTGCCGCCCCCGTATACATTCTTCCCCCAGTTCTGCTGCAGATTCTGTACGCTTCTACTTTTGAAAATGGAAGTTTTTCCACCGTATCCAGATCCATCTTTCTGTCACGTCCAGTTTCTTCTGTCTTTTCCCGTTCCAGCTCTGTTCTTCGCTCTCTTACTTCATATTCCGGGCTGCCGACAATCAACGTTTCCTTACTTCCAGAACTTTCCATCGTTTCAAAAAGGAAATCTCTTGCACATTCTATCTTAATGCAATTATGCCGATCTGCAATTCTTATTTTTTTCTCATCATACAGTAAATCAAATGGAACATTAATCAGTTCATCATCCGGTGCAAGATATACCGTCTCATATTCCTCAATCTCTGACAGGACAGGAGAAATCACCGCATGATAAAGACGATACCGCAATGCCTCCAGCTCTTCAGTCTCTTCTATGGACGCCTCTCCCTGGGAAATACGCTGCATAATCCAAACAAAGTTTCTTGCATCTGCCGCAATCTCCATACCGCCTGAAATGGTTATTCTACGCAGACTGCAGCAGCCTGATTTTTTCGTCGTTATGTAAACATCAAATACCGATGGAACCTCATTTCTGTCCTCAGGCTGCATCTGTCCATACTGGTCCACTGTCAGAAAATACTCTACAACTGCCGTATCATCCGGAATGGCATTCTGTACTGTTTCCAGCGAAATCTTCATAAAATCGATATTTTCCGGAAAGCAGGCAGCAAATTCATTTTCCATGTTTCGCAGATCTTCCAGCTGTTTCTCATAATCCTTTCCTGCATTTCGAAGCATATTTTCCGATTCCAGTGCCGCAACCGCATTCTGTGCTTTCCGTATCCGTTCCAGAAGCTCCGGCTGAACCGTATTTTTTTGAAGCATGCGGTTTCTCTCCCGGCCTGCAAGAGATGCCAATGCTTTGAAACGCAAAATCCATTCATATAATACTGCACTGTCTGCAAACTGTCTTCCCCTGGCATAACAGCTATGAAATGTCATCTGCACCGGTGCCAGAATCATGATTAACCTGGTATCATTCAGATATTTTACGTATGGATGCCATACATTCGTTATCTCATCCAGCGATTTTTCCAGATAGGAAAATCCTTCCGTATTTCTTCCACTTCTGCATAGAACAGTACCATAGCTCTGGTATATCGCTGCTTTCTGGAGCGGTTGAATTCCACGATTTTCCATCTTGTCGATCAGACTCTGGAAAGACGCATCAGCTCTTCCTGCCCCAGATTCCATAGCAGCAGCGCCTTGCCGTATTCCATCATCGCAGTCTGCATCGCTGTAAGATCCAATATCTGACTCTCCTGCTCAACTTTTTGAAGCGTCCGGCAAAAGTACTTCTGCTCCTCTCTTTTTCTCGTACCGCTTTCCTGCTGCATAAAATAGAACATACAGATAATTGCAAATACCGCTTTTTCACGCGTTATCGTTCCTGCATCCGCACTTAAAATATCCGTACACGTCTCCACCAGAAGATCACTGAGATCCGCAAGTTCTTCCGGCTCTGCCTGATCCATCATCTGCATCCGCAGCGCAACTGCCAGAGTATCCATCCGTTCAAGCGTCTCTTGCTTGATCGTCTGCTGCTCTTCTTCCTCCTCTGTCAGACGATACATCTCATCCAACAGCGGATATGCCTTTTCCTGATCATTCTGCACATAATACATCAGCAACAGATTGCTCTGTATATCTATGGTGGAAAGCATACTTTTCTCTTCGTCAGAGGCTTCTGCTTTCAGGGCCTGCAGGAAAGCATCTTCTGCCTGCATATATTCTCCCACGTTCATATAAAATGCCCCAGGAAGTTCCAGGCCTTACGCATGCTGGCACACGGTTCCCCTGTATCTTTATATTTCCGGCAAAGCTGTATATACAGTTCCAGATACCGCCGATACACATTCTGATCACTGCTGTGATCCGACATTCCCATTAACGCAATGCATAAGGTTTTCAGCTCAAAGATCTGCAGCTGTTCCGGATTCTCCTGATCTTCAAAGTCTCCCGATTCTATCCTGTCTACAAAATGCAGTAAATCCGCTCTTCCTTCGCGTCCGTTTGTGTAAGAAAATTCGCAGATAGCCCGTCCCCGCCTTGCCAGCTCTGTGTAATAGTTTTCTTCTCCCAGACAATTCTTTCGAATCTGAAAGCACTGCTCAAACACATGCATGGCATCTTCTGCACGTCCCAGATTCTGCAGACTGTCTCCATAAAACCAGTAAAAATCGCCGGCATATAAAGAAGTGTCGCCCGCAAAAAGCTGATGTTCTGCATCGCCAATCCTGCAGACAGTTTCAGGACTATCTCCTCCCATCTGTGAAATAGCCCGGAATATTACTTCTTTATGATTTTTATTCCCACGTTTTCGACTGTAAGTGCAAAGAGCCTCCAGCACTTTGACAGCTTCTCCGTTTTTTCCGATATTTTGCATATATGCGGCCGTACTCATGAACAGAAAAAACATTTCCTGAGGAATGCCGACAGCTGCTTTCCACGGTAAATTCCAGTTGTAATTCTGCTGTATCATTTCCCGGTCTTCTTCCAGGCAGATGGACTTTAACAGATCATATGCATCACTTCTTACCATTTCAGAGATCGTACTCTCATATTCAAAGCTTTGCACATGCAAAACCAATTCTTCGATGTCTTCTTTTACCTGTTCAACCAGATCCCGGGATCCCTCGCGAATCAGTTCACATTCTGTTTTTATCCGAAGGGAAAACAGCGAAATAAGGACGATGTCTTCATCGTCCTCTTCGCTGGAAGTATCTTTTGCTGGTTCCTCATCTGATTCCTGTATCACCGCCGCAAGAGCTGCAATGAACCGGTTCATTTTCTTCTCTTTCTGCGCTTCAATGCGCTCGGTGAGGGATTCATATTCCTGTTGTGCTTTCATCAGCGTAACCTCCCTGTATTATAGAGACTTTTTGTTCTGACTGCGTTTTCTATCTTTTAAACAAAAGTCTCAGCTGTATATACCTGACTGCCCCAAGCAGAAACATAATTAAACCGATAACATATCCGACGATCAGATATACCACAAACAGAACCACTCCGATTGCAATATTTCCGGAGAAAAAAGCTCCAATAGTTGTGAATCCAAACCAGTTTTTCAAAAAATTCCATCCCCATATGTAGGCTGCAATAACGATAATCCAGTCTCCACTGCCTCCAAACAGCATCGCAAGCAGTCCAACAACAATGATCAATGTTGTGAGTAAAATTCTAGGCTGAAGATACGTCAGCTGTTCTTCCGGGGTATTTCCAAATAATCTCTGAAACATATTTTTTCCTTTCTGAATCGTATTGGATTCTCTGCATTTTTCTGTTATTTTTCCGTCATCTTTTCATAGCTACACACACCATCCCTTCTTCACTATATAACTCTCCGTAAATATCATTTTCCCAACAAAAAGTTTAAATTTTTCTGCATTATTTCATCTAATTATCTCTAAGACTAAACTGCACCACATTTCCATCCGGCAACAGCATTCTTGTCTGTGATGCAATTCCAGTTACCATGTCAACATTTACTTCATATAGTGCCTGCGACGCAGACGGGTTTCCCGGCATTCCGCATCGTACTGTTGTGCTATAGGTTGTCCCATTTACACTGCCTTCCATAACCGCCAGATCATCTCCTGGCGAATCAATCGTTCCCTGCGCATAATGTTCTGCCAGTTTTTCATATACTTCTTCCGCACTCATGATGTTCTCATTCGAAGACGTATCTTCCTGTAATGGTTCGTTCTTCGTTATCTCCAGCAGTTTCCAGTCTACACTGATTTCCGCACCGAGTTCTGACGGATGCTCAATTTTATCCAGACTGTATCCATTCACATTGATCTTATAATAGTTGTCCTGTCCCCCTGCACTGCTGTAAATCACACCGCTCGTGTAAATACACGATCCTGTATTTTCAGAGAATGTATCATCCTCGCCAACTCTCTGAATACTTTTTCCATCCTGAGAGAAAACATCTACTATTTTATACTCCGTTCCCTCTATTGTTTCATAGCTAAACAACAGTTCCTGTATTCCGTTACCGTCGATGTCATAGTATCCGTACCAGATCCGCAAATTTGAATCTACACACTTTGAAATTAAGAATTCACTTACTTCTGGAAACTGCGCCGAAACGGCATCTGCCCCATCTGTTGTATAAGTATCCACAGCATTTTGATACTCCCGGAATATCGCATCATACAATTCCGGATTTTCTGTTTTTCCACCTTTTAAATTTTCCAACGCCTCGGCTATACCATCTCCCTCTGGCCAGTTGTTTAAATACCAGTCCTGTAGGTTACCATTCTCATCACTTTCAAGCATAACATAATAGGGTTCTCCCTCTATCATGGCAAGATAGGAATGGCCTGACGCATCTTCCGAATATGCTGCCCATCCGTTTTCCGTTAAACTCTGACCGGCATTCTCCATGCTGTCTCCCAGATTTATTCCATATAATTTTACGTAGGACGCTCCCTCATTCTTCATGCTGAAGTTGCCATCTTTATACTCTACATAAAAATCATCAACCATATAGGATTCTGCATCTGAAAACTGCCAATAATCCACTGGCCGCATCGCCAGCAGCTCTTTCAGCTGGTCATATGATTTTAAGTAATCACTAATCTCAATATCGTCATGGATCGCGTCCACGTGGAATATATTATTGATCGTGTCATAACACTTAACCAGTACTTCTATCTGGCTGTCGTACCATTCATCCGTTTTCATACCATTTCCGCTGAAATACTCTTTCAGCCATCGAAAAGAAGACACTCCCTCAGCATCCTTCATAAGTAACTGATGCACAAGATATTCTCCACGCGCATGATTCACGATCAGACTCTTATAGTAATAACATTTTTCATTTAATGCATTGACCTGATCTGCCGTCGTATCATTGGTACTTCGACAGCCTCACTTGCTTTCACCAATGCATCCGAAATATCTGCAACAACTTTCATTTCCTGATAGCGATTATATGTATTATTCGTTCCAGCTGCTAAATTTCCTGCATAAATCATAACGTTAAAAGCCAGTTTTGCATTCGAAAAATTTTCTGTAATTTTAATTGCTTCATCAGCAAAAAACTTGACCGCATCATCCGTATTATAAACATCAGACTGTTTTAACAGTTCAACTCCTAAATTCTCATAAAAAAACTTGGCTTCATATTTGGCCACTTCTTCATTTATATCTGCTAAACATTCCAATCTTTTCGCAAGCAAACTATCACTTGCCTTTTTTAATTCACCAGCCACTTCTTTTAACTCTGAATTCTCACTGTATGAAACAATTGCATCCAGAAACATCGTTGATTCTGATTCCGGGTTCTATCGGTGAAACCAGTGTAATTGCCATTGCGATTGGTGCGGTTATCCTGTTTGTGGTCAGGTGTGGCAAGCTGGAAGACAATGTTGTCAGTATTTGTAGGTGGTGCGGTAATGGGATGGATTTTCAATACCATCGGTCCGGACACTGCAATGGCTAAGATGCCTTGGTTTGAACACTTGTGCTTGGGTGGTTTCTGCTTCGGTGCCGTATTTATGGCTACAGACCCTGTAACTTCTTCACGTACAGAAAACGGTAAGTTTGTATATGGCTTCCTGATTGGTGCTATGGCAATCATTATTCGTGTGTTGAATCCGGGTTATCCTGAAGGTATGATGTTGGCTATCCTGCTGATGAACATCTTTGCTCCGCTGATTGACTACGTTAGTAGTTCAGAATAAACATTTCTCGCCGTGCAAAACGTGCTATGTCTAACAAATAAAAACCGAAAATACAATGAATACTAATAGTAACTCTTATACTATCATTTATGCTTCGGTAATGGTTGTTATCGTAGCATTCTTGCTGGCTTTCGTGAACTCTTCTTTGCGCGACTTGCAGGGAAAGAACGTAGAGCTGGATACAAAGAAGCAGATTCTTTCTTCACTGGGCATCAAAGGTGTGCAGGATGCAGAAGCTGAATTTGCTAAAGTGGTGAAATCGGATATGGTGGTAGCTGAAGACGGTACACTGACTCCGTATGAAGGCGCTTTCGTGACTTCTTACGAAAAAGATTTCAAGGAAAACGGTCGTGCTCACATCTTCGTATGTGAAATCGAAGGACAGACTAAATATGTAATTCCGGTATACGGTGCCGGTCTTTGGGGTGCTATCTGGGGATATGTTGCCTTGAACGAAGACAAGAATACAGTATACGGAACTTACTTCTCTCATGCGTCTGAAACTCCGGGTCTG
>ENA-OQHY01000511-OQHY01000511.1-human-gut-metagenome-genome-assembly--contig:-NODE-511-length-21763-cov-8.367212_pt1 | contig 21763 bp, 22 predicted proteins | sample MGYA00242570_ERZ504733 | MGnify/ENA primary metagenome ERZ504733 (study PRJEB26092, sample SAMD00036219) | human gut metagenome | host: Homo sapiens | study: EMG produced TPA metagenomics assembly of... | reverse complement strand
CACATCCATTTTGTATGTGCTAAAGAGTTTGCTTTATTAGCCATTATAATCACCATTCTTTCTTATTTTGATAGCTTGAACACCTTCATTATAGAAAGAATGGTGATTATTTTGTATAACATTTTTTGACACCACCCGCATAGCAGGTGGTTTTGTTGTTTTCGCTCGAATCCCTCGCTCAAACTGGCTAAAGCCAAAAGCATAAAATAAAAAATCCTGCATCAAATTAAAAATTTGACACAGGACAGAATATCAAAATAATCTGCGGTACCACCTGAATTGGTATAGTTATACCCACCTCTAGAATGCCATAACATTCGATCCATTTAACGCATGGAACACGTCGCAGCTACTAAGAAAATCTTTTCACCTTGCCCTTGAAAGTCCATTTGCTAAGTCGTAATAATCTAGCTTCCACCATGACTAGAATCTCTTTGTATCCGGTTCTTAGTTTGATTTCTTTCGCATCGGTTGCCTATAGAATACACCTAATAAAATTTGTTTTCAACCGTTTTTACAAATTATTTACATTTTCTTACATTAAAGATTGTTCTGTTCTACCAATAATATCATCTTGCGTCTTTTTAGAAAGCACATTAAAGAAAGCACTATATCCGGCTACACGAACAATTAAATCCTTATGGTTTTCAGGATGCTTCTGTGCATCAATCAAAGTTTCTTTAGAAACAATGTTATATTGCACGTGATATCCATGCAAGCGATTAAAGAAAGTTTTAATCAGCAATTCTAATTTTTGTCGATTTTCTTCAGTCGACAACATTTGAGGTGTCATTTTTTGATTTAGCAGAACTCCACCCGTAATTTTATTTGTACGAAGCTTAGACACACTTTTAAACACAGCTGTAGGTCCATTTTTATCGCTGTTATGCGCTGGACTGCAACCTTCTGCCAAAGGTTCGAATGCATTTCGTCCATCCGGCGTAGCCATCGTTGACATACCTTGTCCAACATTCGCACTAATTGAAGAAGTTCCTGCATAACGAATTCCGCCAATTGGTCCTCTATTATAGCGTGTATTCGGATATTTTTCGATTTCTTCAATATAAGAATCATAAGCCTCCACAATTAACTGATCGACATAATCATCATCATTTCCATATTTTGGTGCTTCACGAATCAACATTTCCTGAATTTTTTTGTTTTTAGGTGATGAAAAATCATCTAAAATCGCATTCCAAAGCTCTTGTCTTGTGATTTTCTTTTCTTCATACACTAACTTCTTTATAGCTGCCAAACAATCTGCCATGTTCGCAATTCCTACTTGAAGTCCTGAAATAAAATCATAAACTGCTCCACCTTCTTTGATGGTTTTGCCTCTGGCAATACAATCATCTGTCAAAGCCGAACAAAGAATGTCTGGCACATCTCTTTCAGAGGCCTTATCAATTACATTTTCTACAATAACACTATATCGAGTAATTTCCCTTATTGTTTTATCCCATGCTTTTAAAAGTTCTTCATAACTTTCCATTTCCGTAAAATAGCCATATCCTTTTGTAAAACGTTTGTTACTTGTAAGATCCACACCGTTATTCATCGTACACAAAAGCATTCTTGGAAAATTGATATAAGACATTCCCGTACAACGGTAACCCCATTTACCTGGAACTGCTGTTTCTACACAGCCTATGGCACTATAATTATAGGCGTCCTCCTCTTTAACTTGCCAATCCATAAAGGAAGGAATTATAATTTCGTCATTGTTTAATGCAGGCATTCCAAAGCCTAAACGCATAACTTCTATACATTCATCCAAAAAATGTTTATTGATATTCTTGTGATAGCGAACAGTTAAATTTGGTTGTGTCAATCTTGTCTGTGCAACAGATTTCAAAACTAAAAAACTCAAATCATTGACTGCATCCTTTTTATCTGTTGTTTGACCTGCAATCGTTACATTTTGATACATAGGAGAACCTGCTGAACTTAGCGTATGTGCTTGAGAACGAACTTTATTGATTGTAAGTGTCTTTATCCACAAGCATGTCAACAATTCCAAGGCTTCAGATTCTTTAATAGTGCCATTTTTAATATCTCGATCATAATATGGATACATATATTGATCGAATCTGCCATAACTCAAAGAATGTCCATTGGATTCAATTTGTAAAATCAATTGAATAAACCATACGGATTGTACCGCTTCTTTAAATGTTCCTGCTGGTTCATATGGAACTTTTGAACAAATTCTACTGATCTCTAATAATTCAATTTTTCTTTCTTGATTCAATTCTTTTTCTGCTAAATCCTTCGCAAGAACGCTGTAACGATTCGCAAAATTACGCACCGCTTTCAGTACTATAAGAACTGCATTATAAAAACAATACTTGTCAATATTATCTGGATTTGTTAAATCAAGAGCAGCTTTATATTCTTTTACACGTTTTTCGTATCCTCTTAATCCATCCTTCAAAATACGCTCATAGTTCACCGCCAAATGCGCATCTCCTGCATTTAACTTACCTTCCATTCCAAATACACCTGTTTCCATAAAGACACGAACTTCTTCAGGAAGAAGAGCTTCTCCTCTTGCACGCAAATTGTTATTCTGCCAGAATGGCGCAATTTCTCTAAGTTGTTCCTTGGTCTTTTCAGTGATATAGAATATGTCCCCATCCCTTTTCTCAAACTGATCCAATTCATTCATAACAAATTCCATAGTATACTCAGGAAAAATAGGAGCATTACGATTCTTAGTTGCCTGATTTCCTGCTAAAAGAGATTTGTCTTCAATATATATACTCATATTATCGAGAACTTTTTCTAGCATTTTAGCTCGAACCATACTCGTGGTTGTATTTAAATTTTCTTTGTAAGCAAGAGTTGCTAGAATTGCACGTTGTGCATCAATATAAGGTTTTTCATCTAAAACTTCTTCTCGAAATTCTTTCATTCGTTCTGTCAATGTTCCAAAATGTTCTACATTTTCCATATCCGTCCTCCCATTACGTTTCATTCGTAACTTTATGTTCTTTTATTCGCAATTTAAAAATAGCATTACACGCATTTCATGTCAACTTTAATTTCATTTAAAATATTTTATACTTTCATTTGTAACTATAATCATTGCTTTTCTTCTTTGAAATGTTTATATCTATATGAGGAAATTAAAATGACAACAACAAATCGAAATATAACAGGAATTATTTTTAACATTCAAAAATTCAGTGTAAATGACGGTCCAGGCATTCGTACTACCGTTTTTCTAAAGGGATGTCCTCTTCGTTGTAAGTGGTGTGCAAATCCTGAAAGTCAGCTTATACAAACACAAATTCTTTGGGATCAAAAAAAATGTATAAATTGTCATCATTGCATTGAAACCTGTCCAAAAAACGCTATGAAAATAATTGATAAATCCATTAAAATCAACCATAGTCTGTGTAGTGGATGTAAGGAATGTGTATATGAATGTCCAAAAAACGCATTAAGTGCACAAGGCGAACAAAAATCTGTGGAAGAAGTGCTTAAAATTGTTTTACAAGATCAAGCCTTCTATGAAGAAAGTGGTGGTGGTCTAACACTTTCTGGAGGTGAGCTTTTACTTCAACCTGAGTTTCAAGAGAACTACTCTTAGCCGCTAAAGAAGAAGGAATTCATACATGTTGTGAAACAACCGGTTTTGCGACAGAGGAAACATTCGATCACGTCATGGAATACGTGGATTACATTCTTTTTGATATGAAACACTGGAACACAGATAAACATATAGAAGGTACAGGTGTTTCTAATAAGTTACCATTACTGAACATGAAACATGCCATCGCCAATGGCAAAACAGTTCTTCCTCGAATCCCTGTTATACCTGGTTTTAATGATTCTTTGGACGACGCAAAAGAATTTTCAAAAACACTTCACAACATTGGTATAAACAAGTGTCAACTTCTACCGTTCCATCAATTTGGAGAAAATAAATATCATCTTTTAAATATAAAATACGATTATGAAAATGTTCCTTCATATCATCCAGAAGATTTAAAAGAATATTTAAATATGTTTAAAGAAAATAACATTAACGCTTTTTTCTAAATTTCACTTTCATTTGAAATCAAAAACACTTATTATATAAACAAAATGATAGGAATCAACGTAAATGAAAAATAGAACAAATAAAATATTAGAATTGTTGACATCTGAAAAGAGAATCGAAGTTTCTCAACTTGCTGAATACCTAGGTGTTTCCCAAGTGACTATCCGCAAAGATTTGGATGCATTAGAAGCTAAAGGAATCATCAAGCGTGAACATGGACATGCTGTGTTATGTAGCACAGATGATATCAATGGTAGAATCGCGTATCATTATGAAGAAAAGAAAAAAATAGCTTTAAAAGCTACTGAACTTGTTCATGAAGGCGATACAATTATGATTGAAAGTGGTAGTTGTTGCGCACTTTTAGCGGATACGTTAACTCAACTTCATAAAGACTTAACCATTATCACAAACAGTGCTTTTATCGCAGAATATATTCGTGGAAAATCAAATTTTCAAATTATTCTTTTAGGCGGAATTTATCAACAAGATTCACAAGTTATGGTAGGTCCAATGGTTCAAGAATGTGTATCCAACTTTTTTGTCGATTATTTTTTCATCGGCACAGATGGATATGATTCTAGAATTGGCTTTTCAAATCGTGATCAAATGCGAGCACAAGCCGTACGTGATATGTCGCATCAAGCCGAACAAATAATCGTGCTAACAGAAAGCGATAAATTTTCAAAGCGCGGTGTTGTACCATTAAATTTAAAAGATAAAATAAAAACTGTTATAACGGATCATTCTATTAATTCTTCTTATGTTCAAGAACTAAACAATCAAAATATTCAAGTCATAACGATTTAAAAAGGAGCCATAACGAATAAGTAATTTTTATTACTTATTCAGTTCAGCTCCTTTTCTTTTTATTTAATATTCTGTCCTTTTTTATTAATCATCAATATAGGCTGTAGCCATTGATTGTGACCAAATAAATGTAGAAGATGTATTCAAACCTTTTACTTTCTTATTACGTAAACAATATGTTTGTACACCATCTGTTGGTAAGTATGCACATAGTTCCGCTTGACGAACATACGCCTTTAAGTAAGCAGCTGCTGAAGCATCTTTATCAGCTGTATAAGCACCTGCAGCTAAGTATGAATCTAATTCATCATCTTTTAAACGAGCAAGGTTATTTACGCCTTGTGATTGAATAAAGTAATCAACGCTTGTATCTTCAGGGCTTGTAAAAGAGTTTCCTAAATAAGATACATCCCAATCACCAACAGCTGAATCATCACTTACAGTTGCAATAACTGTATTAAATTCCATTGTGTTTGCCTTGAAGTCGACACCAAGTTCTCCCCATTGTTTTTGTAACATAGGAATCATTGTATCCATCGCATCTTTTTCTTTTGTAGCCAAGAACTTAATGCTTAATTTTTGACCATCTTTTTCACGAATACCATCGCTACCAACAGTCCATCCCGCATCATCTAAGATTTGTTTAGCTTTTTCTACATCATAATCATAGTAAGTAGCACCATCTACTTTTTCTTCACCACGAACATATGCACCATTTCCGCCAGATACTGGGTTACCAAACAAACCTGGTACATATGCTAATTTAGCATCTTTATCATCTAATTTATAATAGCTTGCGATATAGGCTTCACGATCAAATCCATAAGCCAAAGCTTGACGAACAGCCTGATCTTGGCATGCCCCTGCTGCTGTATTCATAAACAAGAAGTCTTCACGATCACTTGGATAAGAATCCATAGTCAAACCTTTATCTTTGTCTTTGGCTACTGTGTTGATTTTATTCGCTTCCACTACATCTGGAATATAATCGATTGTTCCATTTTCCAATTCTTTGATTTCAGTCGAAGTCTCTGTTTTCTTGATCATAATCTTAGAAATTTGGTATTCTCCATCCTTAGCTTCAAAATTTTCATTTCGATCCAATGAAGCTCCCTCTGTTTTAGAGAATGATTTTAATTTATATGGACCTGTTCCGATTGGGTTACTATTGTTCTTTTCAACATTCGAAGTTTTTCCCTTCTTATACTTCAATGTTTTTGCACTACAAATTTTTTGTATTCCCAAAGTCGATTCTGCATCAATTTTTGCTTTGCCATATGGAATACTACTGTATAATCATCGGGTGTTTCAATACCTGAGACATCTTTGGCATCTCCATCATGATATTCGCTATATCCATTTAAGAAATCAACATTACTTGAAAAACGTCCTGTATAACTTGGGTCAGCCATAACGCTAAACGTTGCCTTTACATCTTTTGAAGTAAATTTAGATCCATCACTGAATTTAACACCTTTCTTCAATTTAAATGTCATTGTTGTACCATCATCACTAATAGTAGGTAAATCCTCTGCCAATTCGGGAACTAAATTGCATCCTTATCATATGCCAATAATCCTTGATATACCAAGTTAACTACATTGTGATCGTTAACGGTCTGATAATACATAGGAGAAAAATCTCCATTCATTTCTGTAAACAATCCAACTGTTAATGTTTGTTCTTTACCAGAACCCGATCCACCTGCAGAACATCCTGCAAGTACAAATGCCATACCTAAGGCACATACACTTCTCTTATTCATAACTCTTCCTCTTCTCTTTCATGTAAACCATTATAACGCTTTCTGAAACATATTCAATTGTTTTTTACATTTAATTTCTGTAACAACATTATTTGCTTTATATAAAAGAAAAAAGCCTATCTTTTATGATAAGCTTCATATAATTCATTCTTTTTACAAGCCATTTCTTTGGCAACTAAACCAATCGCTTCTTTTGTACGCATTCCAGATTCAATATATTCATCCACTTTCGTAATGGCTGTATACATATCAAATACAACTTCATCTTGTTTAAATCCATCCATGACAATAACCATTTCACCTTTACAAGTAGCCGCTACCTCTAACACTTCTTCAATGGTTCCACGAATATATTCTTCATGCACTTTTGTGAGTTCTCTAGCTAAACACATTTGACGATTTCCCAATACTTCCAACATATCTTGTAGAGTATCTTCAATACGATGGGGTGCTTCATAGAAAATCGTTGTGTAAGGAATTGTTTTGATTTCTTCGAGTTGTTTCTTTCTTTTTGAACTCTTATTGTCTAAAAAGCCATAGAATAAATAATGATAACAACTCAATCCACTCGCAACCAATGCATTCATAGCCGCGTTGGCACCTGAAACTGAAACCACATTAAATCCATGCGAAATGGTTTCTTGAACTAATTTTTGCCCTGGATCTGAAACCAAGGGATAACCTGCATCGGATACTACTGCAACATCTTCACCATTTTCCAATCGTTCAATGATTTTTGGAATACTAACTTGCTGATTATGTTCATGATGCGACATCAACATTGTATCAATGCCATATGCCATTAAAAGTTTTTTTGTATTTCGCGTATCTTCTGCCGCAATCACACTCACTTCTTTTAAAATATCTAGAGCTCTAGGTGTCATTTCCTGTAAATTGCCAATAGGCGTAGGAACCAAATATAATGTTGAAGTATTCGATTCAAAACTCTTCTGTCTAATCATTGTTAAAATCCTTATCTGGCCACAATTCTTTAAAGTCCACAAACAAGACTTCTTCTTTGTTTTCTAGTTTTGCCTGTTTTTGAAGCACATTCATACTTGAAATACGATATTTTTTACCTTGATAACTCACAATCGAATTCATCTTTGGTAAATCTTTACGCATTCTTGTATACTCTTCATTTTCGAAACGTAAACAACACATTAGCTTTCCACATTGACCACTCAATTTCTGAATATTCAATGCCAACATTTGATTTTTTGCCATATTAATAGATACCGTATCAAAATCTGACATAAATCTTGAGCAGCAACATTCCATACCACAATTTCCAATTCCACCTACGATTTTAGCTTTGTTTCTTGGCCCTACTTGTCTTAACTCGATACGACAATGTAAATGTTGAGCTAAGTCTTTCAATAGTTGTCTAAAATCAACACGATCGTCCGACACATACGTAAAAATGACTTTTGTACGATCCAATGTATATTCTGAGCTGATTAAATGCATATCTAACTTCAAATTTGCGACACACTCGTGACAAATCTTCATTGCTTCTTTAGCTTTTTCAACATTTTCTTCTTTACATTTAATATCTTCTTGCGTTGCCTTACGCAATACTGGTTTAATATCTCCCTTTACTTTCGAAGCATCAAAATCAACCGTTGGCACACAAACCTTTCCTAGTTCTTGCCCACGTACAGTTTCTACAACGACAACATCATTTGTATAATATTTAACATCTGATCCAAAAGTGTAGGCTTTTTTTGATTCTTCAAACTGTATATAAACAATATATTTATATGTTACTTTTCCTTCTGTATTCACTAAATCACAGCCTTCCTAATATCATAATAAAGCTTATCCATAAATAAACCTAAATCGACTGGTCGATACAACATATCCATATTTTCAACCAAAATCGAATATAGTTTTACTTTTTTTTCTAAAGGTAAATTTACCCTATCATTTTTTACATAGAATAAAACCCACTGAATCCACAACTGTACCCAATCCTTATTCATACGATCTGATTTATTCACAAATACATTTGTCTGCATCTTTTCAATTTGTGAAAAAGAAGAGGCATGTTCAATATATTCAAGTGCAATTTGTTTTAATTCTTCAAAATCAGGTAAAGACAATAATTCAATTGCCTTATCATATGTATATCCAGATTCTGCAAGCATCTTCGCGTTTTCTTCACTTGTATTTTCAAGCAATAAGTGTTCACAGCTTTCCGGTTTAAAATGAATAGCCTGACACCTAGATTGAATAGTCGGTAATACATTGGATTTTTCATCCGCAATTAATATACCATAAATCCCTTCACTTGGCTCCTCTAAAAACTTCAACAAGCTATTTGAAGCATCTGGCGTAGCCTTATCATAATGATCTAGAATATAGATTCGAGCATTTTGTTTTCCTGCACTCGTTGATTTAAAAAACGTCTGTAAATCCACTATATCTTTCTTTTTAATACGATCATTCGATACAATCATGTAGTCTAAAGATTCTTCGTTCTCTATACGTTTACAACTTTCACATTCTTGACATGCAAATCCATCATTATCTGTATGTTCACATACAATACTTTGTGCAAATAAGATGGCCGTTTCTAATTTGCTTGAGCCTTTTGGCCCGTGAAATAAATAGGCATTCGCAACTCTTTGATTCTTTAAAGCATTCGACAACGTCTGATACACAACAGGTTGTGCTTTTTTTAAATACTCTTTATTCATGTTCTTTAATAACCTTTAAAACACATTCCATAGCACTTTTTAAAACTTCTTCTTTACAAGGCTCGGCATCAATCACTTCAATGCGTTCTGGATACATAGAAACTAATGTTTCATAGCCTTGACGTACAGCTTTGTGGAATGAACTTTCTTCTTGGTCCAAACGATTCAAGTCGCCACGAAGATTCATACGTTTTTTACCCGTTTCTACACTAACGGATAAAAATAGAGTCTTTTCAGGCATACATCCATCAATCGCAAACTGATTGATATCCCACACTTCTTTTAAACCAATACCTCGTGCAATTCCTTGGTATGCCAAACTAGAATCAATGAAGCGATCACACAATACAATCTTCTTATTTTCCAATGCCGGAAGAACAACTTCTTTTAAATGTTGTCTACGACTTGCTGCATATAATAATGCTTCTGTACGATCGTCCATCTCCGTATTGTTTACATCTAATAATATATTACGAATAGATTCGGCAATCTTACTTCCTCCGGGTTCTCTTGTATAGATACAATCGTATCCCATTTTGATTAATTCTTCTTGTACTGCTTTACATACAGTTGTCTTTCCTGATCCATCATTTCCTTCAAATGTTATAAATACTCCTTGTTTCATATTTTTCCTCACCATATATATTCAATAATTATTATTTTCTAATATCTATCCCTCATTTAAACATAGCGTTCTTCGGTTTTCAAGTGATTATTAACATCATATTTTACGGTTTTCAAATATATTTAGGCATCAAAAAATACAGTTTTCAAAAAAACACCCATAAGCATTCAACTTATGGGTATCTTTCAATTATAAAGTTTTTCCTGTCAACATTGTGTAAGCTTGAAGATATTTTTCAATTGTCTTATCCACAATTTCTTGAGGAAGTGTCCAGTCATTATCTGGATTTGCCTTTAGCCAGTCACGCGCAAATTGTTTGTCAAATGATGGTTGCGAATGACCAGCTTCATATCCGTCTGCAGGCCAGAAACGAGAACTATCAGGAGTTAACATTTCATCGCCGATAACGATATTACCATTTTCGTCTAAACCAAATTCAAATTTTGTATCCGCAATAATAATTCCTTTACTTAAAGCATACTCAGCACATTTTTTATATAAAGCGATTGTGCAATCTTTGATCTTAGTTGCATATTCTTCACCATGTCCTGGGAAGTGTTTTTCTAAGTGCGCAATACTTTGTTCAAAAGAAATGTTTTCATCGTGATCCCCAATTTCAGCCTTTGTACTAGGTGTATAAATTGGTTCTGGAAGTTGTTGTGATTCTTGTAACCCTTCTGGAAGTTCAATACCACAAACCTTTCCTGTTTCTTTATAGCTAGCCCATCCACTACCTGTGATGTAACCACGAACAATACATTCGATTGGAAGCATATTCAATTTACGACATAACATTGATTTTCCTTCAAATTTTTCTTGTTGGAAATATTCTGGCATATCTTTTGTATCCACACTAATCATGTGATTAGGTAAGATATCACTTGTGTAGTCAAACCAGAATTTTGACATCTGTGTTAAAACAGTTCCTTTTTTTGTAACCTCATTGTTTAGAATTACATCAAAACAACTGATACGATCTGTCGCAACCATAATAAGGTTGTCCCCATTGTCATAAATTTCACGTACTTTTCCTTCTTTAATTGGTTTTAATTCCTGCATCTCGAATCTCCTTTTCTGCGTACAAGACAAAGATACAACTAAAATAAATTTAACACAATATGAAAATAAGGAAATCCTAAGATTTCCTTACAAATTTTTAACATTTAATGCCCGAATCGCATTTAATACGGCAATAATCATAACTCCAACATCCGCAAAAATCGCAACCCACATATTCGCAATACCAATGGCACCTAATAATAAACAGATCAATTTAACACCAATCGCAAAATAAATATTCTCATATACAATATGAATACATTTTTTCGCAATCTTAATGGCTTTAGAAATCTTTAATGGATCATCATCCATTAATACAATATCCGCTGCCTCAATGGCTGCATCACTGCCTAAAGCACCCATCGCAATACCAATATCGGCTCTTGATAATACTGGAGCATCATTGATTCCATCTCCGACAAAGGCAAGATTTTCTTTCGAGTGCTTTAAAGATAATAATTCTTCAACTTTATTCACCTTATCTTGAGGCAATAATTCCGAATACACTTTATCAATATGTAATTCAGAAGCGACTTTATCTGCCACACTTTTTACATCCCCAGTCAACATGACTGTTTGTTTAATTCCAGCCTTCTTCAATGCTTCAATTGCTTCTTTGGCATGCGGTTTCAACATATCCGAAATCACAATGTGACCTGCATATTTGCCATCCATAGCCATATGAACAATCGTACCAACACTATGACATTCTTGATAAGGAATATTATACATCTTCATTAATTTATCATTACCTGCAAGTACTTGCACTCCATCAATTACAGCTTTAACTCCATGACCACTTATTTCTTCTACATTTTCAATACGTGATTTATCAATTGTATTTCCATACGCCTTTAATAAACTTTTAGAAATAGGATGCGTCGAATAACTTTCAGCCATTGCCGCATACTCTAATAACTTTTCTTCTGGAATATTCGCATGATGAATGCCTGCCACCTCAAATACACCTTGTGTCATTGTACCCGTTTTATCAAATACAACATATTTACATGAAGCCAATGCTTCTAAATAATTCGATCCTTTTACCAAAACACCCTGATTGCTGGCGCCACCAATTCCGGCAAAGAAGCTCAAAGGAATACTGATTACCAAATGCAACATGGACAAGAAAATAACTAAGAATGTTAAGGCAACGATATAAGCCATGTGCCAAAGTCAGCAGGATTTGACATAATCAAATTGAATACAGGTGGAAGTAAGAACAATGCCAAAGCACTATAACATACGGCTGGCGTATAAATCTCGCAAAACGTGAAATAAAGGCTTCAGAACGAGATTTCTTACTTGATGCATTTTCAACCAAATCCAAAATTTTTGATACAGTGGATTCCCCAAATTCTTTTGTTGTCTTAATTTTTAATAAGCCCGTCATATTGATGCAACCACTGATTACTTCATCATTTTCACTGACTTCTCTAGGCAAGCTTTCCCCTGTTAAAGCCGCTGTATTTAGAGTAGAACTTCCTTCAATGACAATTCCATCAATAGCCACTTTTTCACCAGGCTTAACCACAATAATTGTACCAATCTCAACTTCATCTGGATCTACCTGTTCAAGATTTCCATCCTCATCTTCAACATTGGCATAATCCGGACGAATATCCATTAATTCCGTGATATTTTTACGACTTTTTCCAACCGCATAACTCTGGAACCATTCCCCAATCTGATAGAACAACATAACAGCTGTTGCTTCATCAAAAGATTTCAAACCAATAGCGCCTACAGTTGCGACAGCCATCAAAAAATTCTCATCAAATACCTGACGATTTCTAATTCCTTTAAAAGCCTTAAGAAGAATATCATAACCAATTTCTAGATAGGCCACTAGAAACAAAGGAATCTCAATGTATTCAGGTAGTTTTACGACCTTAATTATGATAAAAAGAATACTCGCAACAATAATTCGCTTTAACATCTTTTTCTGTTTCTTATTCATACTTATCTCTACCTCTCCAAAAACATTAATTGTTCAATTATTCAACTATAATAACCGAAAAATAGAGATGCTTTCGCATCTTACTTTTCATTAAAAGAAAATTTCGCAATCATCTTCTACTTTTTTACAATTTTCTAATACACGAGCCATAACTTCTTTAGGTTGAACTCCATCTTCAAATTCAACATTCATCTTTAACATCATGAAGTTTACAACTGCACTCTTAACACCTTCTGTATTATTAGCAGCTACTTCCATTTTGTTTGCACAGTTTGCACAATCTACATCAATCTTATAACTCTTTTTCATATGATTTCCCTCCACGTTTGAATAGTTGAACACATATTCAACTTTTTACACTTTCATTATATAGGATTCATACATGTTGTCAACAACTTTTTTGACAATTGTTCAATCATTCAACTATAATAAAGAAAAAAGGAGAACTTATGATTGGTACACATTGTGACTGCAAGCCTAAAAATACAGAATTAGTACAAAAAGTAAAAGAAAACATGCCGGCCTTTGATGAAATCATGAACCTATCCGATTTCTTTAAAGTGATGGGAGATAGTACACGCCTTCAACTTTTATTATCTCTTCAACAAAGCGAAATGTGCGTATCCGATTTAGCCAACGTACTCGATATGACGAAATCTGCCGTATCACATCAATTAAAAGCTTTACGCCTTTCTAAACTCATCAAATCTAGAAAAGAAGGAAAGACTGTCTACTATTCATTAGACGATGAACATATTGAAACCATTCTAGGCATGGCTTTTGATCATACAAAAGAACACTAAGAGGAAGATCGATTCTTCCTTTTTTATGCCCTGTTCAAAATTCAAACACAAAACAAAGTCGATTATGTAATTGAGACATATGTATCATATATGCGAAATATACAAAAATTTGTCATATAAAACAGATAACGTTTACATTGATAAAAAGACTTGAATTTCAAACAGTTGAAAACTAGAAAGAAAATGTTTAATGAATGAAGTGGATGTAATCAAAGTAGATCCAAAGAATACGAGTAAGATTGGAAAAGAAAAGTATACAAAAATCAAAGGATTGAGTGTACATTATTGTGCAGCCTATGTCATCAATCTAGAGGCATGGGATTTGTGGATTAAATGAGATAAATAATCAGAACCAGAAGTTTAGGATATCTTACTGGATGATAGGTACATAGATCATGAATGAAATTCTGAAGTATTTATAAAAAAGCATACAATAAAAACTCCATCAATAAAGACTGAATGAATCGGGATACCGAATGATTCAGAAAGATGGAGTGGATGTTGAAATGTTACCGGACGACTGGAAACGAACCGGGCACGTCATTTAGACGTGTGACTTTTTCGCAGAAAAAGTTTTTTCTTGATTTCAATTCGTATTATTCATTGGCCTTTAGACTTGAAACCATATTTATCGTTTTGATTTTTCTTGCCAACAACTTATTCATTACATATGAAACTAAAACGGTTCCTATGATTGCGTACACATAAGAAATCCATTCTACAACGGCTGGAAAATCATATGTCTCATTTAAAGCATTCGTATAAATATACGACAACATATAATAGCCTAGTGGCAAGCCAATGATCATTCCCACCAACATGATCCATGTGTTTTGTTTGATAAAGATTTCTTTAATTTGTTTATCCTTAAAACCTAACACCTTTAAAGTCGCAAACTGATATTGTTTTTCCGTAAAGGATAACACGCCCAAGTTATATAAGATGACACAACCTAATAAGACCGCAAATACAATTAATAAAACCATCATCGATTTCATCGCTTCAAGCATACTCTCTACACCTTCTTGAATCGATTCAATACTGCTAATTTTAGAAACACCATCTATTTTTTTAGCCTTTTCATTTGTATAAATAGAATCTGGACGATATGTATATCCTAACTTTTCAAAATATTTCTTTGACATTGTGAATTGTTGTGTTTGAGGATCCCGATTCAAGCCAATAACCTTACTTGTATGCCAAGAAGAATCTCCAGTCAAATGCCAAGTAACTTTGTCCCTTACTTGAATCCCATACTTTTCAGCTAACTTTTCCGTTAAATAGATTCCATTTGAATGAATGGACATAACTTTTTCATCATGATCTGTGATATTCAATTTATCTTTTCCATCCAATACAAGCATCGATCTTGTTTCTGTTTTACCATGGTTTTTGAATTCAATCGCAACACTTTTACTTGTGGCATCTCCATACAAGTGAGTTAAATAATCATATTGTTCTTTTGTATAATCACTATTTAAACTAATTTTATATTGATATGTATTGATTATTTTATATTCCCAATCCATATAAGATTCAATCGTATCCCACAAACCAAACGAACATACAAGTAACATTGTACATCCAATAATTCCAACACATGCTGCAATACTTCTTCCTTTATTGCGGGCTATATCTCGAATATTCCATCTTGTCGATAATTTACATTTATTAAATTTTACAGACCAATCCAAACTATTCTTTTTTACCTTTGGCACTTCTAGACGCAAAGCCTCACTTGCCGTTTCCTTTAAAATCTTTCTAGAAGAAAGATATGTGACTAAAGAAATCAAAGCTACAACCAAAACTGCTGTTTGAATCACTTCCGGCAACAATACAGTATGTATATTTGGCATTTCAAAATAACTAGCTTCCATATCAATAAAGAATTGACCAATTGTAAAATATCCAACCAGAACACCTAATACAGCCGCAATCAAGCTGGTCATAAAGCCAAATTCAATATAATGGATATAAATTTTTCGATTCTTAAATCCAAGTGCTTTTAAAGTACCAATCTGCACTCTTTGTTGGCGAACAAAACGATTCATTGTACTCATTACACTCAATATCGCAATCATTAAAAACAATCCCGTAAATACAGGTGCATAGGTTTGGCCTTCTTCTACTTCCGCTTGGTAACCTGCATATGAAAAAGAATTGTCACGATCTGTTACAGATAAAAAATTAAAATCCTTTTGAATCTCTTTTTTTACTGATGACACATTATTTTTCTTATCTACATCCACATAAGCCTTATTATATGTAACATCCACATGCATTGCATCTTGAAAAGTATCAGCCGACATATATATAAAGCCATAGTTTTGATGTGTAGGAAAAATTTCTGTTGAATCCTTCACAAAATATACATGATCCGGTGTGTTTACTAACCCCTTAACTTTTAGCTTCAAAATCTGTCCAGAAACATCCAACTTTAAAGTGTCTCCCACATGAATATTTAAATATTCTGCCAAATAACTATCAAACCACACCCCTTTTTTGTTTGATGCATATTTTTCCCCTTTAACAACATACATTTTAGAAATGGTATTCTCTTCCAAAATATTGGTTTCTAAAGTTACATCTTTATACCTCTTTAATTTCGCATTCAAAACCAATGCACGATTTACATCACGAACATGATCTAGTGATTTTAGGTCATTTAAATCCGAATCTGAAACATTTGTATTTGTGATCCATAAATCCTGCAAATTATATTTTTTATAATACTCTTTAGCACTTTCGTCCATGCCGTCCATATATCCATGAATACCACTAAATGCGAGCATTCCAATAAATACCATTAAAAAGATGGTAAAGAATTGTCCCTTATAATGCCAAAGATCACGATATAGTTTTCTTCTCAACATTACCAGTTCACCTCATCTATGTTCTTTGGTTGTTTATTCACAACATTCTCAATAATTTTTCCATTCTTTAAACGAATTACACGATCTGCCACATCCGCAATCAACGCATTATGCGTTACAATCACAACTGTATTGTCTTTTGTGCATTCGCGCAATAACTTTAATATCTCTACTCCCGTATTCGAATCTAAAGCCCCTGTTGGCTCATCACAAAGTAATAATTTTGGATTTTTTGTAATGGCACGCGCAATCGATACACGCTGTTGCTCCCCTCCACTTAATTGATTTGGAAACTTATTTTCTTGACCATTTAAACCTACTTTATTCAATATTTCAGTCGAATCCTTTGCGTTTTTAACCACATCCCGAATCAAATCCACATTTTCCTTCACTGTCAGTGTCGGCAAAATATTGTAGAATTGAAAGATAAAGCCAATATTTTTAGCACGATAATCCGTTAGTTCTTTTTCACTATACCCACTAATATCGAGCTCATCCATATATACTTTTCCATCAGTCACATGATCCATTCCACCCATAATATTTAAAAGTGTCGACTTACCCGCTCCACTTGGTCCTAAAATCACAACCATTTCATGTTGATCAATCGAAAAAGAAACATCATCCAATGCATAAAATGCTTTTTCTCCTACTTCATACTTTTTTGATACCCCATTAAATTCTATACATTTCTTCATAATCGTTCTCCTGTTAGTTGCTTCTAACTACACAGTTAGTATACCCTACCTTAAAATGTTCCTCAAGAATAAAATACGCCAATAGCATTATAACTTTTCTTTCATGCTAAGATAAGGATACAAAAAGGAACATACAAATATGTAAGTTCTGGAGAATTTTGTAGTAAAAACCACCTACAAACTTTGTGAGAGTTGGCGTAGGTAGTTTTTATATTATTTATTCATTCGATGCGAAAAAAACATTCAATCACATACAACATTGAATTTCTCTAATTCACTTTATATAAAGCATAAATATAGATTTACTGTCGAAAAAAAGAACAATTCACCGTATCACAGGATACCTGACCCATATTAAAAATTGCATATCGGGGATATGACTTTATAATCAATAAATCACAATTCTTGATGACGTTATAGATATCTTGCTATCAAACCTATATCTGTTTCACCATGCTTAATTTCTTATGATATACTTCTAGTATGTGTACAAGCTTTCGATATACACCTAAAGTAGCCAAAGCCTTTGGTTTAGAAGAAAAAGACATTCATCCAAGTGATAAATGCCTTGTATTAACACGAAACCAAAAGAAAATGGTGCCATTTGGGTATAAAACCAACAATTTAATTTTGAATGCTAGACAAGAAACACTCTTAGAAAAGCCTTTATTTAAAGATTCTATGCATTGTATTGTGCCTGCAGGAAGTTTTTACGAGTGGGATTTAGGTAAAAACAAAGTGGAATTTTATTGTGAGCACATTCTCTATTTTGCAGGAATTCTTATTGATGATCACCTTGTCATTATTACTACAGATGCCAATACGTATGTAAAACCTGTGCATTCTCGAATGCCAGTCATACTTGAAAAAGAAGATATAGATCCTTGGTTAAAAGATATTTCTAGAACCCAGGAAATCTTATCCAAACCAGGCATTGCACTTCAAAGAAAGCAGCTACAAGAACCACTTTTCTAAAGGAGATCTTATGAATATTACAGAGTTTCAAAAATCTAGATTCGGACTTTTTATCCATTGGGGAATCTATTCTATTCCAGCACGAGGTGAATGGGTGAGAAGCAACGAAGAAATGAAAGAAGAAGACTATATTCCTTTCGCGAATGAATTTGACCCAGATCTATTTGATCCACACCAATGGGCTAAACTTGCCAAAAAAGCCGGTATGAAATATGCCGTAATGACTGCCAAACACCACGATGGATATTGTATGTTTGATACAAAGACTACAGATTGGAAGGCAAATAGAGATTATGTCAGAGAATTTTTAGATGCGTTTCGACAAGAAGGCTTAAAAGTCGGTCTATATTATTCCCTACTTGATTGGCATCATCCAGACTATCCCCACTTTAAAGATCGACATCATCCGGAAAGAAACAATGTAAAATATGATAAACCGATTTGTTTTTCAAACTATTTGAATTATATGCATACTCAAATCAAGGAATTACTTACAAACTATGGAAAGTTGGATATCATGTGGTTTGACTTTTCTTATGACAACATGACAAAAGATGTATGGAATGCCCACAAAATCGTAACAATGACAAGGACCTACCAGCCAGACATGATCATCGACAATCGTTTAGAAGGAGATGGTGTACATCCAGGAACCATTATGGATGCACATCCTAGTTTTACAGCCGGTGATTTTACCTCACCCGAACAAATGATTCCTCCTCAAGGTTTACCTGTGCCTTGGGAAGCTTGCATCACTATGAATGAGCATTGGGGATATTGTGCCAAGGACACGAACTATAAGTCCGCTAAGCTAATCATCCGTACTTTAGTAGAATGTGTATCCAAGGGTGGAAATATGATTTTAAATGTTGGACCAGATGCTAGAGGTCAGTTTCCTAAAGAATCTATCCATGTATTAAATAAAATTAGTGAATGGATGAAACTAAATGAAGCTTCTATTTATGGGTGTACAAAGTGTGAATTAGAAAAACCAGAATGGGGACGATATACACAAAGGGGAAACAAAATTTATGCGCATATTTTAGATGAGAGCATTTTTGATATTCCTGTTAAAATTCGGAAAGAAAAAATCCAAAACATAAGAAGATTGTCTGATCATTCTCGAATCAAAATTCAAACACCTTGGAACGCAGAAAGTTTTCCTGACTATACATTTATCCATATTGATTCCAATTCACACCAGTGTCCAGATCCAATTGACACAGTGATTGAAATCACATTAAAAGACTAGCTTAAATTTTGGCTAGTCTCTTTTACTATATAGATAGGTCTTTGTTTACTTTCCATATAGTCTTTTGTCGTATATTGACCTAAAATACCCACAAACAACATTTGAAGCCCACTTAAAAACAAAATCAAACATACTAAATGAAACATGGATGTGACATGTACTAACAACCCAAACAAAGTCATTAAAATCGATGAAATCATAATGGCTGTTCCAATATTACCAATCCATACAATCGGCGCTGTAGAAAAGGAGAACATACCTTCCATCGCATATGCGAATAGTTTAGAGAAATTCCATTTAGAATCACCTGCAGCTCGTTGTACATTATGAAATTCAATCCATTTTGTATCAAATCCTACAAAAGAAAATAATCCTTTCATATAGCGATTGTATTCTTTTAATTCTAGAATCGCATCCACCATTTGTCTTGACATCATACGAAAATCACCACAACCATCGCTCATATCCATTTTGCACATTTTCTGCATTACTTTATAAAAGGTATGCGATAAAAAGTTACGAATCTTTCCTTCACCCGTACGATCCACTCTTTTTCCTGCACAACAATCATAACCTTCTTCACTAACCGCCTTGTACATTTCTTTTAATAATACAGGAGGATGCTGCAAATCGGCATCCATGATCACAACATAATTGCCACTTGATTTCTTTAATCCTGCAAACATGGCGGCTTCTTTACCAAAATTTCTTGAAAAAGAAATAAATTCACAATGCTCATCCTTTAAGCTTAATGCTCTTAATATATCTTTTGTGTGATCCTTTGATCCATCATCCACAAACAACAATTCATAGGTAATGTCTTCTATTTCATTTAATACTTCACTTGTCTTTTTATAAAACACGGAAAGAACTTCTTCTTCATTAAAACAAGGAACGACAACACTAATTTTGTTCATACAACATTTCCTCCTTCTTAGAAAATATATGGGATTTACATAAGAAATAATTGGCCAAAACAGTAATCACACTGACTAAAATCTTGGATAGTAAGTTTGAAACATGTAAGCCATCAATACAAATGGACAATAGTAGGTTTTCAACAAGTAATGTCATAAATCGTAGTCCAAAAAACTCGATACACTCTTTTTTCATATCATTACTAGAATGAAATACAACTTTACGGTTTGAAAAATACGCAAAAATAACGGCTACCATCCAAGCTAAACTATTACTAATTAGCCAACTGATTCCTATTTTTAAACAAATAAAATAAATAATATAATTCACAAGAGTTGTCATAACTCCTACGATTCCATAGCTTATAAATTCTTTGACTTTTTCCATATCCAAAATCCTCCTATCATAATTGAAAGAACACTTATACCAAGTCCCGCATTCTTAAATGGCGCATGAAATTGAATTGTAATTGTATGGCTTCCTTTTTTGATTTTGCATCCCACAAAAGCCTTATTTACAATTTCAACATTCTGCTTCTTTCCATCAATATAAATTTCATATCCCTTTTCATAAGGATATGAAGTTACTAAATAACCATCTTTAGAGGTCGTTACTTTCCCTTTAAATATAGAATCCGTTTTCAAAGATTTAATCTTTGTTACTTTACGATCCAACACATTCATATCACATGTATAAACGCGAATATTGGATATCTTATATTTTCCTTTGGATAAAGTAACATCAAATTGTTTTAATTCTTTTTTAGAAAGAATATACGTAAAATGTTTATTCCCATTTGGATACACAGAATGTTTTTTTGACAATGTATCTTCATTCCGTTTATGGATATCGAAATCTTTTTATCTGTATAATTCTTTACATCAAAATCAATACAGATCAGTTTATTTTTAGCATCAAAATCAATGGGTATCGTTTTTTTCGTTTTCTTTTTGTTCTGAACTACAATCGATTGATCTAAATTCTTTATAAGTTTCATCTTTGAGGTATACTCATTACTTGTTTCACCATTCACAATCGTACGATTATAGATGGTATCCAAATTATATGGGTAAAAGAGTTTATCAAACTTAGATTCACTTATCGTATCACTTGTGACATAGACCATTGGAAATACATTTTTATTCTTTAAAGACACATTTAATAAATTAGGATATAAAGCTAAAATCAACACTCATACAACGTCTTATATAAATTGACTTCTGGGCATATATCTTTATTTCGAATGCCACTTAAGATGTTGTTAATCTTCATGAA
>ENA-OQHY01000510-OQHY01000510.1-human-gut-metagenome-genome-assembly--contig:-NODE-510-length-21814-cov-2.194817_pt1 | contig 21814 bp, 26 predicted proteins | sample MGYA00242570_ERZ504733 | MGnify/ENA primary metagenome ERZ504733 (study PRJEB26092, sample SAMD00036219) | human gut metagenome | host: Homo sapiens | study: EMG produced TPA metagenomics assembly of... | reverse complement strand
CTGAAAGCCGGGGATTTTGTGCCGGAGGCATATGACTGCGTTTCTTCGGAGGAAAGATTGACCGCATTGATATATGCGAGACGGAAGAGCAGATATATGTCAAAGTTATGGATTACAAGACCGGAAGTAAGGCATTTGACGTGGTTGCATTGTATCATGGCTTACAATTACAGCTTATGATCTATATGGATGCAGCAGTCGAATTTCAGAAAAAGCGCCATCCGGATAAGGAGGTAATCCCGGCTGGTGTGTTCTATTACCGTATTCAGGATCCTCTGGTAGATAAGACAGAAGACAAAGAAAAAGCAGAGCGTGCGGTTCTAAAGCAGTTGAAGCCGGATGGTATCATTCCGCTTGGGACAGAGATATTAAAACATCTGGATCATAATACTTCGGGCGAATCTCTGGCAGTTCCGGTAAAATATAATAAGAACGGCAGCGTATCAGGGTATTCCAAAGTGGTTGCGGGAGAGGATTTTTCTGCAATGATGACTCATGCCAAAAAGCAGATGGAAGATACAAGAACGAAGATATTGAATGGTGAAGCAGGAGCCTTCCTTATAAGCGTGGGCAGGAAAGTGGATGCGGATTACTGTCCATACAGGCATGTCTGTGATTCGATGTTAAATTCCGGGATATGAATACCAGTGAGTATCGGAACAATGGGAAAAGAAGAGGCCATGGCGGCAATGCGGATAGAACAGCGTGAATCTGAAAATGACAGGAAAGGAGGAAACCAGGAATGGGTGTGAAATGGACAGAAGAACAGCAGAAGGTCATACAACTGAGAAATCGTAATATTCTGGTGTCGGCAGCAGCAGGTTCCGGAAAGACAGCTGTTCTGGTAGAACGTATCATCACGATGCTGACAGAAGATGACCCTCCGGTGGATGTAGATAAACTTCTGATCGTGACATTTACCGAGGCGGCGGCCTCAGAGATGAAAGAAAGAATACGTCTGGCGATTGAGAAGAAACTACTGGAATACCCGGAAGATGAGCATCTGAAACAACAGGCAACACTGATCCATAATGCACAGATCACAACCATTCATAGCTTCTGCCTTTCAGTGATCCGTGATCATTTTCATGCGATTGATATCGATCCGGGATTCCGGATTGGTGAAGAAGGGGAACTGAAACTGCTAAGACATGATGTACTGGAAGAAATGCTGGAGGAAAAATATCAGGAAGGAAGTAAGAGCTTCCTTGATTTTGCAGCAGCTTACAGTACCGGGAGAGATGATAAAAAGATTGAAGATCTGATCTTGAAGATCTATGAGTTTCCAGAAGCTATCCGGACAGTGAAGCGTGGCTGGAGTCCTGTGTGGAAGCGTACAGGATACCGGATGTCGAGACACTGGAAAAAGCAGCTTCATGCAAAAAGTAATGGCAGATATAAGGAAGAATCTGGAGGATGCCAGAGAATTGCTGGCTCAGGCAGAGATGATTGCGTTAAGTCCGGATGGTCCGGCGGTGTATGAAGCAACGTTGGATAAGGATATGCAGGTGATTGAAGAATTGTCAGCTATCCGGTCTTATGAGAAGATGGCGGAAGCATTTACGAATGTAAAATGGGCGAGGATTGCGGCAAACAAAGATCAGACAGTATTAGAAGAAAAGATCGAACAAGTCAAGAAGATTCGGGAACTTGTAAAGGGAATTGTAAAGAATATCAGCGGGCAGTATTTTTATGAAAGTCCGCAGGAACTGGTGGAGGATTTGAAAATGTGTGCTCCGGCGATGGAAGAGCTGGGGAATCTTGTGCGGCTGTTTGGAGAAAAGTTTGAAGAGCAGAAGCGGGCACAGAACATCATTGATTTTTCGGATATGGAACAATATGCACTGCGTATCCTGACAGAAAAATCAGAAGATGGGTTTGTACCATCAAAAATAGCGCAAGAATATCAGAACCAGTTTCATGAAGTTATGATCGATGAGTATCAGGACAGCAATCTGATTCAGGAAGCAATCCTTAACAGTGTATCAACCTGCAGAAGCGGCAGGTATAATATCTTTATGGTAGGAGATGTAAAGCAGAGTATTTACAGATTCCGTCTGTCGAGACCGGAATTATTTCTGGAAAAGTTTTATACATATAATATAGAAGAAGTCAGACTCAGAGAATTGATCTGCACAGAAACTTCCGAAGCCGGAAGGAAGTGCTGGAGAGTGCCAACGCGATATTCCGGCAGATCATGACGGAGAAGCTGGGCGGGATCGTCTATGATGAGCAGGCGGCATTGTATCCGGGGGCAGAATATCCGGAGACAGAGAATCTTAAGACAGAGATTCTGTTAATGGACAGTGACCTGGATGAATATCAGAAAACGGATGGGGATACATCAAAAGGAATTGCCTCAGAAAGGGAACTGGAGGCTCGTATGATTGCCATGCGTATCCGCGAACTATTGCGTTCGCAGAAAGTCGTGGATAAGGAGACCGGCGAACTCAGAAATGTGCGTTATTCGGATATTGTGATCCTGACAAGAAGTATCAAAGGATTTGCCGATGTATTTACAGAAGTGTTGAACCGTGAAGGTATCCCTGCTTATGCGGGAACCAGTGAAGGGTATTTTCAGACACAGGAGGTAGGTGTACTTCTGGATTATCTGAGGGTTCTGGATAATCGGAGACAGGATATTCCGCTGGCAGCAGTGCTGCGTTCTGCATTTGCAGAAATGTCGGATGAAGAGATGGCAGAGATAAGGTGTATGTATCCGGATAAGCCGTTCTTTGAGAGTGTGGCAGAGTACAGAGTACATGGGCGTGAACAAAAGATCCGGGAAAAGCTGGAAAAGTGCCTGGGACAGATGGACGAATTACGCCTGATCGTACCATATACACCGATGCATGAACTTTTATGGAAGATACTGGACAGAACGGGATATGGGGATTATGTGGCAGCAATGCCTGGTGGAGCACAGCGCAGAGCGAATCTGGATATGCTGATTGAAAAAGCCAGAGCATATGAAGCAACCAGTTATAAAGGATTGTTTCATTTTGTGAGATACATCGAACAACTACAAAAGTATGACGTGGATTATGGTGAGGCGAGCATAGAAGATGAATATGCGGATACAGTGAGGGTAATGACGATTCACAAAAGCAAAGGATTGGAATTTCCTGTCGTGATCACAGCCGGAATGGGAAAGCGTTTCAATATGCAGGATGCAAGAAGTGCGGTGGCACTCCATGCCGGTATGGGAGTCGGGCTGGATGCAGTGGATCTGGAATACCGTGCGAAGATTCCAAGTATCATCAAAAAAGTGATACAAAAGGAGGAAGCATTAGAGAGTCTCGGGGAAGAATTGCGTGTATTATATGTAGCCCTGACGCGTGCGAAAGAGAAACTGATCATTACAGGAACGCTTTCAAAACCAGAGGATAAGATTGCCGGGTATCAGATGTTTGGGAAAGATACAGAAGGGACATTATCATTTTCTCAGCTTAGTCATGCCTCCACATACTGGGACTGGATATTGCCAGCAGTGTTAAAGTGCAGGGAGGATCTGTTCAGAATACAGATCCTGCATATAGAGGATGTGGTAAAAGAAAGCATAGAGGAAGAAGAAAAGAGCGGTCTTCAAGAACTGTTCTTGAAAACTGGAACGTAGAAGAAATCTATGAGCCTAGCTTGCATGAGATGATGCAGGAACAGTTTGCATTTTCCTATCCCTATGAAAAGAGCAGTGAAAGGAAGCTGAAATTCACTGTCACGGAACTGAAAAAAAGAGCCTATGAGATTGCATCAGACGAAAGAGAGGAGGAACAGGGAGAATGTTTCTATGAAGAACCGGAAGTGGTGCCGCCTTTTGCCCCGGTTTATGCGGCAGGAAGAAGGTCTGACAGGGGCACCGAGAGGTACGGCATACCACCGGGTGATGGAGCTGTTAGATTTTGCAGGGATGCAGAAATACGGGAATAAGCAGTGGTTCGGCGGTTGGCTGGAAGAACAGGTGCGGCATGGAAGGCTGGAAGAAGAAGCAGCAGGATGTATCCGGCAGGCAGATATCCTGGAATTTCTGCAATGTAATTCGGGAAAGCGGATGCAGGAAGCAGCCAGAAAGCAGAAACTTTACAGAGAACAACCATTTGTACTCGGTGTGGATGCAAAAGAGCTGTATCCTGAGGAAGAAGACGGGGAACTGATCCTGATACAGGGAATCATAGATGCTTATTTTGAAGAACCGGATGGATTGGTTGTGCTGGATTATAAGACGGATAAGGTGAATAACGGAAAAGAACTGGCAGAGAAATATCAGGAGCAGTTACGTTACTATGCGAAGGCACTGGAACAGATGTCTGGGAAAAAAGTAAAAGAAAAGATCATCTATTCATTTACTTTAAGAAAAGAGGTTTATATAGAATAGTATATTTTGAAATATATCAGAAACAGGGAAGTACATCCGAAGTCACAGGTGTACTTCTTTTTTACGATATCTTACAATTTTGTAACATACATAATATATGTTGACACACTATATTATACATCGTATAATATGTGTAACAAAATAATATTAAATCATAATGCGAAAAGGAGTGAGGGCATGGTTTTTAATACAGGTGCAGCTCTTCTGGATGCAATTGTGCTGGCGGTAGTATCACGGGAAGATGAAGGAACGTATGGATACAAGATTACGCAGGATGTAAGAAAAGCGATCGATGTGTCAGAATCTACATTGTATCCGGTACTTCGAAGGCTGCAGAAAGGGGAATATCTGGAAGTCTATGACAGGCAGTTTGATGGAAGAAACAGACGTTATTATAAAGTTACAGAAACCGGAAGAACCCAGCTTATCATGTACCGGAAAGAGTGGAAAGAATATTCCGGAAAGATTAATGAATTATTTGAGGGAGGATATTAGAATGAATCGAATAGAGTTTATGGAAGAACTATCCAGACTTTTGCAGGATATTCCGGAAGAGGACAGAATGGATGCATTAAATTATTACAACGATTACTTTGATGATGCAGGAGCAGAGAATGAAAAGAATGTGATAGATGAACTGGAAAGTCCTGAAAAAGTGGCTGCAAAGATCAAGGCGGACAGAGAGGATCCGGAAGATGGAAAAGCCGGAATGCCGATGGAGCAGGACAATAAACCATGGACGAATAAATGGTTAAAAATGATTCTGATTGTGGCAATCATTTTGATTGGATGCCCGGTTATCGTTCCTGTAGCAATCGGCCTGCTGGCAGCAATTGCAGGAATCCTCATTGCAGCATTTGCATTCTTTATCGCAATTGTAATAGGTTTTTGCGGCAATTGTGATCGTGGCAATCGTTCTGACAGCAGCAGGTATTGGAAGTATGTTTGTGAATATGGGAGCCGGTCTTGCACTATTCGGAGCCGGTATGATACTGATTGCTGTTGGTGCGATCGGAACCGTGGCAGGGATAAGACTCTGTATCGATTGTATTTCCGGGGATGATCAGAGGAATTGTATGGATTCTCAGAAAACCATTTCACAGGAAGGCGATGGACGTAAGATAATGAAAAAAGATGGAAAATATTTTGGATCGTATGTGGTATATGTTTCCTGGTTGGGATCATATGCTGTGGTGCAGCGTGGGGAATTGGAACAACACTGGATGATATCATGCATGGATTCCCGGAAGAAATGAAATGGGGATCAAAAGTTACAAAATAATATCGTCACAGATAAGTGGGACCAGGATGATGATGACTGGGACAATGATGACTGGGACAATGATGACTGGGATGATGATGACTGGGATGATGATGACCGGTATGATGAGCAGGATGACTGGGATGATGATGACGAAAGACGTGATAATATGAATGGTATAGCAAATATACTTGAAAACAACGGAAAGGCTTCATATAAAGATATCAATTCGATTAAGAGTAATGTTTATACAGGAAGTATCCAATTTGAAAAAGGGGACGGATACGGATGTAATTACGGTAGAAAGCATAGATATTAATGAAAAACTGGGCTTTCGTGCATTTGAAAAAGATGGAATCTTATATTTGACTTCAAATAAAAAGATTAAAAAAAGTAATAACATTGGAAAAGGCACAATTACCGTGACGATCCCGGAAAACATGGCATTTAACGAAATAGAACTGAATATGAAAGCCGGAAAATTAAAAGCGGATCAGATCAGAACGAAAAATCTGGAGGTAAATGCCGGAGCAGGAGAAGTGAATATCCTTGAGTTTCAGGCAGGGGAGGCAGAATTTGTATGTGGTGCCGGATCCGTCACAGCATCAGGAGATGCCGGAAAGAAATTAGAAGCAGACTGTGGTGTGGGAGAACTTTTGCTGAATTTAAAAGGTGTAAAAGAAGATTATAATTACGATCTGGAATGTGGTATCGGAGAAATCAGATGTGCAGATGAGAGCTATTCTGGATTTGGAAAAGACTATACGATAGACAATCATGCGGCAAAAAATATGGAAATCGAATGTGGCATTGGACAGATTACTGTGAAATATATGAATCAGATGTAAAAAAAGAAAAGAGATACAGGAGGTAACAAAATGGATGGAAAAAGATTATACCGGTCAAAAAAAGACAGAATGATATGCGGTGTGTGTGGCGGAATTGCAAATTATTTTAATATTGATCCGACACTGGTAAGACTGGCATTTGTGTTGATTGCAATGGGAGCAGTTCGGGGATTCTTGCATATATAATAGCGGCGATCATTATACCGGATGAAGATTAAAGCAGCAGAAATGTATAGGTAAAGGAAATCAGGGCATAATGAAAGAAAAACGAAAGGAATCAATCATTATGCCGGCAAAAAAGAAACATCCCGTCCGTTTGGAAGAACTTACTCCGGATGAAAAAGTAAAATATGAAATTGCTGAAGAACTTGGTCTGCTAGACAGAGTGATGCAGGACGGATGGAAATCACTTACATCAAAAGAAACAGGAAAAATCGGCGGTCTGATTACGAAAAAGAAGCGTCAGACTGGAAACAATAAAAAAATGACAAAAATATTACGAATGTTAATTAGTATGAATATTATGTAATAAAGGTTGAAAAGGAAATATCCATTTGCTATAATCGAACAACTGGTAAAAGAGTTAGCAGGTGAGGATATGAACGAGAAGATTAATGTTTTAGGTGTAAATATAGACAGTTTTACAGCGAAAGAAGCCATGAAGGAAACAATTGCATTTCTGGAATCTGAACCTGTGAGTGTGATAGATGTTGTATCGGTAGATGCGCTGATGCAGATGAACGATCTCCCGGAACTGAAAGAAAAGATGAATGAATTTGATATGATATTGCCGGGGGAAAAGCTAATCCTTGAAGCAGCGGAAGAACCGGAACTGCCGGAAGAGATTAATATGAAATTGTATCTGAAGATGTTTATGCGCTATCTGCATAAGAACCATAAAAGACTCTATCTGCTGGTAGAGTCAGAAGAAGAAGGGCAGGAGGCATTCCGGTATCTGCAGAAGGCATATAGTGGGATTCAGTTAGTTGGGTTGGCGAAGGTATCTGCAGAAGGCAGAGCGGATGATATGTTGGTGAATGCGATCAACGGAAGTGAAGTGGATTGTGTCCTTTCGGCATTATCGGTTCCATTACAGGAAGATTTTATTGCAAAAAACAGAAATCTTCTGGATGCAAGAGTTTGGGTCGGAGTTGGAAAGAAGATATTCTCGCCACGTAAGCGGGATTCGGTCAGGGGAAAATTGCAAAGTATCTCTTGAATCACATTTTCAGACGTGAAATGGAAAAAATAAGCTGAAAATAGAAATCCTAAGAAAAATATAAGAAAGTTATTTCGTCACTATGTCTATGCAATAAATATGTACAAAATGTAAAAAAACTGAGGAAATCACCAAAAAAGTGTGATTTCCTCTTTATTTTTTGGTCATATATATTAAGATAAGATTTGACGATATGTATTTTGTAGATTATTGTAGTGAATTTGTTGTGTAAAATGCATATTGAAAAGAGTGGAGGAGATGGAATATGATATCTAATCAAATACTTCAAAATACAATTGAAGGATTGAAAGGGATTACACGAATTGACTTTTGCGTGATGGACACAGACGGTAAATCTCTTGCAAGCACATTCTCAGAACAGGAGAACTACGTAGAGGAGGTACTTTCCTTTGTTGAATCCCCGGCAGACAGTCAGGTCGTGCAGGGATATCAGTTTTTTAAGATTTTTGATGAACATCAGCTGGAATACATACTTCTTGCCAATGGGGGAAGTGATGATGTTTACATGGTAGGCAAGATCGCGGCCTTTCAGATTCAGAATCTTCTTATCGCATATAAAGAAAGTATTTAGATAAGGACATTTTGTTAAAAACCTGTTGCTGGATAATCTGCTGCTGGTAGATATTTACAACCGTGCTAAGAAATTACATATTGACACAGAAGTAAGACGTGTTATCTTTATTATTGAAACAAAGCATGAAAAAGATACGAATGCGCTCGACAACGTGAGAACACTTCTTGGTAACCGTACCAGGGATTTTGTGACAGCTGTTGATGAGAAGAATATTATCGTGGTAAAGGAACTGGAACCGAATGATGGCCATGCGGAACTGGAGAAGATTGCGGAGAATATGTATACGCTCCTGAAAGAAGATGGAGAAGAAGATATTCTGATAGCATATGGAACAGTTGTCGGTGATATCAAAGAAGTTTCAAAATCATATAAAGAAGCCAAATTAGCTCTTGATGTTGGTAAGATATTCTTCAGTGAACGCAGCGTTATTGCATACAGTGCTTTGGGAATTGGACGTCTGATCTATCAGCTGCCGATTCCACTTTGTAAGATGTTCATACGTGAGATTTTTGAGGGAAAATCGCCGGATGATTTTGATGAGGAGACATTGATAACGATCAATAAATTCTTTGAGAATAATCTGAACGTATCAGAAACATCCAGACAATTATATATACACCGTAATACACTGGTATACAGACTGGATAAACTGCAGAAGAGTACCGGTCTGGATCTGCGTGTGTTTGAAGACGCCATTACATTTAAAATCGCACTTATGGTAGTGAAGTATATGAAGTATATGGAGTCGCTGGAGTATTAATAATCAGGAGGAACTTATGATTGAACTAAGAGAAGTAACGAAAGAGTACTCAAAAGGGGTTGCAGCCCTGAATGGAATCAATCTGAAGATTGAACAGGGTGAATTTGTGTTTATCGTGGGAGACAGCGGATCTGGTAAGTCTACGTTGATTAAACTTATCATGAAAGAGCTGGAGCCTACATCTGGAACAATTATCGTAAATGGTAATAACTTAAGCCGTATGAAACATCGGAGAGTGCCGATGTACAGAAGAAATATCGGTGTTGTATTCCAGGATTTCCGTCTGTTAAAGGATCGCAATATCTATGAAAATATTGCGTTTGCACAGAGAGTAACAGAGACATCTACAAGAATTATCAAGAAAAAAGTACCGGCGGCATTGTCACTGGTAGGGCTTGCCCAAAAATACAAGGCATTTCCAAAGGAATTATCCGGTGGTGAGCAACAGAGAGTTGCAATCGCAAGAGCAATCGTGAATGAACCTGCAATTCTGCTTGCAGATGAGCCTACCGGTAACCTGGATCCGACAAATTCATGGGAGATTATGAAGCTGTTGGAAGAGGCAAATGACAGAGGAACTACGGTTCTGGTCGTTACGCATAACCAGGAAATCGTGAACGAAATGCAGAAGCGGGTTGTTACAATGAAAAAAGGTGTCATTGTAAGCGACGAGAAAAAAGGTGGGTACAAGCATGAGAATTAGTACAATAGGATATTCGATGAAACAAGGAGTTAAGAACATCCGCAGAAATAAGATGTTTTCCATTGCTTCGATTGCAACGATGGCGGCATGCATCTTCCTGTTTGGACTGTTCTATTCCATGGTAATGAACTTTAATTATATCGTGGAAAAAGCAGAAGAAGGTGTGGCGATTACAGTATTTTTCAACAAAGATACAACACAGGAGCAGAAAGATTCGATTGGTGCCCAGCTTAAGAAAGAGGACGGCGTACTGAAAGTGAATTATGTAAGTGCAGACGAAGCATGGAACAAGTTCAAAGGTCAGTACTTTGGAGAGTCCAGCGATCTGGCGGAAGGATTTAAGAGTGATAACCCGCTTGCAAATTCTGACAACTATGAAGTATATCTTTCGGATGTGTCAAAGCAGGAGAGCGTTGTATCTTTTGCAAAATCACTGGAAGGCGTACGTAAAGTCAAGAAATCAGATGTGGTAGCAAAGACGTTGACGAGCGTGAATAAGCTGGTGGGCTATGTGTCCGTAGCAATTATTGCGATTCTGCTTGCAGTATCTGTTTTCCTGATCAGTAATACAGTTACTATGGGTATTACAGTAAGACGTGAAGAGATTGCGATCATGAAGTATATCGGCGCAAAAGACGGATTCGTCCGTGCTCCGTTTGTAATCGAAGGTCTGATCATTGGAGCTGTAGGAGCGGTTATTCCGCTGGTACTTCTGTACTTTATGTATGATAAAATAATTACATATATTATGACAAAATTCAGCCTGCTGAATAACATTATAGAATTCCTTCCGGTAGCAACTGTTTACAGAACATTGCTTCCAATCGGAATCGCCTTAGGTGTGGGAATCGGTTTTGTTGGAAGTTTCTTTACAATCCGCAAGCATTTGAAGGTATAATGTTTCTGATCCGGAAAGGAACGACATATGATAAATAGAAAGAAGATGATAAGTCTTCTGCTGACAATGGCATTTACATGTGGGATGTTCATGCCGGCGTATGCAACTGAGATAGATGATACAAAGAAAAAAGCAGAAGAGCTGGAGAACAAGAAAAAAACTGCCGAGAGTGAGAAGACATCTCTTGCCAATCAACTGAGTAATCTGGTAAATGAGATGGAAAAGACAAAGAAAAAAATCTCGGATAAGGAAAGTGAAATCTCGAATAAAGAAGACGAGCTGATTCTTGCAAAAGCAAAGGAAAATGACCAGTATGAAAGCATGAAAAAGAGAATCCGTTTTATGTATGAGAACGGAAATACCGGATTTATTGAAATCTTATGCTCTTCTAAATCAATCGGAGAATTTCTGAATAATGCAGAATATATCAGTACGATATCTGGTTATGACAGAAATATGCTGGTGGAGTTTCAGAAGGTTGTAACAGATGTGGAGAATCAGGAAGCAGAGCTTAAGAAAGAATACAAACAACTGCAGACAATGCAGGATGATCTGATCGCAAAACAGGATAATGTCAATCAACTGCTGACGAGCAAACAAAGCGAGATACAGAAGCTGGACAGTGAACTTGGCGATACAAAGAATAAGCTGGCTCAGTTAGAAGCAGCGGCAGCCGCAGCTGAGAAAAAACAAAAAGAGGCAGCCGAAGCAGCGGCAGCAGCGAAAAAAGCGCAGGCAGCAGCGGCATCTAAGAATACAGGTTCATCTTCAAGTTCTGCCGGTTCGCCGGTTGTATCAGGGAATGGAACGTTTACCCATCCTTGTCCGGCCGGGTATATCTCAAGTCCATTTGGCTATAGAACACAGCCGATTGCAGGAGCAAGCACGAATCATAAAGGAATTGATTTTGCAGCTGCAACAGGAACACCAATCTATGCAGCGGCAGCAGGAACTGTGATCTCAGCAGGATATGCAGGAAATGCAGGAAATCTGCTGGTAATCAATCATGGTAACGGTCTGCTGACATATTACATGCATTGCAGTAAGATTTATGTAAGTGCAGGGCAGAAAGTCAGCAAAGGACAGAATGTTGCGGCAGTGGGAACAACTGGTAATTCGACCGGACCGCATCTTCATTTTCAGGTAATGTTGAATGGAACACCGGTCAATCCGGCAAACTATCTGTAATAAAAGACAGATCATAGTAAGAGGCAGATAAATGAAAAACAGAAATAGTTTTTTGAAAGGGGCGCTTTGTGGCGCCCTTGCTATGTTATTGGCAGCGGGACTTGTGTCCTGCGGATTAAAAGTAAATAGTGGAAGCAGCGATATCACATCCAAAACAGAGGATAAGATATCGGAATTACAGAACCTGGTCAGGAAGCATTATATGGGGGACGTAAAAGAGAAGAATCTGGAAGATGGAATCTATAAAGGCTATATCAATGGGCTGAATGATCCATATTCGGTATATTATAACAAGAAAGAGACGAAAGAATTATATGAATCGACCGGTGGGGAATATTCCGGAATCGGTGCTGTGATGTCTCAGAACACGGAGACAGGAGTGATTACCCTGGTTCAGATATATAAGGATTCTCCGGCTGAAAAAGCTGGACTTAAGGACAATGATATCCTGTATAAGGTAGAAGGAAAAGAAGTAACAGGAAAAGACCTTTCGAAAGTTGTAAGTAAAGTAAAAGGTGAAAAAGGAACAACAGTAGAAGCTTACCGTATTAAGAGGAGAAAATGCGAAGGAGGTAACTGTGACTGCTACAAGAGACACTGTGCAGGCACAGACGATAGAGTATAAGCTGATGGATGACAAGATCGGTTATATCAGAGTGTCTGAATTCGATACGGTAACCTATGATCAGTACGAAGAAGCACTGGATGATCTTGAGAAGCAGGGAATGACAGGATTAGTGGTGGATCTGCGTAATAATCCGGGAGGTTCACTCAGTACGGTATGTGATATGCTGGATCGGATGCTGCCAAAGGGACTGATCGTTTATACAGAAGACAAAGATGGCAAAAAGACAGAGATGAAATCTGATGAAGAGCATCAGTTTACCAAGCCGCTGGCAGTTCTGGTAAATGGTAACAGTGCCAGCGCATCAGAAATCTACTCCGGTGCAATCCAGGATTATGGAATCGGTAAGATTGTAGGAACCCAGACATATGGAAAGGGTGTTGTACAGCAGATTTTTGATCTGGATGACGGAACAGCTGTAAAACTTACGATTGCAGAGTATTTTACTCCAAAGGGAAGAAGCATTAATGGAAAAGGAATTACACCGGATGTAAAAATCAAGTACCAGAGCGATGAAGAAAATCCGGATGCAGATAACCAGCTTGAAAAAGCAGTAGAGACAGTAAAGGCACAGATGAAGTAATGGTGTGCCGGCAATGACATGGCAGAAGAAGAGTTTGGAAGGGAATGCAGTTAGGCATTCCCTTTTAGTATGCCTTATGGTAAAATATAAATAATGTAAAATTAAGATGATACATGTAAAATAGGAGGAAAAGACATTGATTAATCAGTTAGTAGCCAACATAAAGAAGACAGGAGCACCAATCGTAGTAGGTCTGGATCCAATGTTAAACTACATTCCGGAACAGGTTCAGCAGAAAGCGTTTGCAGAGTATGGTGAGACACTGGAAGGTGCCGCTGAAGCAATCTGGCAGTTCAATAAAGAAATCGTAGATAAGACGTATGACCTGATCCCGGCAGTAAAACCACAGATCGCGATGTATGAACAATTCGGTCTTCCGGGACTTGCGGCATTTAAGAAGACGGTAGATTACTGTAAGGAAAAAGGACTGGTTGTCATCGGAGATATAAAAAGAGGAGATATTGGTTCTACATCTGCAGCTTATGCGGTTGGTCATATTGGAAAAGTGAAAGTAGGAAGCAAGACATATGCACCATTTGACGAAGACTTTGTAACAGTCAATCCATACCTTGGTTCAGACGGAGTCAATCCATTCCTGGATGTATGCAAAGAAGAAAAGAAGGGAATCTTTGTCCTTGTTAAGACTTCCAATCCATCCAGCGGAGAATTCCAGGATCAGAAGATCGATGGGCGTCCGCTGTATGAACTGGTCGGAGAGAAAGTGGCTGCATGGGGATCAGAAGTCATGGGTGATGAGTACAGTTATGTAGGAGCAGTAGTTGGAGCAACTTATCCGGAGATGGGAAAAGTACTTAGAAAAGTAATGCCGAAGGCATATATCCTGGTTCCTGGTTACGGTGCACAGGGGGGAAAAGGAAAAGATCTGGTACACTTCTTTAATGAGGATGGACTTGGAGCAATCGTGAACTCTTCAAGAGGAATCATTGCGGCATACAAGCAGGAGCAGTATGCAAAGTTTGGAGCTGAGAACTTTGGTGATGCATCTAGAGCAGCAGTTGAGACTATGGTAGCAGATATCAAAGGAGCACTTGAGAACAGATAAGGTCTGATCTGACAAAAAAGACAGATAAAAACGTATGACAGAGTAATCTTAACAGGAGATAAAGGAAGATGGAAAAAAAGAAAGAACAGGCGAAAGTTCTGTCACAGGAGATGCTGGCAGACGGGATCTACAGTCTGTGGATTGAGACAGAAGCAGCACGGACTGCCAGACCGGGACAGTTTGTATCTGTATACACGGCAGATGCAAGCAAATTACTTCCGCGTCCGATCAGTATCTGTGAAATAGATAAAGAGGAAAAAAAATTAAGACTGGTATACCGTGTAACCGGAGAAAAGACCGGAACAAAACAGTTCTCGGAATTAAAGGCAGGAGATACTGTGCCGGTGATCGGACCTCTGGGAAATGGATTTCCATATGAGAAAGCAGAAGAAAAGAAAGTATTCCTGATGGGTGGAGGAATCGGTGTTCCGCCAATCCTGGAACTTGCCAAACAGATGCAGTGCGAAGAAAAGCAGATTGTTGTCGGCTACAGAGATGCACATACATTCCTGAAAGACGAATTTGAACAGAACGGGACCTTATATATTTCCACAGAAGACGGAAGTGTAGGAACAAAAGGGAATGTCATGGATGCTATCCGTGAGCAGAATCTGGATGCAGATATGATATTTGCATGCGGACCGACACCAATGCTGCGGGCGATCAAGACTTATGCAGAAGAGAAGGGGATCGAATGTTATATTTCTCTGGAAGAGAGAATGGCATGCGGAATCGGAGCCTGTCTGGCATGTGTCTGCAAGACAAAGGAAAAAGATGCACACAGCAACGTGAATAACAAGAGAATCTGTAAAGACGGACCAGTATTCTTATCTACGGAGGTGGATTTATAATGGATATGAAAGTAAATATTGCCGGCGTAGAGTGGAAGAATCCGGTTACAGTGGCTTCCGGTACATTTGGTTCGGGAGAAGAATTCGGTGAGTTTGTCGATCTGAACCGTCTCGGAGCGGTGACGACCAAGGGAGTCGCAAATGTCCCGTGGCCGGGTAATCCGACACCACGTGTAGCTGAAGTTTACGGCGGGATGATGAATGCGATCGGACTTCAGAATCCGGGAATCGATCTGTTCTGCAAAAGAGATATTCCGTTTCTGAAGAAATATGATACAAAGATCATTGTGAATGTCTGCGGGCATGCGCCGGAGGAATATCTTGCGGTTGTTGAGCGGCTGGCGGATGAGCCGATCGATATGATGGAGATCAATATTTCGTGCCCGAATGTAAATGCGGGATTCCTTGCGTTTGGACAGGACGCAAAGCATGTAGAAGAACTGACGGCTCAGATAAAAAAAATCGCAAAACAGCCGATCATCATGAAACTGACACCAAATGTTACGGATATTACAGAGATCGCAAAGGCGGCAGAAGCCGGTGGTGCGGATGCATTGTCTCTGATCAATACCCTGACGGGAATGAAGATTGATATCAACCGCAGAACATTTGCGGTAGCTAATAAGACCGGCGGCGTATCGGGACCGGTTGTACATCCAATCGCAGTCCGTATGGTATACCAGACGCGCAGGCGGTCAATATTCCGATTATCGGAATGGGAGGAATTGCTACACCGGAAGATGCAATCGAGATGATCCTTGCAGGAGCATCCGCAGTATCTGTGGGAACCGCGAATTTCTATAATCCAAATGCAACAATAGAGATCATTGACGGAATCGAAGCATATATGAAGAAAAATGGATTTGAATCCGTGAAAGATATGGTTGGTATTGTAAAATAATGATAAAGAGACACTGCTATCGGCAATGTCTCTTTTTCTTGGAAATATGTAAGGAAAATATAAGAAAAACCGTGAACGGTAAAAATACGGGTGCCTGTATGGCAAATGCCATAATAAAAACATGACTGACAGTCAGTTTTTTGAGTAGATTTTCAGAAATGTTTTTGTTATACTGATATGTATATGACGATACCAAAGGAGGATGTGTGGATGAAGAAATCATTTCAGATTTTCAAAAGAGATCTCGGCCGGTTATTCCGTAACCGTGCGGCGGTACTGATCCTGGTTGGAATCAGTGTACTGCCGTCTCTTTATGCATGGTTTAATATCGCTGCCAATATGGACCCGTACGGGAATACCAAAGGAATTCAGGTAGCGATTGCCAATGAGGATAAAGGTGCCGACAGTGAGCAGATGTCACTAGACGCAGGGCAAAATATTGTAGACAATCTGAAGAAAAATGACCAGCTTGGCTGGAAGTTTGTAGATGCAAAAGAAGCAAAAAAAGGAGTAAGATCCGGAAAATATTATGCGGCGATCGTAATACCGGATAATTTCAGCGAATCGCTTCTGAGCATTTTATCGGGAGATATCAAACAGCCGGAGCTGGATTATTATATTAATGAGAAGAAAAATGCGATCGCCCCGAAGATCACAGATACAGGTGCAGGCACGATCCAGCAGGAGATCAATGACACCTTTTCTTCGGTGGCGGCAGAATCCATTTCAAAGCTGCTGAGTGAAAAAGCAGGAGATATCGCAGGAAGAGTGACGGAGGGAAATTCGAGTCTGATCCGGGCGGTTGCCGAGACAAGGAAGAATCTGGAAGAATATAACAAAGTGCTGGAAAATTTTCAGAAAACGGTGGATAAGTCAGATGAAGTGATCCAGAATGCGGTGAAAACACTGGATCAGGTCAATGCATCGGCAAAATCGGGAGTGCAGACACTTTCAGATAGCGGAACGGTACTTTCAGACACAAGAACAGCAGTAGGAATATTTTCGACACAGTTCTCGGATAGTATGTCGAACGGCGAGACGCTTCTGAATAATACTTATGTGTCTGCATCGGCAAAACTGGGCATATTCGAGACGAAGGCAGGACAGGCTCTGACAGCAGTAGACGGAAGCCTGACAACAGCATCCACTCTCCTTACCAGGAATCAGGAATTACTGAGTCAGTTAAAAGCGCTGAATGAACAGATTCAGGGAAATACAGAATTATCACAGCAGTTTTCGGCATTGATCGCACAAAAGATTTCCGAACTGGAGAGCCAGAATGCGTCCCTTCAGGGGCTGGTGGCTTCATTGAAGAATGGCAATAAAGGAATTCAGAATGCAGTGACAACAGCGCAGAGTACACGGACATCTCTGGAAAAGCTTGCAAAAGACAGCAAGGAAAGTCTGCAGGATTACCGCAGTAATTTTGCACAGACATTAATGCCGCAATTGAACCAGTCACTGGACAGTCTGGCTTCATTAAGTGGAAGCCTGTCCTCAACACTGGATGGTGTAGAACCAACGGTTGAACAGATGAAGAGTATCCTGAATCAGCTCAACAGCAGCTTGAAAGACAGTGCCTCGGCACTGGGACAGACAAAAGAAGTGCTGAAGCGGGTAGATGAATCACTGGCTTCGGTTCAGGACGATCTGGGAGCACTGCAAAGTTCACAGATGTATCAGAAACTGACCTCTCTGGAGGGGATTGATGCGGATTCCATTGCCGGTTTTATGTCTTCGCCGGTAAGTATTCAGTCGAAAGTATTGTATGATGTGGAAAATTATGGATCGGGTATGACACCGTTTTATACCAATCTGGCATTGTGGGTAGGCGGACTGATCCTGGTATCCATTCTGAAACAGGAAGTGGATAGAGACGGGAAGATTCACAGATTTACGGCATCACAGGCTTATTTTGGCAGATGGATGTTATTCATGGCGGTAGGCCTGGTACAGGGTCTGATCGTGTGTCTGGGCGATATTGTACTTCTGAAAGTACAATGCGTACACCCGGTCGCATTCGTATGTGTAGGCATCTTCTGTTCCTTTATCTATGTAAATCTGATCTATGCGCTGGCGCTTACGTTCAAGCATATTGGAAAAGCACTGGGAGTTGTACTGGTTATTTTACAGATCCCGGGATCGGCAGGAACATATCCGATCGAGATGACACCTGCATTTTTCCAGAAACTTCATCCGCTGCTTCCTTTCACATATGGAATCAGTGCAATGCGTGAATGCATTGCCGGTATGTATGGAGCGAATATCTGGAAATATCTGGGAATACTGGCAATCTTCTTCCCGATATCGATTTTCATCGGTCTGGTACTTCGTCCGCTGCTTATGAATCTGAATCATTTGTTCGATAAGCGGCTGTCAGAGACAGAACTGATGCTGGGAGAGACGGAAACAGCAGAGCGGAAACGGCCGGAACTGACCATGATGATGAAGACGTTAATGGAAGATGATGAGTGGAAACAGGAATTCATGGAAAGATCAGAAAAATTCGAGAAGCGTTATCCGAAGATGATCCGCTTTGGATTCCTTGGAATGATCATTATCCCGCTCATTTTCCTGATACTGATGTTCAGCCTGGAATCCAAACTGGTATTTCTGGTGTTATGGATCGTATCGCTGATCGCGCTTGCACTGTATCTGATCTGTGTAGAATATATACACGATAAGATGTTAAAACAGCTTGCTGCCACAGGAATGACAACAGAAGATCTGATACGGGGAATAAAGGAGGAAAAAGGCGTATGAAAAATATATGGGAAATTTTCCGGAGGGATATAAAACGGATTAAAAATAATGTGATCGCTATGATCGTCATTATGGGGATCACCGTTGTTCCCTGCCTTTATGCCTGGTTTAATATTGCAGCAAGCTGGGATCCATATAAAAATACAGGAACTTAAAAGTTGCGGTGGCAAGCGTGGATAAGGGGTATGAAGGCAGCCTGATTCCGCTCGAACTGAATATGGGAGATCAGGTACTGACATCGCTTCGCAGTAATTCGCAGCTTGACTGGGTATTTACCAGCAAGAAAAAAGCAGTATCCGGAGTAAAATCCGGAAAATACTATGCGGCGATCGTGATACCGGAAAACTTCAGTACAGATATGATGAGTCTGTTCTCTGAAAATATCAGTAAACCAAGTATCACATACTATTCGAATGCAAAAGAAAATGCGATCGCACCGAAGGTTACAGATAAAGGAGCAAGCGCGATCCAGAGACAGGTCAATGAAGTATTTATTGAAACGATCAGTGATACGGTTATTGCTTCTTTCAAAGCAGTTACCAATGTGGCAGATCAGAATGGAGTAGAATCCATTGCAGGGAATCTGGCAAATAATCTGGACCAGATCGGTTCGGACCTGAATGTGGCATCTGCGACATTAAGTTCCTTTGCGGGAATGACGACATCTGCACAGCAGCTTCTGGATACGACAGGCACATTTCTGAAAGAGACACAGAACCGTTCGGATAAGACAACAGATGCCCTGAAGACGACAAAGAAATCATTCAGCGGAATTGAAGGAACGATCAGCGGTGCAACGGATGGTGTAAATGCGGCACTGAATTCCGGAAAGGAATTTTATTCACAGATGTCCGGGATCATTGATTCCGCATTTGCATCCAATTCACAGAGTGCGGCAGATGTAGCGGCGACATTGAACACTCTGGCATCCAGCGTGGAAAAGGTAACAGCCGCCTATCAGTCACTGCAGAATTCGATAGATGATATGGCAGATAAAGTGAGCGGAATTGGCAATACGAAACTGAATGCATTGCTCGGCAACATTTCAGGGAAGCTCGGTGAGACAATCGCAACACAGACAGAGCTTAAGAATCAGTTACAGAGCACGGCATCCTCTCTGACAGACGCATCCGGCACAGCAATCCAGAATAGGCAGAGCTGGATAAACTGGTAAAAGAAAGTGCGGACAGTCTTGCAAATGTGAAATCAGACTATGAAAAGAATGTAAAAAACAGTTTGGATAAGCTTTCCAAATCCATGGGAGATACCAGCAGCAGTCTGGGCAGTCTGATGGATCAGCTGGATGCAAGTGTGGATGGAGTCTATGATCTGTCATCTTCGGCTTCCGCAGATCTGACACAGATCAATAAGGCACTGGATCATTCCTGCAGGCTGTTGGATAAAGCATCCGCAAAGATCAGTGATACAACAGGAAAGATCAGTCAGATGCAGTCAGGCGGAGACTTTTCTCAATTGGAAGAACTGATCTCCGGGGATTCCAGTGTGATCGGAGAGTTCCTGGCAGCACCGGTAAGCCTGAAGACGAATCAGGTCTATAAGATTGAAAATTATGGCTCTTCGATGGCACCGTTCTATTCCACCTTGTCGATCTGGATTGGCGGAATCGTACTGGTTGCCATGTTAAAGACAGGTGTTTCGACAAAATGTGCCGAAGGCTGAAGAAAGTAAAACCACATCAGGAATACCTGGGCCGTTATCTTCTCTTCATGATCGTCGGTCTGCTGCAGAGCACTCTGATCTGTCTGGGAGATCTGTTATATCTGGGCATCCAGTGTAAGCATCCGTTCTTGTTTATGCTGGCAGGATGGTTCTCGAGCATCGTATATGTGAATATCATTTATACATTGACGGTGTCATTCGGAGATATCGGAAAAGCAGTCAGTGTTGTACTTTTGGTCATGCAGGTGGCAGGTTCCGGAGGAACATTCCCGATTGAAGTGGCACCGGCGTTCTTCAAAGCAGTATATCCGTTACTGCCATTTGTTCATAGTATGGCGGCATTCAGGGAGACGATTGGCGGAATGTATGGTATGACATACTGGACGGAACTTGGGAAGCTGGGAATCTTCCTGCTTTTGTCATTGATTCTAGGATTGCTTCTGCGCAAACCGGTAATCCGGATGAACGAGGTATTTGCAGAAAAGCTGGAAGAGACAAAGATTATGTAATGATTACGTGTATATACTGTTCTTTTTTTCTGACGTGAATTGAAAAACTGATTTTCTTATGATAGAATTAAATGGAATTATTATGCAATAAATAAGACGCACAGAGTCTGAAATATATGGAGGGAATCAAAATGGAAAGTTATAAACAGGAGTTTATTGAATTTATGGTAGAGAGCGATGTGCTCAAGTTTGGAGAATTTACATTAAAGAGCGGAAGAAAATCACCGTTCTTTATGAATGCCGGAGCTTATGTAACAGGATCACAGCTGAAAAAATTAGGTCAGTATTATGCGAAGGCAATCCATGATACCTATGGAGATGATTTCGACGTGTTGTTCGGACCTGCATACAAGGGAATCCCGCTTGGAGTGGTCACGGCAATTGCTTACAGTGATCTTTACGGAAAAGAAGTACGCTATTGTTCTGACCGTAAAGAAGAAAAAGATCATGGTGCCGATAAAGGAAGCTTTCTCGGAAGTAAGTTAAAAGACGGAGACCGTGTGATCATGATCGAAGATGTGACAACATCAGGAAAGTCTATGGAAGAGACCGTACCAAAAGTAAAAGGTGCCGCAGATGTAACAATCGTAGGTCTGATGGTATCCCTGAACCGTATGGAAGTAGGAAAAGGCGGCGAGAAATGTGCATTGGATGAGATCAAAGATTTGTATGGATTCGATACAGCTGCGATCGTAACAATGGAAGAAGTTGTAGAGTGCCTGTATAATAAAGAATGTGACGGGAAAGTTGTGATCGATGATACATTAAAAGAAGCAATCGATGCATATTATGAACAGTACGGAGCAAAATAGAAAACGGGGGATCAGGATATGAATGAAAAAGCATATAAAGCAATGGGGCTAGCCGGTGCAGCAGGGATTGCGGTAGGAATTGTAGTCACGGTAATAGGAATCGCCGCAGGTGTGATCTCCATTATAAGCGGTGCCCGTTTACTGAAAGAAAAAGAAATGGAATCTTATTACTAATACCGAAAG
>ENA-OQHY01000509-OQHY01000509.1-human-gut-metagenome-genome-assembly--contig:-NODE-509-length-21859-cov-6.264311_pt1 | contig 21859 bp, 27 predicted proteins | sample MGYA00242570_ERZ504733 | MGnify/ENA primary metagenome ERZ504733 (study PRJEB26092, sample SAMD00036219) | human gut metagenome | host: Homo sapiens | study: EMG produced TPA metagenomics assembly of... | reverse complement strand
TGGCGCGGGTGCAGTAATTCTTGGAAATATATTTATCGGAGATAATGCAGTTATTGGAGCAAATGCGGTTGTAACACATAATATTCCCGCTGATTCATTAGCGGTAGGAGTTCCGGCAATGATAAAGTACCGTGAGGAGAAAAATGAAAACTAAAGTTTTAGAACATATTGAAGTATTGGTAAAAAGATACCCGGCACTAGAAGTCGTAAAAAATGAAATTATTGCAGCATATCAAATTATTGAAAAATCTTATAAAAATAGCGGGAAGTTATTAGTTGCCGGAAATGGAGGCTCTGCCGCAGATGCAGAGCATATCGTTGGGGAACTGATGAAGGGATTTAAACTCCCAAGAAAAACGCAGGTAGATTTTGCTGAGAAACTGGTTGAAGAAAATAAAGAGCTTGGAACTGTTCTGGCAGAAAATTTGCAGGGCGCGTTACCAGCGATTGCGTTGGATGGACATCCAGCTTTGTCTACGGCCTATATGAATGATTGTGAACCGCTTCTTTGCTTTGCACAGCAGGTGAATGGTTATGGCAAGGAAGGAGATGTATTCCTTGCCATTTCAACGAGTGGCAACAGTAAGAATATTTTGTATGCAGCAACAACTGCTCATGCAAAGGGCATGAAAGTAATTGGATTGACCGGTGCAAAAAGTAGTAAATTGGAGCAGATGAGTGATGTGTGCATTAAAGTGCCGCAGACTGAGACATACATGATTCAGGAATTACATCTTCCGGTTTACCACTGCTTGTGCTTAATGTTGGAAGATGAATTTTTTGGGAGAACTGATGTGATGGAAAAACAACCACTGCTTAACACATACATAAACAATGTCACAATGTCAGAGACAGTAGAAGCCATTGAGCAGATGATTGCGACAGATAAAAAATCCTACGTTGTGGCAATTAATGTGGATGTTGTCATGAAAATAGAAGATGATCCGTATCTAAAAAAAGTTGTTGATTGTGCAGATATGGTGTTGGTAGACGGTAAACCGTTAGTATGGATATCTAAATTGCATGGTAGACCATTAAAGGCAAAGATTTCAGGTTCAGATTTGGTGCCACTACTCTGTGAGGATGCAGCCGAAAAAGGCTACAAGATATTTATTATCGGTGGGAAAGATGGAATTGCGGCGCAGGCAAAGAAAAAATTAGAGAGTAAACATCCTAAGATTAAGATTGTTGGAACGTATGCGCCTCCGTTTGGGTTTGAAAAAGATGAGAATGAGCTGAATCATATAAATCAGATGATTTCGGACGTAAAGCCGGATTTGTTGATTGCGTGCTTTGGGTGTCCAAAGCAGGAAAAATGGATTTATGAAAACATTGGAAAATATGATGCGAAAGTTTCTGTATGTGCAGGAGCAACTGTGGATTTTCTTGCTGGAAATGTAAAACGTGCGCCTCGTTGGATGAGTGAACACGGATTGGAATGGTTCTATCGATTTACACAAGAGCCCAAACGAATGTTTAAGAGGTATTTTATAGATGACACTAAAATTGTAAAGTTAATTATGAAGTATAGGTGATATGATGCAGCTCAAAGAACACAATGTGCTTTTTTTACACGCACAATGATGCTTGGTGGAACAGAAAATGTAATATTACAGCTTTGTGAGATATTTAAGCCACTTGTAAATAATATTGTTGTTTGTTCCTGTGGAGGCGTAAATGTAGAAAAACTTAATAACATGGGAATTAAACATTATTTAATTCCAGACATAGAAAATAAATCTTTGTCTACGATAATTACTGTGAGTAAAGAACTGAAAAAAATTATAACTAAAGAGAATATTACATTAATACATACGCATCACAGGATGGCTGCTTTTTATGTCAGCTTGTTAGGATTATATAAAAATCGCAAATTTTTGAATACAAGTCATAATACATTTGATAACAGAAAATTTTTGACTCGTTTTTCATATAAACATGCAATACGGATAGCCTGTGGAGAAATGGTTAGCAAGAATTTACAAGAAGTATTCGGACTTGATGATATACATGTTGTACATAATTCGGTTCCGCCATTTAAGGGTATAGTTGTAGATGATCCGTTGATTTCACAATTAAAAAATCAAGGATGCTATATCGTAGGAAATATTGGAAGACTTTCTGAACAGAAGGGCATGGAGTATTATATCAACGCAATCCCTAGTGTTTTAAATAAATATCCAAATACTAGATTTCTAGTGATTGGTAGCGGAGAAGATGAAGATAAAATAAAGGATGTAATAAAACATCTGGGAATCGAAAACCAGGCTATATTGATGGGGTATAGATCTGATATTCAAAATATAATGGCTCAATTGGATTTAGTGGTTTTAAGCTCGCTATGGGAAGGGTTTCCATTAACACCAATTGAAGCTTTTTCGGTAGGAAAAACAGTAGTGGCAACAGGGGTGGATGGAACTATTGAAATTGTTCATAATAGAGAAAATGGCCTGGTTATAGCTCCTAAATCATCAGACAAATTGCCAATAATGTTGTTTGATGATAGAACATCCAGAGGAAAAAAGAACAATGGAAAATAATGCATTCATAAGTTATCAAAATGAGTTCTCTATGGATGCTTTTGCAAAAGGTTATATGAATTGTTATGAATTATAAGGACGGATTAGAATGAGATTGGGTGGAATAACATGGTGGCGTAATAATTATGGGTCTATTTTGCAGGCATTTGCACTTCAAAAGTATCTGGAAAATGATTTAAATCAAGAGTATGTGATAATCAATCAATATAGCAAGAAGATGGCTTCAGCAAGTAACTTTGTTAAGAAATTAAAGGAGTATGGATTAAAAACGACTTTTAAGCGTCTTGTTGGGAGATTTGGGTTGCCAAAATTAAGAAAACGGGTGCAAAATCTCCAAGAGTTTGTTGATGCTAATCTGTATACAACGGATATGGTATATTCTGAAGAAAATATAGCTGACGCAAATAAAGAATTTGATGGATTTATTTGTGGAAGTGACCAAATATGGAATCCAGCAAATACAAGTTTAGATAGTATGTATTGGTTGAAATTTGTGAATAAAGGAAAGCTGAAGATATCATATGCGCCGAGTATCGGAATAGAAGATGCTGAAATGGAAACGCGCGTTAAATAAAAGAGAATCTTATAGATTTTGATGCACTTTCTTCTCGAGAGAAAGTGGAACAAGATTGATTAATGATATCCTTCAAAATGAAGTGTGTACGACTGTTGCAGATCCGACTTTCTTAGTTGAAAAGAAGGTATGGGAAGGAATATCCAATTATCGTATATATAAAAATAAATATATTTTTGCATATATATTAAGGGGAACAAAAAAAGACAGGGAAGCAATAGAAAGGTTTTCAAAAAGTAAAAATATTCCAATTGTTACAATTCCTTTTTTGGATGGAGAACACATGGTGCCATATGATTTAAAGTTTGGAGATATAAAACTTTGGGAGGCGTCACCGACGGATTTTATTAGTGCAATTAGAAATGCGGAATATGTTTTTACTGATTCGTTTCACTGCATGGTGTTTAGCTGCTTTTTTCATAAAACTTTTTATGTTTTGCCTAAAAAGGGTAAATTGCAAATGAGTAGAATATTGGGACTACAAGATTTATTGTCTACTGGAAATAGAGTTATATCAAGTGGTTTTAATGTGGATGAAATCGATAAAATGCCGAATATTGATTGGGAAAAAGTAGAAATGCGAATCAAACAATATAGAAATAGTTCAAGAATATATTTGAGAGACGCCATTGAAAAAGGAGTATCAAGATGTCAATAACCGATAAATTGAAAAATGTCGATGCTTTAAGACGTTTTGTCAAAAAATGTAAGATCCGGTATGAGTATATGTTAGATGCCGATGTATTTTGTAAGTACTACATGGAGGAATCTGATAAAAGAGAAGATTATGAATACCGGATGTTAATGTTTGTTCACAACATCGAAAAAGGTATGTGTATGCCTAATCCTAGACCATTTGGTAAAGAAAAGGTTGCCAAACTCATGGATATGATAAAAGCTTGTGAAAAAGAAGAGAGATATGTAAATTCGTCTGCTTATAAGATGTCTATTTCAATTTTGTATCAGTGGGTACTGTTTTACAAAGAACATGGATGGAACGATGAATTAATGAAAATGGTGGATGCGTTCCTTGCTAATTATGGTACAGATATGAAAGGAATGGACGTTGGATATAAAATTGTGCAGAAACAGGAATTGACCGTGAATGGCAATACTGCATTTGATGAGGTCATTAAAACCAGGAGAGCTGTACGAACTTTTTCTGACAAGAAGTTGGAGCCTAATGTCGTAAAAGAATGCGTTCTTCTTGCCCAAGCAGCGCCTACTGCATGCAATAGGCAGATGATTAAAATTTACCAGATTTCCAATAGAGAAAACTGTGATATCATAACAGATACGATTTATGGTGCATCGGGATTTACCAGAGATACTGTGAATTATTTTGTTCTGACATATGATGTAAAATCCTTGGATTATTATGGGGAAAGAAATCAAGGTTATTTAAATGCAGGATTAGTTGCAATGAATCTCGCTAATGCCTTACACAGTCGCGGAATAGGGTCTTGCTTTATTCAGTGGGCAAATACTGCCTCAGAAGAGCGAGAAGTTAAGAAACATCTTGGAATTAGTGAAACTGAACATATTGCAGTTGTGCTTGGTGCTGGATACTATGCAGATGAAATGTATATTGCTAAGAGCTGTCGCCGCGATATGGAAGAAATTTTTACTTCTAGGTGATTTTTTGAAATGGAGGTGTATTTGATGAAGATACTGAAATTTGCAAAGTCTTTTTGTGCAACGCTTTTTCTTAAAATACGGTATGGGGGCGCTTGTAAAATCCCGTGGATTAATTCATTGAAAGGACACATTGACATCAGTATCGGGAAAAATGCAATTTTGACCGTGATGCAATATCTAATATCAAATGGAGAATTGCATATAAGAGTGTCTGATAATGCGCGTATTTCAATTGGAAAGAATGTTTTTTTTAACCATAATTGCTCATTAACAGCAAAAGAGACAATTGCGATTGGTGATAATGTGGTTATTGCTAATAATGTAGTAATTGTTGATCATGATCATCGATTTTGTTCAACCGGAGTTACGAATGGCTATACAGTCGCTCCTGTTTGCATTAAAGAAAATGTTTGGATAGCGCGAATAGTGTAATTCTGAAAGGAGTAACAATTGGAGAGGGTACTGTAATAGCAGCGGATCTATTGTTAACAAAAGCATTCCAGCCCGAGAGCTGTGGGGGGGTGCCTGCTAAATGCATAAAGAGACTATAAATACACAGCCGAAGTTTAGCATTGTTATGCCCGTATACAATGTAAAAAAATATTTGAATGAATCCGTTGAATCTGTGTTAAATCAAACATATAAAAATCTGGAATTGATAATTGTTGATGATGGTTCCACGGATGGCTGCTATGAAATGTGTGAGAACTACCGAAAACTTGATTCTAGATGTAAAGTTATTCATCAAGATAATAAAGGATTGCTTCTCGCAAGAAGAGCGGGGATGAAAGTTGCATCAGGTGACTATTTGATAAATGTAGACTCAGATGATAAATGTTCGTTATCAATGTTGGACGAATTAGCTGCACTTATAGTTAATAAAGCACCTGATATGATTATCTATAACTATTCGAAATTAAATGACAATGGAGAAGTCACTGATATTGAACCGCTGTTTCAAGAAGAAATAATACCGTTAAATCGGACATGGATTATACAAACATTTGTTTCCACAGTTGTATTAAACATGATGTGGATTAAGTGTACCAAATTGTCATTGGTTGATGTAGACACTGATTATTCAATGTATGGTAGATTAAATATGGCTGAGGATCAATTACAGTCGGCCGCTTTATTCGAAAATGTAAAAAGTGTTTTTTACTATAATAAACCGCTATATTTCTATAGGGACAATGGAGAAAGTATTACTAGAAAACAAACTCCAAAACTTCTAATTGACTCGCTTAAAGCAAAATCAAGAGTGATGGATATGTTAAGGCGGTTACAGGTAGAAGAGAATGTTTATGACAAGTTCTTTGAAAACTATTATAGGACACTTAACCATTATATTGTGAAGAATATTAGTGCATTTGGAAATTATGAGCCCTATAAAGCCTTTGTTTCAGAGGCTCAGTCATATGATGTTGGAGGCCTTTACGCCGCTAGAAATATAGATAAACTAGTGTATAGAATATTATATTCAAATAATTTTTTTGCGATTAGAGCGTTGGGGTGTATTTACAACTTGATAAAAAATAAGTAAAATGCGAGAATTGCTACATGATAATTGGATGGTGGTCTATCGTTTCACTTATGCTATAAGAAATGCTATTTTGCCTTAAAAATTATTGTAGAAGTTGTTTTAGGGATAAGAGGACGAATGATGAATAAACAATTAGTAAGTTGTATTATAACTACATATAATCGGCCAAAGAATGTGCTGGAAAAAGCTGTTAATAGCGTTTTGCGACAAACTTATGGTCGGGAAAATATAGAAGTCGTAATTGTTAATGATGCTCCGGAAAATAAAGCTTTAGCAATTGAAATAAAAACATATTGCGAAAAAGTTGGAGTTAAATATGTTGAACATGAGAAAAATAAAGGTGCTTGTGCGGCTAGAAATACTGGAATCAATAATTCGTCTGGTGAGATAATAGGATTCTTGGATGATGATGATGAATGGCTAGAGGATAAGTTGAGCATATTGGTGCCTTATTTTGATGATAGTCACATTGCCTTGGTATATGGAGATTACTATTTGTGTAATGATGGAAAAAGAACGATTGTAAAAAGAGAATATAAAGCTCAAAGCCTATGAAAGATATACTGTTATCCAATTTTATTGGATCAACATCATTGCCTCTACTAAGGAGACAAGCTGTTATTGATGCCGGGTTATTTGATAAAAATATACGATCTTCGCAAGATCATGATTTATGGATTAGGCTTATCGAACAAGGGAAAATTGCATATTCTCCAAATCCCATTGCTATTTATAACATTAGTGAGGTTTCTATAACATCTGGCAAAGGAAATAGAGTCGTTGGATATAATCAGCTTTTGAGTAAGTATAAAACCTTATATGAAAAATATCCGGGGACCTTACATAAGCGATTGTTAATAATTGCTAGAACATTAGCGCGAGATGGAAATATTAAGGATTCTATACAATTTTATTTCGCAGCTGTGAGAACCTCAGCGTTTGACAGTGAGAATATTTTGTATCTTGGATCTGTAGTGAAATATCTATTGCGGAGGAAAAAGTAAATGTATGAAAAGTATATTTCTTTATTAATAAGCTTATCGGATTATATGGTGAAGAAAGTATTGGAATCCGGAAATGCTTTCGAGGGAAAAAATGGACCGTATAATAATAAAGACACCGCGTTACGTAATAGTACTCATTGGTATCAAATATTTGCTTTCTTGTACCATGAAACCAAAGAAGAAATTTATAAAGAATGTTCAGATCGGCTACTATTGTTTATCACAAATGCAGAAAATTATGGAAGCAACATGGCTCCTAAATGCAGAACGGATGCAAACATCGATGATATAAATGGGTTGATTGGACCAGCATGGACAATCGAAGGCCTTATTTATGCATATCGCAATACGCGTGAATTCAAATTACTTGATATTGCATATGATATTTTTCTGTCGCAGGAATTTGATACAAAAGATAACCTGTGGAGAATTATTGACACACAAGGGAAAAATTGGGGCTATGATTTGACTTTCAACCATCAACTATGGTTTGCAGCTGTAGGGTATGAGTTGGCAAGTATTACTTGCGAAGATCCAAGACGGGCGAAGGTAGAAAATCAGTGTAATATGTTTGGTAATAATATAACAAAGCATTTGCGATATTATCCAAATGGATTGTTTTGCCATATTGCATATATGGGGTATAGTGGAAAGTACAAGCTAAAATATTATATTAAAAAGTATTTGCGCTATGTATCGGGTGTGTTGTGTCTAAAAAATAAATATTCAGAAATGTATAACTTAGAAAAAGGTTATTTATGTTTTGACTTATACGGCTTTGCAATTTTAAAACAATATAATCCCAATTTGCAGGTCTTTTCAGATTCCATTTTTCGAAAAGCAGTAGAATTGGGAACGAATGAAGATTTTCTTATGAAAATGGCAAATGAAATCCCATTTAACAAATATGCATTTGCATATAACTCGCCTGCATTTGAGTATCCATTTGTTGCAAAGATGCTAAGAGGAACAGCGGATAATAAACTTTGCAAAAAGTTACTTGATAAACAAATTGACTTAACGATGGGCAGTGATAACACGTATTTAACGAGTAATGTTAATGATCCGAATACGTTGAAAGCTAGAGCATATGAGTTGATTCGATTCCTTGATTTGGAGTGTGATTAACATGGAAAGAAAGTTAATTGTCCATAAATGGGAAATAGTGGGAGGGATTGTGTGCTTTCTTTATATGCTTCCATCTAGCATGTATAAAGTTAATGGAATCGTTATGATTCAAGATGCAGTATCATATATATGTTTTGCGTGCTTTTTTTATAATTTATTACGAAGGAAAAAATATAGTAGTATATTCTGGCTGATTACGTTTGCTTGGGTATCGGTGGGGATATCTACAGTTTTATCTGGAAATACAAATTTAATTGCTTCGTATAGTAAAAAAGTTATAAAAGGTGTTGCTTTCATTAGCTTTATAGATTATTTCCTGCGAAAAAAGGAATTGGGTTTTTTAAAAGTAATATATACTATCCTTGAAATTGAAATAATAATAAATTGCATAACTATTTTTTTGTTCCCTAATGGAATGTATATGAATGGAAGTTATGCTACAAACTATTTTATGGGGTATCATAATTCACATATTAGATGGGAGCTGCCAGCCTTATGCATAAAGATGTGTTATGACAAATTAACGCGTAAAAGTAAAACGTTTTCCATAAATTTTTATTGTCTGTTTATAGTAGTGGCGATATCAGCAGTTAGAGTGCTATCTGTTACTTCATTGCTTGTTGTAGGTATATTGGGTATATATATATTAATTGATCAGAATGCGTTTTTTCAAGGTGTATTGAAACGTATAAAATTTACGCCGCTGTCAGCTGTGATTGTATCTGTTGTAGGTACAATTATAGTTGTTGGGGGTACTATTGCATCGGATCAGATAGCCCTATTACAGTCATTGACTCGATACTTTAGTAAAGGATCAACGATAAATGGTAGAGGTCCTATTTGGTTATCTGCGTTAAGAAGAATAACTCAGCATTTATGGCTTGGCTGTGGATATGAAACTTACGATATGACAAGTTTGAATTTGGTGGGTACAACAGGTGGGGAACATCTGCTCATAATTTCTGCTTGGAACTGTTATATACTGGAGGCATTGTGTTAGCAGTTACCATTGCGTTGATTTATCTTGTGTTGTATTATAATTCAAAATTTATCAAGGAAAGTACAATTGGAAATATCATTGGTATTTGGTTGATATTGATTTCTATAATGGGTATTGTTGAGCCACAATATGAAGAATATACTCGAATTGCTTGGGTGGTGTCTTTTTATTTGATCATGATTGAGCGCAAACAATATTTCAGAAGTAATAAGCTAAAAGAGTAATTTTCAAAGAAAGGTGGACGATTAGTTTGTCAAAATCGAATTTGGCTAAAAATACAGCATTGTTGTCAATTGGAACTATGCTAACAAAAGGAATTAATCTAATTATGATTCCACTGTTTAGTGCATGGTTGTCCACAGAAGATTATGGAATGTATGATCTTTTGGCAACGTATGTTTCATTGTTGATTCCATTCATTACTTTGTCGAGTTCTGATGCTGTTTTTAGATTTGTTATTGAATCTAATACAGACAATGATAAGAAAAAATATATTAGTACTGCGTTTGGAATTAATGCTATTAATACATGTATTGTTATTTTAGGATTGATTGTTATTCGGTTGTTAACAGGTTGGGAATATACGCTTCCGTTTATTGCTTTACTAGTAAGCGAGTTGTTCCTTAATCATTTGCAGGGAGTTACCAGAGCAATAAAACAATTAAGACTATATGCACTTGCCAATGTTGTATCGACGGTAGGGATTGCAGGTTGTGTAACTTTCTTTGTTTTGGTTCTCAAACTCGGATTGACTGGAATGATATATGGATATACAGTAGGATATTTAATTGGTGAAGCTTTGCTAGTTGTTTCAATTAAGTATTGGAAGTATATTCAGCTTTCAAGTATATCGTTTGAAACAGTAAAGCAGTTGGTAGCATATTCGTATCCCCTTATTCCCAATAATATATGCTGGTGGATTATAAATGTTTCAGATAGAACATTAATTAATATTTTTCTTGGCGCGGCTGCAAATGGAATTTATGCAATTGCCTGTAAAATTCCAAATTTCTGTGCATCTGTATTTAATGTTTTTAATATATCGTGGCAAGAAGCTGCTATTGATATGTTGAATTCGGACAAGAGAAATGAATATTACAATTCTATTTATAACAATACGGTATCAACAATGATATCGTTATGTGCCGGTGTGTTAAGTTTGAATTTCTTTTTGTTTACATATATTTTTAATGAGAGATATTTTACGGCCGCTTTTTATACTCCAATATTGATAACTTCCATTGTGTTTTCATCTTTAACACAGTACTTTGGCGGAATTCAAATTAGTTTGAAGCGACCAAAAGAAAATGGAATAACAACGATGATTGGTGCAGTTGTCAATGTTCTTATTGATATAGCATTGATTAAAGTGATAGGAATATATGCTGCGGCAATTTCAACATTGGTTTCGAATATTGTAATATGTGTTATTCGCTATATTAGGCTTTATGGCGAGATTGAATTTAAACTAGAACGAAAAACCTGTTGTTACATAGTGTATTATATTTATATGCTGGGTATGTCATATGTTTTTAAGTCCGTTGCTTTAAGTGCATTGAATTTGCTTCTTGCAAGTGTGATGTTTTGCGTAATTAATAGAGAGTTTATATATAAAATTATAAAAAAGGTTGTAAAACGATGAAAAATCAAGAAGTGGTTGAGTACTACCCTCAGCTAGATTTTTTTAAATTTATAGCAGCAATTTTAGTGATTACAATACATACGCAATTGTTCTGCGATATTGATGAAGTGATTTACTGCTATTATGGGAAAATAATCACATCTTGTGCAGTTCCATTCTTTTTTGTACTTAGCGGTTATTTTTACGGAAAAGAATATCAGCAGGGAAGGCTATCAGGATATAAATGCGGTCGTTTGATAAAAAAGTATCTAAAAATGTATTTGTTCTGGGGGGGTATACGCCATTCTGCTGACTATTCGTAAAATAGGAAGTGGGAATGCTCCTTTTAATGTACTAAGAAACCAAATTGTGGACTTTGCAATTGGATCTCCTGGAAATGTTATGTGGTATATTGGCGTTATGCTCTTTATATCACTATTATTGAAGTTAATTATAGACTTTGATAAAAATATTTATAAAGCGATGGCTGTATGGTTTGTAATATCTGTTTTGTTGTTTGTTTTCAGTGTTTTGTGGGATTATGTGCCAACTCAAACTATACTAGGCAAAGCGAAAATAATATATGATAATGTAATAACTAGTGAACGAATCGTTTTGTTCCGATCCCACTACTTTGTATTAGGCTTTTTATTTGGAATGAATCCCAATCAAAAAATCAAGTGCATAAAAATGCGCTTTGGAATGATTGTTTTTACACTGGCCGTAGTATCAGACTTGGTTAAATTGCAAGTTGTCTCGGAAGTGCTTTGGGCGGTGTGGTGCGGATTTGTTTCACTTTTTTTAATGAAAGTAGGCTGTGAAGGAAAAAAACATATGAATCTCGGTTCTTTTCAGTATGGAAAAATGTCTACACCAATATATTTTATACATTATTTGACTATTTTTGCATTTGAAATGTTGTCGCGTTTTTTGCATCGTAACTTTGGAAATCTGCTCGAAACTGTAATCTGTATATTAGCGACATTACTGACATCGGCGATTGTATGTAAACTACCAAAGCTATATAAATTTTTATTTTGATGTTACCCTTCAAAGTGATTTAATGGTTCTATTTTGACTGCGGATAAAAAATGAATGCGTAAGGCGGAATCTTCACGGTTATGCCCGATAAAAGCAGCAAGAGCACAATAAGAGGAGAGATATGAAAACAACATTGCTTATCATGGCGGCCGGAATAGGCAGCGATTTGGAACAGGAATAAAACAGTTGGAGCCGGTGGATGATGCTGGTCATATCATCATGGACTATTCGATTCATGATGCCATTGAAGCTGGTTTCAATCATGTAGTATTTATTATCCGTAAGGATATCGAGAAGGAGTTCAAAGAGGTCATCGGTGATCGCATTGCCTCTATTTGCTCCTCTCACAATGTAACTGTAGACTACGCTTTCCAGGATATCAACGATATTCCGGGAGAACTTCCGGCAGGCCGTACAAAGCCGTGGGGAACCGGTCAGGCTGTGCTTGCAGCGAAGAAGGTCATTGATACTCCGTTTATTGTAATCAATGCAGACGATTACTACGGCAAGGAAGGCTTCAAGGCTGTTCATGAGTATTTGGTGAACGGCGGTAAGTCTTGCATGGCAGGATTTGTGCTGAAGAACACGCTGTCTGATAACGGTGGCGTGACTCGTGGTATCTGCAAGATGGATGAGGAAAATAATTTGACTGAGGTTGTAGAAACTAAGAACATCGTAAAAACTGTGAATGGCGCAGAGGCAGACGGTGTGGTTGTTGACGTTGATTCTCTGGTATCCATGAATATGTGGGGCTTGACTCCTGATTTTCTGGATGTTCTGGAAGAAGGCTTCAAAGCGTTCTTCCAGAAGGAAGTACCGAGCAATCCTCAGAAAGCCGAGTATCTGATCCCAATCTTCATCGGTGAGCTGCTGGAGCAGGGAAAGATGTCTGTGAAGGTTCTGAAGACCAACGACACCTGGTACGGCATGACCTACCATGAGGATGTCGCAGCAGTAAAGGACAGCTTCAAGAAAATGTTAGAAAAAGGCGTGTACAAGGCTGATTTATTTGCAGACTTGTGATATACTGGGAGCGGTAGCTCCCTACGCTGCTCGAATAATATCACACACCTCTCCGTGGTGGGCAGCAGGCAACGGTCTTATGATCGGCGAAGATGTGAAGGGAATTAAACGCATTTGAAAGGATACAAGCTATGCAATGGGAGTTTGCTACTTATCCTGAGTTTATAGAAGAATATAGAACATATCATTATGATGAGTGCAGTAGCTGTGGAGCCAACTGTGAACTTGGTGAATCAGATGTTGAATGTGTTATTGAGGATAAAAAAATGTACTTTCAACAGCTACTGGTTTTAAAGTGTTCTGGTTGTGGGAAAACATATTTGCCAGAACATTCAAAAAGTATGATTGACGGCGCATATAGGATGTTGCGAAGTAATCATCAGAATATTGGGAAGTTCTCAAGAAAACCAGGATATCAGGAAAAATTTGATTACTGTAAGTCACTGGGTTTTATATACGATTATAGAGATTATTACAACATACCTGGACTATGTTATGACGAGGAACATTCACGAAAAGGGTTCTTGACACCGGTTTATTTTAAGAAGGAAGCCCTAGCATATTTTCTTGCAATTCCAACCTACGTAGTAGATATTTTTTCTGAGAGTTATGGTTATCTTGAAAAAGTAAATAGTCAAGGGGAGGCTGAATGGCAGGTTCCGTTTGGATTTAATAGCAATGGAAAATGGGTGATGTGGCTTGGAGATATAGACACAATAGACGAACAGACACAAGCTATAATTAGAGCATTTAATGTTGAATCGGATCATTTGTTGGTTGATTCTGAGTTCTATCAAGCTCAGATGAAATGTATATTTAGTAACCCTATTATTGAAAGGCGAATATTAAACAATAAAAAAGCGTTTATAGCTAACATTGAGAAAAAATACGGTTTGGATATTTCACATTTGACGGAAGAGTGCAGAATCCATGAGCAACATATTGGACGACCGGTTGTGTTCACAGAGCAAACAGTTTCGGAAGTCATAAATGCTTATGATAAAATCTTAATAGAAGGTTTTAGCATTGATAAAATGCGAGATTTGTATGAAATTCTCTACTCAGAACCAGAGCGAGATAGACAATACCGGAATTGGAAATCGATAAAAATGATTCAAAGCAATTCTCGTCAAATTGAGTCAGAATATTTCTAATATAGATGTAGCACTTACAATGTCGCCACTATATATCTTGCATGATTATCGTATCTATTTTGATCATCTACTTGCAGAAAGTGACAGGGAGGATACCAAACAGCATATTTTGAATACACTAGGGGTTCAAAGATTCAATGATCAAGAAACAATATATTATGAAGAGATTCGACGCCTAGATAAACTCTTTGATTATTTAGTCGTTTTATCGAAGTAAATAAGTGATTACAAATTTGCTGTGGTTGCCCTCACCCCAACACAGTGCTATACTTAAACAACTATAAAAGGAAAGAGGTTATCACCATGCCCAGAACGAAAGGCAGCAAAAACCGTCCCAAAACCAATACCACCAATGACTACGCATCTCAGATCGCGGAGAAGCAGGAGACTATTGCATCTCTGAATACTGAGATCGCATCCATCCAGAAAGCGATTGAAGAGCAGAAGAACACATTGAAAGAGAAGAAGACTGCTTTGAAGAAGGCCGAAAAAGAAGTGGCTTCCCTGGAAGCGAAGAAGGCAAAGGCAGATGCTAAGGCCGCTGAAGAAGCTAAGAAGGCTGAAGCGAGAGTGTGGTTAAGAGATTATTAGCCAGCGGCATGAGCGCGGACGAGATCCTTGAAAAACTGAAATAATATTTGCCGTGTGGACAAACTGAACTCCAGGAGTTCACACGGTATTATTTGAAGGTTGATATATAGTTTATAACGAAAATAAAAGAAATGGAGTGTGACACAAAATGAACTTATCAAAAATACATCATATTGCAATCATCGTATCTGACTACGAAGCTGCAAAGAATTTTTATGTGAATAAGCTGGGATTCTCTGTCATCAGAGAAAACTATCGCCCGGAACGCGAGGATTGGAAGCTGGATCTGCGTGTCAATGAGCACACAGAATTGGAGATTTTCGCTGAGAAAAAACCGCCGAAGCGTGTGAACCGCCCAGAGGCCTGTGGCCTACGTCACCTTGCGTTCTGCGTTGATAGCGTGGAGCAGACGGTCAGAGAACTGGCGGAAGTTGGCATTGAATGTGAGCCAATCCGCGTGGATGATTACACCGGCAAGAAGATGACTTTCTTCCACGACCCGGATGGACTGCCGCTGGAGCTGCATGAGTAAAATGAAGAAAACAAGAAAAACCGGCGGTGGCCGGAAGAAGTTGAAGCCGGAGCATGATGCCGGGAAGAATCTGAAAGAGCAGATGGAAAGTGCGGTGGAGCTTTATGAGGAGGAATGCTCCCTCCAATCCATCGCAGATGCTCTAGCTCTAAATCCCATCAAAGTAAGAAAGCTGCTCATCACGGCCGGTGTCTATGAATCAGAAGTGGCGGAGAAAGTAAAAAACACTTTTGAAGAATACCGTGAAACACAAGACTACAAAAACTCCCTACTCTCAACCGCAAATGATCTTCAACTCTCCAAAGCTTCCGTTACCTCGTACCTACCATATCAGAAAGGCGTGTACTTCCCAAGTACAGAGAAAGAGAAGATCAGTGTTGGAGCAGAGCGGCAGCGGAGATACAGAGCGATGAAGCGATGGAGAGCTGATCCGACAGAAGAAAACTTCTGGGGTGTGGTTCTGGTCTATGCTGGGGTAAAATTTAAAACCTACTCCGGATTGCCATTCTCTTACGAAATTAAAAAAGGCAGAAATGGCGAGTACACCAAGGAGCTGTGGATCGACAGACGGGAGAAGAGCAAGAGTTTGGCATGGAGCTCTATAGTTTTGGCACTGGGAAATATAAAAGGTGAAGTAGTAGAGAGACCCAAAGCTCTGGGTGATATCCGGGGAGTGACTTACATCTACGGAATGTTCTATCGGTTCGGACTGATTAATGTGCCGGATGAAGTGAAGGAGAAGATGGGGCATCCGAAAGACCGCAAAAAATAGGTTGCTATGTACAGAAGTGTGCGGTAATGTGTGCCGTAACTGAGGAGGTGAATCTCAGTTGGGAAGGACGGTAGCATTATAGAAAAATTGAAGGAAATGCTAGAGGAGTATTTGAAGAAAACAGAGCCGGAGTATTATCCACCGGTTGAGAACCTGCTTGATCTGATCTACGAGCATTACACGGAGAACAACCCAGTAGAGAAAAACACAGTTGCCGGGAAAGCAGCAAAGGCCAAAGAAAAGGAACTGGAAGAGTGGCTGCGCGGCTTGGAAGGAATGGATAGGCTCGTAGATGACTATGTCGGAGATAAGATTCCGCTCTGGGAAAAGATCATGGACCGGCAGGGGACGGTGTGCTGCGCATGGGAGAAGACCGCTTTTGAGGAAGGTCTGAAAGTCGGGATAAGGCTTATGAGTGAAGTATATAGTTTGTGACGGAAAACCGTCTCACTACGAGATGTTGCACACAGTGGAGGTGTACTCATAATTATTGCTTGACATCATACATCTTTGGATGTACCATCAAAGCAATAGGAGGTATGAGTATGAAGCAGGTCAAAGGTTTTACAAAAGAGTACTATATCGAAAAATGCAAGGACGATGGCGGTGTGCCGATCCTGTATTCTAATATGCAGGAAGCAGTGAAAGCATTATGCGAGTATTCAAGAACCAGGGAATATGATGACTTTAAGTTATCAGAGGAAAAAGCAGAAGCAGGAATCAAGAGGAGCTCTAACGGTGATTGGATTTTGATGGATGATGGTTCTGTTCTATGGCGTAGCTATCCGAAGATTGAGGAAGAACACGCAAGAGTGGAAATGTGAAGCTGAGGGTTTGTAGAAAGAAAGCGGGATTGTCTCAGTCGCAGCTTGCAGAAAAAGCCGGAATCAGTGTCCGGGTTTACCAGAATTACGAACAGGGTGTGCGCGATATTGAAAAAGCGCAGCTTTCAGTTCTTCTCAAAATCTGTATTGCACTGGACTGTAGAATGTCAGATATCTTTATGGACGAAGAAATGGTAAAACTGGTCAAGAAATACCACAAATAAAAAAATGCCTCGCTGTGAGATATTGCACACAGTGGGGCAGTCAATCAGTCGTTATCCTCTGCTCGTATTCTGAGCAGTTCCTCTATTTCATATTTTGTTGCCAGCCGTACAGCTGGCTTTTCATCGTGTTCCACTGCACCACAGTCCGGGCAGCGGTCAGGAAGTGACTCGCTTTCAAAGCAGTAATGGCAGGCATCACAATAATAAAAGTTCAATCCATTGTCACCTCGCCTTCGTTGCAGTTCTTCATGGAATCCTTCAAAAAATCATTGTGGAGTTCAGGAAGAAACGGAAGCTGGTATCCCTTGTCTGCGAGGATGTTCAGCTTGAAATCCACGAAATGTTTCTCAATAGAGTTCATCCGGGCAATTTCATCCAGCGTGACCAACCCAGAGTGTGCGTACTGGAACTCCTGCAAAAGCTCCTGATATTTCATGGCGCGGTAAGCAGAGGAGCAACGGGAAGGCAGATTTGCCTCCAGCTGTTTCTGGTCGGCAGCATATTCGTAGTAGCCAATCGGTTCCAGAACAGCATCGTCTGCCAGCAGCAGTTCGGCAGCAAAAGTATTGGCGCGCCGTTCTGCCTTTGAATTATCCAGACTATAAAAATAGGTGTCTTGAAATGCCTGACCGGAGCTGGCGTGTTTCCGGTCAAAGAGGGCGTGTCCCAGTTCATGAGCCATTGCGGATACACGCTGGGCATTCGTACAATTTGAATTGATGCCGATGTACTCACAGTTCAGCAGAACTGTGTAGTAACCGAGCAGGTCGTGGCAATAGCGTATCTCTTTGAGGTTTATGGCTCTCCGGGAAATGATCTCTTCCGGGTCGCGGGTCTTGTAGCGGCGAACTACGGCATCGGCCATATCAATAGCGCATGTGTTCAAGGTAGACTCCTTTCCTCTGGAGTAATATCAGTTCTTACCGCAGATATTTTTTCGGAGTAAATTTCTTCGCATCAGCTTTGGCATCGAGGAAAAGTTCTTCCATTTCTTTAATAAAAGCAGCCTGATCTTCTTCGGACAGTTCACCGCCGGCAAACAGGGCAGTGGTCTGTTCTTTTATTTTCTTTGCCTGTGCAACACCGCGGGAACCATACTTCTTGCGGACATCTGCATAGAAGAGGTCATCGTTCAGCTCTTGCTGGAAGGTTGCCTCATCCATAAAATAATCCGTAGTGACTCCAAGAGCAGCGGCGATCTTCTGAATCGCATCAACGCTCGGTTCACGTTGGTTGGATTCAATATAGCGGATTGCACGATCCGACATCGAAGCCCGCCGTGCCAGTTCAGCCATACTCATGTGCTGAGCGGTGCGGAGGGCTTTTATTTTATCTCCGTTGGTTGCGTCAGGAGTCAGGGTGGCAGCGGCATCCGCTTTGGTCTCCTGCGTGTTGAGTAGACTTGTTTCAAGGTTCGTTTCGTTTTTCATGTCATGCCTCCATGTGGGATTCTGCTGTGTGCTGGAGGGAAAGTACCAGCAATTACAACATAATTTTGTAAAGCTACTTGACAAGGAACAACTGTTCCATTATACTAAGAACAAAAGTTCGGGAACTCCTGTTCCTATAATACAATAGAAGGTTGTAGAAGTCAAGAGGGAAACTGGCCGAAAACAAACATAAAATTATTAAGCAAAAAAAGCAATAAATATTGCGTATATGTTGACAATGGAATTATGAAGTGATACAATATACGCAACACAAGCAATATAAACAACACGCCTGATTTACGGGAGGCAAAGCATGAGCGATAGAAAAATTGATATGACGGAGCTTGCGAATTATATTCGCATTCGCCCGCCGGAGAAAGAGAAATTAGCAGAGTTGCTCATTAGAGCAAAAGGAGCAAGCCGCAGTATGCGGCAGTTTGCTCTTGATTGCGGAGTGAATCCATCAACGCTTTCAAGAATAGTTAACATGAAAACTTCTGGGGCCTGCACGGATGAGCTGATTCAGAAAGTGGCACAGAACTCGGACCCGGAAAGTGGAATAACTTTTGAAATGCTGATGGATGCAAACGGCAAAGTACCACGCCGGATGACAGGAAAGTATACGAGCAAAGAATTTGAAGCTGCAGAAAAAAACATTACGGATATAATATTTAAGGAGTTGGAAGATAGGGGTTACAGGACTTCAATATTAGAGGGTGAAAATAAACACAATGCTCTTAATTACCGTTATCGGACAGATTGGGTTATATCAACGGATGCTAATTCCGATAGTGGCGAGATGGAGATTTGGGAATTCGAAATCTGGCACACAATGTTGGAAAAAAACAGTGTGGCGCATACCGTGATGAAGCTACGCCAGAAGTTTCTGATGGTCTTAGGTCTTTACTATGCTGGGACTATGAATCCGAAAAAGATGAGCTTCGTTCTCACCAACCGGGAAGTATATAACCGAATGGTTGAAACACTTGAGAATATAAAGTTCAAGGATGTGTTTTCACTTATTTTGGTAAATCTTGATGAAAACAAGGTGGAAGAAGAATATGTTTTCCCATTGGTGGGGCGTCCAAATGTCGGGACTGTTTTTACACCGTTAGAAGATGATGAGTCGAAGGCTGAAGAAGACACTGTGGAAGAAACAGAAAGCGATTGGGAGCAGAAACTCTTTGACATCTGATCCGGAAAGGGGTGCAGTTGGTAATGAAAGAACTTGAACAGAACAGGTGTGGTTATTCCTCACATAACAGCCGTGTACATGACGTATCTGCTAGCACAATGAATGATGATGTATTCATTATGAAAACCATACGGGAGATTACGAGCCGGGGTAATAATGCCGAGGTAAAACGGCGCAGCGATGGAAGGCTGGCTGTTTATGAAGTGAAAAAGAGTATAACCATCGGGTAATTGGATTCGATGAAGGGCTAATAGGAGCCGAGGATTGTGGTTGAAAAACCATGTTCTTCGGCTCCTTTTGTCGTTTACAGAGGAAAAGTACCAATGATAGTTGCTGTAGCCAGTGTGAGAAGAAAAGATGGCTGTCAGAGATTTTACTGGCAAAATGCACAAAATAACGACTTGTTTCTGAACCATATGACAAAATTTTCCAGAGCCTATTTACGGACGGGATTATATCTGATATAATCAAAGTTACCACAAATTGTGGGAAAATTTGATTGTATAAATATATCGAAATCATAGTCATATAGGAGGTGTACTCAGAAAGATAGTTGATTGATGCCACATCACTCATCAGATAATTGGGTGAGCGAACGGCGTACAAAGATTACATATATTTAGTAAAATTAATTATTTATTTACTGTTGAATTGGCGGCATAGCGCCGCAGGAAAATCTATTAATATTATAGTAGGGATTAATTTTTACTAATTTGTTGGGTCGAAGTGCGCTTGTTTGAGGTTGAAAAGTAACTATCAATCTGGTACATGCCGGTACATATAGATAAAAGAATCTGTAGACCGGAGTAAATAAAGAAACAAGTATTGTAGCATTCGATGCACTTGAATCTTTATTTGCTCCGGTCTTTTTGTCGTTTATGGACAGGAGGCGGAAGGTACCATATTTGGTTAAGTACAAAGGAAATGGAGGTTGCCAATCCGGAGCAATTAAAAAAGTTATCTGAAAAAATGAATTAGACCGGAAAGAAATCTAGGTCGGATATAATCAAGTAAAAGTACGAAAGAGGAAGGAGGTGAGCAGCATGGTCGATATTCACAGCGAAGAATATATATTGGGTCAGAATATAAGAAAGTACCGATTGCGACTGGGATGGTCGCAGGCAGATTTGAGCAATGCGGTGGATATTGACCGAGCTGACATCTCCAAGTACGAGAATGGAGCGAAAGGTATAATGAGCAGCTCACTGCTGCGTAAATTTGCAAAAACCCTTGGCGTTTCAATGGACGCACTGATGGACGAAGAAGAGCCAGAAAACACAGCGGCTTCAATTCAAGAAAAATATGAGAAGTTGAGCTCCAGGCATCAAGAGATGGTAAAAGAAACCATTGATGCGTTCTTATTCCAAGAAAGTCATGTGGCTATGGCTGGTTAAGTACCGTACAGATCAAAAGTGTCTGTGCGGTATTTTTTTGCCTTTTTTACTGCCGATATAGGGCTTTCACAGAGTCGATATGAAAATGTGGCGAATTCGCCACAGAAGTGTGGCTTATCTGCCATCTGCAAGAGCCTTTCCAACTGGTAGACTATAAACAGTTCAAGGGACAAGCCCACAGAGCCAAAACGAAAGCACCTGTCGGCAGTACCTCGGACAAATTAAAAAAATATCGAAGCCCGATTCTAGAGCAGGCGAAGGATACCATAAGCGATCTGACAGCACAGCAGAGTTATTTGCTGGAGCTGGAGGACTGAACATGGGATCGTTCTAACCTTCTTTAGAATCGGGCTTTTTGCGCCTTTTTGACCGCAGAGTCTGTCCGTTTCATGAGGATGCGGCGAATCTGCCATGCATGTTCTTCAAAGCCAGAGCTTTCAGTATCCTTCCCTCCCAGAAGTCCGGGGGAAAGGACAAAACAATGATGAACATGATGACTGGAGCAGTAGCAATCAACGGTCAAAGATCGGTACTCTTACAGATGAAATCTGTACAGAGCTTGGTCTGGATAAGATTGATGTTATGGCTGTTGCAGGACATGATACGCAGAGTGCGCTTGTATCTGTACAAC
>ENA-OQHY01000508-OQHY01000508.1-human-gut-metagenome-genome-assembly--contig:-NODE-508-length-21869-cov-3.175421_pt1 | contig 21869 bp, 26 predicted proteins | sample MGYA00242570_ERZ504733 | MGnify/ENA primary metagenome ERZ504733 (study PRJEB26092, sample SAMD00036219) | human gut metagenome | host: Homo sapiens | study: EMG produced TPA metagenomics assembly of... | reverse complement strand
GAAAGGATATCCTGAAGATTGTCGATGGTACAGTCCGGTGTAACTTCAATTTTGTTCGGAAGATGATCCGGGTTGTACCAGCAGGTCAGGATTCCTGCATTTTTTCCGCCGCGGATATCACTTGTGAGGGAGTCGCCGACGATCACAACCTCATCCGGTGCATAACTTCCGATTTCGTTCCATACCGCATCAAAAAAATCCTTCTGCGGCTTGTCCACACCGACCTGTTCCGAGATAAAAACGCCGTCCAGAAGCTGATCAAGCCCGGAAAAGCGGAGTTTACGCTCCTGTGCAACAGTGGTTCCATTTGTTACTGCATACTGTTTTACGGTAGCTTTCAGCTGTTTTACCAGTCATCTCCGTGATCGCAGAAGAAAGCCTTATCGCCGAGGCGGATCTGATATTCATCATTGAATACCTTTACCTGATCCGTCGGCAGTCCTTCCGATTCAAAAAATTCATGGAATCGTCCAAGCATCACCTGTTCTCTCGTAAGCTCTCCCGTCTCCAGCCGCTCCCAGTAACCGCGGTTGATCACGCTGTAGCGCTGCAGCATTTCGTCCGTGCAGGTTCCCATATGAAACTTGTTGAAACAGTACTCAATTGCATATCGTTCCGACATCTTAAAATTCAGAAGTGTTCCGTCGATGTCCCACAAAATTACTTTTATCAAAGAGAAATCCTCCCTTGGTTTCATTTGTATTTTCCAATTATCTGTTTTTCATTCTAGCATAGATTACAAATACGATCAATTGTATTTTAGGCATTGTATCTTTTGAGAAAAAGTGCTACGATAAAAAAGAATTTCCGTGAAAAAGAAAAGGAAGAAGGAAGAAACACTATGAAATTTACTTATCCAGCCGTTTTTCATAAAACCGAACAGGGAACCTACGAAGGTTATTTTCCAGATCTCGCCTGCTGCTATGCAAAAGGGGATACCCTCGACGAGGCGCTGGAAGATGCCATTCACTCCGCCTATGACTGGATCTCTCTGGAACTGACGGAAGAAGAACCTGATTTTCCGCCGGTATCGGATGTGGCAGATCTCGGGAAAAGCGAAGGTGAAATTGCAAGAATATTGCCGTCAACATCCGGCTTTTTGAGGATGGGACGAATAAGTTCAAAAAGAGAAAGAAAACCGTATTGCTGCGAATATTCGAAACGCGGCGATACGGTTTTCTTTTTATCTCTTCCAGGTTTTCAGCATCTCTTTTTCTTCTTTGCTGATCCGCAGCGACTCTCTGATTTTCTGAATTGTTTTGTTATGTGTCCAGTCATCGAGACTGTTTTCTTTCAGCAGTTTCTGTGTTTTTCCGGAAATGAATATAACAGATCGATACTGCCCAGGCGACGGCCATTTTTACGTAATAGCCATCGTGATGAATCTTTTTCATCTCCTCCAGCACAGCATCGATATACGCTTCGTTGATAAAAAAGTCCAGCAGACACACAACACCAAACCGGATTTCATATTCCCGGCTGCTTTTCAGCCATTTCTGCAGATATCCATACCAATACTCCTGGTCTTTCTTCATAAAATGGCACGTTGCACAGGAGCTGTCACAGATTCCCCAGCTGTTGATCATCGGCACGAAGCGGTCCAGTTCTGCCGTCTGTTCTTCACGGGTCAGCTTTCCGTAGCCGATCATCATTCCGCGGATCAGAAGCTCCTCGTAGACTTCCGGATTAAACTGTTCGGTATAAACTTCATAGTGGTCTCTTGCTGTCGCTTTTGCAATCCGTCGCGAAACCGGAATGCGGACACCAAGAATCCGACAGTTCTGTCCCGGAACAAGAGAGCTGTGAAATTCCCGGTATTTTGCATCTATATTGCTTTCCATTTCTGCCCGAATGGCCTGCATTACTTCCTGTTCCATATGATTCCCCCTCTCTTTTCTTTCTCTTTAAGATGTTTTACACGCTTTTTACAAATGTTTAACCCTGTTATTTCTGCACTTCTGATAAGATAAAATTAAAGTAAACGATAACATCCACCCTGCCAAATGCCAGATCTTTTCCGGCTGAAAGGTGAGTCTTATGAGAAAGAAATATACATTTTTTCAAAATATTCCATTCCTGTGCAAATTTCAGAAGCAGCCAGCCCTTGCAGAAGAAGCGCCAGTTGTTTCCACAACGCTGTCTATTCCGTTTTCCGGACCCGCAGAAAGATCCTTATATTTTACCGAAAACCCGGATTTTACCGCTCCCTCTGCCGGTATCCATTCCCGTCGTTTTCCGGGAAGCCGGATCTTTCTATATTCCAGCGATCCCGAGCACGATCTTGCGGCAGTTCCATCCTCTCTTTTCGATGTGCTGCACCGCTATTTTGCCGTCCATTCACCGGATGATGTCGTTTTATGGAAAGATGGCATTCTCTCCTTCCAGACCATGGAAAATCAGCCGCAGCCGTTGACTGCTCTTTGTACAACGGATGATGCACGGGATTCCAAAATCATTCCGTTCCCCACACTGTCAGAACGGCAGCGCATTTCACAGTAACTGCTATTTAGCCCAGCCAGCAGGAGCATGATGGAAAAAACCCCTTTCCGTCATGCTCCATTTTTACTCAATTCCGAGAATTCCACTAATCCGCTCTTTCGAAAGCCCCGCGCCGATTACAATCAGCACTTCCTGGCTCTCCGGCACTGCCCGGAATGTCATCTGGTCCCGCGTCGCATTGATTTCGCTCCACACAGTTTCGCCCGTCTTTACAATTCCTTTGATCCGGAATACATTGCCGCATGATGGATCCGCAAAGATTGCTTCTGCTGCCTTTTTCAGCGCTTCTTCCGTAATCTTCGGCTCCAGAAAGCAGAGCGAATCAAATGTCTGCTGCTCGCCGAAATCCAGCTTCCGGTAATCCTCCGAACGGTAACTGCATTCGGAGAGCCTTTTGAAATCATCCTCTGTCAGATCATCCCAGTTTTTCTGTAAAATTTCTGCATCAGAAAACTGTCTTCTGCAGCCTGCCTGCTCGAGCGTGCGGTTCAGATGGGCAATCGTTTCTTCTTTCTTTTCCTCCGAAACATTCTGTACTTTGCTCAGCACGATTTTACCAGCGTTCGCTGCCTCGGAAGCCAGCAGATACTCTTCTTCCTCCGACAGCTTCTCATCGAGCCCGGCATCCAGAATCGTGATGACGCTTCCCGCCTCATACCAGCGGTTCAGCGGCTCGTCGTACAGCGTGTCAAAGAACTCATCCACATCGTAAATCCCCGACGGTTCCACGAGAATGCGGTCGTAGCCGCTCATGCCCATCGAGATCAGTTTCGTGCGGAACCGTCTGCGGTGTGTCTCTTTGTCGCATCCGCCGGAAATCATCTCCAGCTCGCACTGATCGCCGCGCAGTTCCTGCAGAAGCAGCATATCCACATTGACTGCCCCAAAATCATTCTCCAGGATGCCGATGTTCTTTCCCTGCGCCATCAGATACTTTGCGTACTGTTTCAAAAAGTCGTCTTCCCTGAGCCAAGGAAGCCTGTAATCAGATCAATTTTAATCATTTCTGCTGTCCTTTCTGCTGTCTTTTTCCGTCTGCAGCCTGCGAAGCTTCGAACACTCTATTTTCGTCTGCGCTCTTTGCCGGTAAATGTATCGATGTCTATGCGCCATACGGCAACGCGCTCCACCATCTCCGGCAGAAAAGCGATCTTCGCCTCCGGTGCGATATGCGCCATGATTTTTTCCAGGCCTTTCTTCTTTGCCTCCGGATCTGTCACCTCCGTGATGGTTCCGTTTCCCATGATACTGCGGTACGCATAGGAATACGCACACGTATAGTCACCTGTAATCACTTCATGGTTGTAATCCATCTCCACTGCCACGCGCGGATCCGCTGCAAATGCAGCCGCCTTCCGCCCTTCTTTTGTCCCATGCAGGTACAGACAGACGTGAAGAGTTCCATCTTCTTCCCGGACATCATATCCATAATTCATCGGCACGATAAACATGCCTTCCTCATCCATCGCCCCGATCCGCACAACCTCGCAGCTTTCCAGAATTTCTCTTAAAATTTCAGGATCTGTAATCTCCCGCTTTTTTAAACGCATTTCACGCATCGCAATCACACCTCTCTTATTCGCAGCTATTTATGATATGGCTCCCCGCAGTTAATGCGGTAGCTCCGGTAAATCTGTTCCAGCAGAATAACCCGCATCATCTGATGCGGAAATGTCATTTTTGAAAAACTGAGCGCATAGTTCGAACGCTTCAGAACTTCCTCGCCAAGCCCTAAGGAACCGCCGATCGCAAAAATAATATGGCTCGTTCCCTGCACGCCGAGCGTATCTATTTTCTGGGCCAGCTCCTCGGATGTGAGCTGTTTTCCCTTAATTTCCAATGTAATCAGATAAGCGTCATCCCGGATATATTTGAGAAGGCGCTCTGCTTCTTTGTTTTTGATATTTGTCTCTACGGTTTCACTCGCGTTGTCCGGTGTCTTTTCATCCGCCACCTCGATAATTTCCAGCTTTGCATAGCGGCTGAGGCGCTTGGAATACTCGGCAATCGCATCCCGTAGATATTTTTCTTTGATTTTTCCTACTGTCAATACTGTAATTTTCATTCTGTAATCTTAAAACCCTTTCGGATATCTGTCAAAAACACCAAAAGCCATATAGATCACTTTTTGTCCGCGTCTATATGGCTTTTAGTTTAGAAAAGCAATGCCTTATGCATTTTTGCTTTTGATATACTCATCAATTCCTTTAGCTCCGGCTTTTCCGGCACCCATAGCAAGGATAACGGTTGCTGCACCTGTTACAGCGTCACCGCCGGCGTAAACGCCCTCTTTGCTGGTCTTTCCGGTTTCTTCCTCAGCTACGATACATTTTCTTCTGTTGACATCCAGACCGTAGGTGGTGGAAGAAATCAACGGGTTCGGGGAAGTACCAAGAGACATGATAACTTCGTCTACTTCGATTTCGAACTCAGATCCTGGAATCTCAACCGGTCTTCTTCTTCCGGAAGCGTCCGGCTCGCCAAGTTCCATACGGATGCAGCGGATACCGGTTACCCAGTCTTTGTCGTCGGTCAGAATTTCTACCGGGTTGGTCAGAAGGTCGAAGATGATACCTTCCTCTTTTGCATGATGAACTTCCTCTGCACGGGCTGGAAGCTCCGCCTCAGAACGACGGTAAATAACGTGTACCTCTGCGCCGAGACGAAGTGCGGTTCTTGCAGCGTCCATAGCTACGTTGCCGCCGCCGACTACAGCAACTTCTTGCCGTGTGCGATCGGGGTATCGTAATCATCGCGGAATGCTTTCATCAGGTTGTTTCTGGTCAGGAACTCGTTTGCAGAGAATACGCCGTTTGCGTTCTCACCCGGGATTCCCATGAACATCGGAAGGCCAGCACCGGAACCGATGAAGACTGCTTCAAATCCTTCGTCTTTTAACAGCTCGTCGATGGTAACGGATTTTCCGATGATAACGTTGGTCTCAATTTTAACACCGAGAGATTTTACGTTCTCGATCTCAGCAGCAACTACTTTGTCTTTCGGAAGACGGAACTCCGGAATACCGTAGCTTAATACACCGCCAGCTTTGTGAAGTGCCTCGAAAATGGTTACATCGTAACCAAGTTTTGCAAGGTCTCCTGCGCAGGTAAGTCCTGCCGGGCCGGAACCGATGACTGCGATCTTGTGGCCGTTTTTCTCTGCTGCCGGAACCGGTTTGATACCGTTTTCTTTTGCCCAGTCAGCAACGAAACGCTCCAGTTTACCGATGGAAACAGCGTCGCCTTTGATTCCGCGGACACATTTGCCCTCGCACTGGCTCTCCTGTGGACATACACGGCCGCAGACTGCTGGGAGCGCACTGGACTCACCGATAATTTTGTATGCTTCCTCGAAGTTTCCTTCTTTTACCTGTGCAACGAATGCCGGAATGTTGATATTAACTGGGCATCCTGTGATACATTTTGCATTTTTGCAGCCCAGGCAGCGCTGTGCTTCTTCTACTGCTTCGTCTTTGTTGTATCCAAGACATACCTCATCGAAATTTGTGGCACGTACCTTCGGCTCCTGCTCACGTACCGGTACTCTATTTAATCCCTTTGCCATTATTTGTCACCTCCGCACTGGCCGCATCCACCGTGATGGGTTGCGCTTCCTGGTATCTTAAGAGAGCTCTTCCCTCTTCTGTCTTGTACATCTGCTGACGTTTCATAGCCAGGTCGAAGTCTACCAGATGACCGTCAAACTCCGGTCCGTCTACGCAGGCAAATTTTACTTCATTGCCTACCATTAGACGACAGGCACCGCACATACCGGTTCCGTCTACCATGATCGGGTTCATGCTGACAACGGTCGGGATGTTCAGTTCTTTTGTCAGAAGACATACGAATTTCATCATGATCATCGGTCCGATGGCAACACAGACATCATACTGTTTGCCCTGGTTCTGTACAAGGTCGCGGAGTACATCGGTACCCATACCTTTTCTTACGTAAGAACCATCGTCTGTGGTTATGTACAGATTGCTGACAGCTGACATTTCTTTCTCGAGAATAACGAGATCTTTTGTCTTTGCTCCGACAATGGCGTCAGCAGTGATTCCATGCTCATGCAGCCATTTTAACTGCGGGTAAACCGGTGCAGTTCCAACACCGCCGGCTACGAATACGATCCGTTTTTTCTTCAGTTCTTCGATATCTTCGCTGCAAAACTCGGACGGCTGTCCCAGAGGTCCTACGAAATCCATGAAAGCATCTCCCGCTTTGAGATCTTTCATTTTTTTGGTAGATTCTCCGATCGGCATGAATACGATGGTGATAGTTCCTGCTTCTCTATCGTAATCACAAATGGTCAGAGGAATTCTTTCTCCTTCTTCATCTGCCTTGACAATAACAAACTGTCCAGGGAGGCAGTGCTGTGCTACTCGCGGTGCTTCTACTACCATACGGTAGATATTATTCGCGAGCATTTCCGCTTCTTGAATCTTGTACATAATATCCTCCTAATCTTGTTAGAAATATTTTAACAAAAGCACGACTTGGATTTTCGCGCATTTTATGTTAATACTTTATCACGTTTCCGGTTATTTGTAAACAACGGACAACATCTTTTCCCATCATCCGTGTTCCTCCAGATAATTTTCGAACTGTTCCATGGACATCAGAACTTTTCTCGGCTTGGTTCCTTCCTCCGGTCCTACGACACCGGCATCCGCGAGCTGGTCCATGATTCTGGCCGCGCGGTTGAAACCGATTTTCAGCACTCTCTGGAGCATGCCGATCGATGCCTTATCTTTTTCGATGATAAATTTTCCGGCTTCCACGAAGTAATTATCGCGGTTATCTCCGCCGCCTGCGGCAGAACCGCCATCCAGGCTTACGGTGTGAATCCGTTTTTCGATATCCGGATCATAAGCGTTCTCGCCGTAGTGATCTTTTAAGTAGGCAACGACATCGCTGACCTCTTTATCCGAAACAAAGGATCCCTGCAGACGGGCCGGTTTCTGGTAATCCTGCGGCTTGTAGAGCATATCGCCTTTTCCAAGCAGTTTTTCCGCACCTCCCATGTCGAGGATCGTACGGGAATCTACGCTGGAAGAAACCGAGAATGCAATACGGGACGGCATATTTGCCTTGATAAGACCAGTGATGACATTGACGGAAGGTCTCTGTGTTGCAATAATCAGATGGATGCCGGCCGCACGGGCAAGCTGTGCCAGACGGCAGATCGCATCCTCCACTTCTCCCGGCGCAACCATCATCAGGTCGGCAAGCTCGTCCACGATAATGACGATCTGCGGCAGTTTTTCCGGTTTTTTGCCGTTTTCATCCGGCGGCAGCTCGGCAACTTTCGCATTGTAGCCTTTCATATCGCGCACGTTGAATTCCGCAAATTTGTTATAACGGTCTGTCATCTCCGCAACCGCCCAGTTCAGAGCTCCGGAAGCCTTTTTCGGGTCTGTGACAACAGGAATAAAAAGGTGCGGAATGCCGTTATAAACAGAAAGCTCAACGACCTTCGGGTCGATCATGATCAGTTTGACGTCTTCCGGTTTTGCCTTATAAATAATACTCATAATCAGTGTGTTGATGCAGACCGATTTACCGGAACCGGTCGCACCGGCGATCAGAAGATGAGGCATTTTCGCGATATCTGCGATGACCGGCTGACCGGCGATGTCTTTTCCGACAGCAAAGGCAGATTCGAAGAAAAGTTCTTAAACTCCGGTGTTTCAAGAAGATCACGCAGCATCACGGCCGTGTTCGTCTTATTTGGAACCTCGATTCCGACTGCGGATTTTCCCGGGATCGGTGCCTCAATGCGGACATCTGCTGCTGCAAGACTCAGCTTGATATCGTCGGTCAATCCGACAATCCGGCTTACTTTCACGCCCTGTTCCGGCATCAGCTCATACCGTGTGACGGTCGGTCCGCAGCTTACGTTATTGACTGTAACTTTGACACCGAAGCTGTCCAGCGTCTCCTCCAGTTTCCGCGCTACTTCCCGCAAATGCGCATCGGAATCGCCCATGGCACCGCGCATCCCTTTTTTCAGAAGATTCATCGGCGGTGTTTTGTACTCCGGCCGCTTTTCCTCTGCTTTTTTCCCGATTTCCTGACGAATGCCGTCTATATCCGCCTCGATCTCTTCACAGGAAGACCGCGGATTTCTCGTATGATCCGCAGACGTTTTCTCTTTTTTCGCCTCTTCTGCAGCTTGCCGTGTCATCTCCGGTCCTGTCTTTTCCGGCTCTTCAGCCGGCACAGAACCACGGTGAATCGAAAGCTCCGGCATCTCCATCTGATGGGTATCGTCGTTTTCGTTTAAATCAGCCTTCGATTCCACATGAGAAAGAAGGCGGGATTTCTTTTTCTTCCCGGCTTTTTTCGGTTCCTCCACTGGCTCAAGAATCAGCTCTTTTCCTTCCTCTTCCTCCATCGCAGCTTGGCGCGCCAGACGCTCCTGGCGGCGCTCCTCCGCCATCCGGCGGTGGTCATTCGTCTTTTCATGGATCGGCGCGAGAATCGGCTTCTGCGTCATCACGATCACGGAAATCACGATGGCGATCACAATAATCACCCACGCACCGATCTGGCCGAATCCCATGCCGAGAATTTTCACGACAGACCCTCCTAAGATTCCTCCGCCGAGATGATCGTAGGCGCTGTCAAAATAGTAATCCAGAAATGTCGTATCTCTCGTATAGCCGGACGCCAGAAGCTGCATAAAAGCGCAGAAAAAGACGAAGCAGCTGATCGCTCCCCCGGTTTTCCGCACAATTAAAAAGTTCTGTCTGTTTGCTATGTAAAATGCTGTTCCAAAGAAGATCAGAACCGGTGCTGCCCACTCTGTCACGCCGAAAAGGCCGAAAAAGAAGTCGCAGACAGCCTGTCCGATCACGCCGCCCATACCGAAATTACTGAGCATCAGCAGAATCGAAACAGCAAGCACGGAAAGCAGAATAATTTCTGCGCGCACTCCCTCGTCCATCGGCTCACGGACTGTGTTTTTCCTTGTGCCGGAGGTACGTTTTGCGGTACTGCTCTTTTTCGCCGTTGTTTTTCTGGCCGTTGTTTGGGTCTGTTTCTTTTTTGCTGTTCCGGAAGCAGAAGTTTTTTTCTTTGTCTTCCCGCTTCCCTTTGTTGTATTTGCCATGCAGAACTTCTCCCCTTTCTCGTATTACAGCAGAAATATCCTGCAATGGAGAATGTCCCGACAAGAAGACAGTACAAAGCAAAATATTTCAGTTTCCGTTTTTTCACCACACGCATCAGAATGCGGATCGTAAAGTAACCGGCAAGTGCCGCCATGAAAACGCCGACCAGATATACCGGATGAAAAACAATTTTATTTTTTCCCATGGTCGCAATTTCAACGATCGTTGCCCCGATAATCGCCGGAACACTCACAATCAGAGAGTATTTCACAGCGTACGAACGGGTCATGCCGCCGATCACACACGCAGAAATAGTCGAACCAAGACGGGAAAGACCCGGAATCGTGGAAAAGCCTTGGAAGAATCCGGCAATCAGTGCATCTTTCGGCTTCAAATTTTTCTGCGTTTTTTCTCCCTCCGGAAGCATATCTGCCACCACAAGCAGAATCGCCGTCAGATACAGACCAACGCCAGGTGCCAGCAGATTCGAGGAGGTCAGTGTGACAAGGCTCTGAATCATGCCGCCGATTACAGCAGTCGGGATGGTGGTCAGAATCAGCAGGAAAGCAAGCATACGGTAGTTGCTGCCGAGTACCTTCCGGTACTGCTTTCTCTCCTGATGCTGACTGGAAAAGTGTTCCTTTAAATTATGAAACAGATCGATTATGATTCCGCACAACGCGAGGAAGAGACGTTTCCATTCCTTCGAAAATGTGAGCAGAATTGCAATCATGGAGCCAAAGTGCAAAAGCACATTGAAAAACACCGTCTGCGTATCTTCGATCTTCATAAAGTGACGGAAGATAATCAGATGTGCGGAGCTGCTGATCGGCAGGAATTCCGTGATTCCCTGGATCAGGCCCAGAAATAAAGCTTCTATTACTGTCATTTTTTTATCCTGTTCCCTTATTTTTCTCTTTTGTGAAAGTCCGGACAAAACTTCCGTTCGAATTTTCACAGCGAACTCATTCTAACACAAAATCCCCTGAAACACAAGCCGCGCCGTGAAGTCAATTTTCTGTCCCTGCTGCCTTTTTCATCAGCTCATTCAGCTTTTCGAGCGCGCGGGCAATGCCGCCGACCTCGTCGATCAGGCCTTCTTCCACTGCCTGCGGGCCGTCCAGCATTGTTCCGACATCCTTGACCAGCATTTTCGTATCGAGCATCAGCTCCTCGAGCCGTTCCTTGGTGATTTTAGAATGGGCCGATACAAAACCTGTGATCCGATCCTGCGTCTTTTCCATATTACGGTACGTCTGTGCAACACCGATGAACATGCCGTTTGTACGCACCGGGTGAATGACCATGGTGGCACTCGGCACGATCAGCGAATAGTCTGCTGCAACGGCGAGCGGGACACCGATCGAATGACCACCCCCTAAAACGAGCGATACCGCAGGCTTTCGCATGGACGCAATCATCTCTGCAATTGCAAGACCGGCCTCCACATCTCCGCCTACGGTATTCAGGAGAATCAGAAGACCATCAATACTTTTGTCCTCCTCGGCACGGGCAAGAGCAGGGAGAATGTGCTCATAGCGCGTCGCTTTCGTGCGCTCGCCGAGTGATTCATGCCCCTCCACCTCGCCGATGATGGACAGCAGATAAATGTTGGTCTTCAGTTCTACAATATTTTCTTTTTCTGTCTGGTTTTTCTGTGATTCTGCCATACGGATTTCCTCTTTTCTGCTATTCCAAAATAGCTTCATCAGTATGCGCAGATTCTTATGATTCTATGTAATTTCCAGTGAAATTACTCGTCCAGGTTGGTGTATACGTACTGTACGTCGTCGTCGTCATCCAGCAGATCCAGGGTACGGTTCAGATCTTTTAATGCCTGCGGATCGGTCAGCTCTACGTAGGTCTGTGGGATCATGGTAACGTCTGCCTCTGCCATGGCGATACCGTCTTTCTCCAGAGCCTCACGTACTGCGGAGAAGTCATCCGGATCGGTAATGATTTCGTAGCTGTCCTCTTCGTCTGCGAAGTCTTCTGCGCCTGCATCCAGAGCAAGCATCATCAGATCGTCAGCATCCATTTCGCACTCTTCTTTGTCGATGATGATCTGCCTTTTTTGTCGAACATGTAGGATACGCATCCCGGTGTTCCAACGCTTCCGTTTCCTTTGGTGAAAGCGCTTCTTACGTTTGCTGCGGTACGGTTCTTGTTGTCGGTCAGAGTCTCTACGATGATCGCGATACCATTCGGGCCATAACCTTCGTAGGTGATACGCTCGTAGTTGTCTGCGTTTGCATCTCCGGCAGCTTTTTTAATACCGCGGTCGATGGTATCGTTCGGCATGTTGTTTGCTTTTGCTTTTGCGATAACGTCACGCAGCTTGCTGTTGTTTGCCGGATCCGGTCCGCCCTCTTTGACAGCGATTACGATCTCACGGCCGATGATGGTAAAGATTTTACCTTTTTTTGCGTCGTTTTTTTCTTTCTTATGCTTAATATTGGCAAATTTTGAATGTCCTGACATACCTCTTTTGTCTCCTTTATTTAAAGTATTGCTTTTCTGTAAAAAGGTTTCCCCGAAAAACGGCAGAAGCCCATATAATATAGAATATAGCACGATCTTTCTCATTCGTCAACCGTGAACCGCGCCAAAAATACCCCTTATGTAGGAAGATCCAGGCTGATTTTCAGTGCTTCGTTCACAAGGGCCAGCTGTTCCGGCGTCAGATGACAGATTTTATCTTTCAGCCTTCTCTTATCGATCGTCCGAAGCTGTTCCAGTAAAATAACAGAATCCCGTACAATCCCATAGGCGGACGCTTCGATCTCAATGTGTGTCGGCAGCTTCGCCTTATTCATCCTCGATGTAATCGCCGCACAGATCACCGTCGGACTGTGCCGGTTGCCGATGTCATTCTGAATGATCAGCACCGGACGGACACCGCCCTGCTCACTTCCCACAACGGGCCGCAGGTCGGCATAATATACATCGCCACGCTTGATTACCACTTGTGCTCACTCTCCGATTCTTTCCGTTTTGCTTTCCCATACGATAACGATCCGGCGTTTTACGCCTTTTAAAATCGTTTCCATGTATTTAATATTGCCTGTTTTTCCGGAGGTATTCACAAATTTCATCCGGCACTTCAAAAAAGTCCGCCCGGAGTCCTTTTGGGAACCCGTGATTCTGATCTGCTTTGCTCAGATTGACTGCAATCCTCTGATAATCTCGGATGCTGTTACATAGGAAGCACTGCTTTTTTCTTCCGCAGCCTCTCCCGCCTTTCCATGCGCATATGCCGCCAGTGCCGCTGTTTTGGCAAGCTGATTTTTTCTCATTTTTTTCACACTGACGTTTTGCTGCAAAGGCGCCTGTGATTCCCGCGAGCACATCGCCGCTTCCCGCCGTCGCAAGCGCACTGCTTCCGCTTGTGTTTATGTAATACTGCTCACGCCCTTCCTCTGCTGTCACGGTTACGGAATCCTTTCGTACACAGCAGGCCTGGTATTTTTCGGCTGCCCTTCCGGCGCTTCCTGCCGGGTCACGCTGGCATTCTGCAATGGTCATGTGCAGCAGCCGTGCAAGCTCTCCTACATGAGGCGTTAAAATTTTTTCTGCCCGGCAGCCCGAAAGAATCTCTGCATCTTCTGCAATCAGGTTCAGCGCATCTGCATCCAGAACAAGAGGAACTTCTGTGTGCTGCACCGTAAAAACGAGCAGTTCTTTTGCCGTCCGGCTTTTGGAAAGTCCCGGTCCCGCAACAACAGCGTCCGCCCAGGCGAGATCCTGCAGCAGGGCTTCTTCCGGAAGCGGCTCATCCTCCTTCCAGAAATCCGCCATTGCTTCCGGCAGGGCACAGAAAAGCGGCGTACGGTTTCTTTCCTCTGTCACAACCTTTACCATGCCGGCACCGGATGCAAGGACTGCCCTGGCACACAAAACAGCGGCTCCGCACATGGCACCGGAACCGGCAAGTACCAGCACCTTTCCGAAGGTTCCCTTATTTCCCATCGGCGTGCGGGTAAGAAACCGGTCCAGATCTTCTTTTTCCACTGAACCGTACCAGGGCGTCTCCTCTTCTCCTGCATCAAAGCCGATTCCGATATCACGGACCAGGACCTCTCCGGCATATCGTTTTCCGGGATCAAAAAGAAGCCCTGGCTTTGCACAGGCAAATGTCACCGTGGCTCTGGCTTTCACCGCCGCATCAAGGACCTCTCCGGTATCCGTGTGGATCCCCGAAGGGATGTCCACGGCAAGAACAGGAACACCGCTTGCGCAGATTGCTTCCACTGCCCTCCGGTACTCCCCTGCCAGCGAACGGGATACGCCAATTCCAAAGATGGCATCTATGATAACAGTATATTCCCGGAAATCCGGATTCTTAACCTCACGGACCCCATAATTTTCCGCAATTTTCTTCTGTGCTCTCATGCCTTCACTGTATTTTTCCGGATTTCCAAGACAGAACAGTTCCGCATCCACCCCTTTCGTCTTAAAATCCGTGCAATTGCCGCACCGTCCCCTCCATTATTTCCGGGACCGCACACAGCAAGGACTTTTCCTGTATCCCATGTTCCATTTTGAAGCTCCTCCACGCAGGACAGCGCTGCGCGCTCCATCAGTACCAGGGACGGTACCCCCATGGTTTCGATCGTATTGCGGTCTGCCTGCTTCATCTGTGCTGCTGTAAGAATCCGTTTCATCGCTTTTCCTCCTTTTCCTTCCTTATCCGGAAAGTGAACAGAAAAAGTCTCCGGTTTCCCGAAGACTCTCCTGCTTTTGTTTTGGTTTCTTAATTGTTCTTTGGATGCTCCGCCTCATATCTGGTCAGATTGTAGGAGAGACGCATCAGACTTTCGGAAAGATGGACGTTCTCGACGATCACATCTTTCGGAAGTTTTAAGTTTAGATCGGTATGTGCAAAATTCCAGATTGCTTTTACACCGTTGTCCACGAGAATCTCTGCCATCTCTACGCTTTTGCTTTTGGCAGTGTCAAAGCCGCAATCTCTACATGGTGTTCCTTGATAAATTCCGGAAGCTCGTCCGCCATGCGGATTTCAATTCCGCGCACGGAGATTCCTTTTAATACCGGGTTGACGTCAAAAATACCGACCGTTTTGAATCCGCTTCTTTCAAAGGCCGCATAATTGGCAAGCGCCTGTCCCAGATTTCCGGCTCCGACAAAAATCATATTGTGGACTCTGTCCAGACCTAAGATTTTTCCAATCTCGCTGTACAGATACCGCACGTTATAACCATACCCCTGCTGGCCAAAGCCGCCGAAATTATTTAAGTCCTGGCGAATCTGGGAAGCTGTCACTTTCATCCGCTCGCTCAGCTCACCGGAAGAGATCCGTTCTACTCCGTCCTCCAGCAATTCGCCCAGGTAACGATAATATCTAGGAAGTCTTTTGATAACTGCCCGCGAAATTCCTTTTTCTTCCAAGATAAATTCCTCCTTATTTACACCTGCATATATTCATATTATATATGGTTGATAGAAAATTGTCAAAGATTTCTTGAAATTTTGTGTATTACTCTCTATAATAAGGATGGTGTGTTATGTCAAAATACAGAAATATGTTATCTGGAGGAACCACATGATTCTTGCATGTCAGAATATCTCGAAAGCATTCGGGACAACGGAAATTATCAAAAATGCATCTTTTCATATAGAAGAACGCGAAAAAGCCGCACTGGTCGGCATCAACGGTGCTGGAAAATCGACGCTGTTAAAAATCATCATCGGCGAAATGAGGGCCGATGAGGGAGAGGTCATCCTCTCCAAAGGAAAGACGATGGGCTATCTCGCCCAGCATCAGGATCTGACCGGACACCTTTCCATTTACCAGGAAGTGCTGACCGCGAAACAGAATCTGATCGATATGGAGGAACGCCTCCGTCAGATGGAAAGTGATATGAATACAAAATCCGGTGCAGAGCTGGATGAACTTCTTTCCACCTACACCCGCCTCTCCCATACCTTTGAACTGGAAAACGGATACGCGTACCGCAGTGAAGTCGTCGGTGTTTTAAAAGGTCTTGGCTTTTCCGAGAGCGATTTTGAAAAACAGGTGGACTCCCTCTCCGGCGGTCAGAAGACCCGCGTGGCACTTGGTAAACTGCTGCTTACCAAACCGGACATCATTCTGCTCGACGAGCCGACCAACCACCTCGATATGGACTCGATCTCCTGGCTCGAAACGTATCTTTTAAATTACAGCGGAGCCGTCCTGATCGTCTCCCATGACCGTTACTTTCTCGACCGCGTTGTCACAAAAGTCGTTGAAGTGGACAATAAAAAAGTAACAACTTTTGAGGGAAACTATACCGCCTACAGTCAGAAAAAAGCAATGCTCCGTGAAGCCGCTTACCATGCCTGGGTCAACCAGCAGCAGGAAATCCACCATCAGGAAGAAGTCATTGCAAAGCTGAAATCTTTCAACCGCGAGAAATCCATCAAACGCGCCGAGAGCCGTGAAAAAATGCTGGACAAAATGGATGTGCTGGAAAAGCCGACCGAAGTACGCTCCGATATGCGGATCCGTCTGGAACCGCGCATCACAAGCGGAAACGATGTGCTGACCGTCGAGCACCTCTCCAAAGCCTTCCCGGGACAGACGCTTTTCCAGGATCTGAATTTCGAAATCAAGCGCGGCGAGCGCGTGGCAATCATCGGAAACAACGGAACGGGAAAAACGACGATCTTAAAGATCTTAAACGAAGTCATCCGCCCGGATGCCGGCTCTTTTACACTTGGAAGCCGTGTACAGATCGGTTACTACGATCAGGAGCATCAGGTGCTCCACATGGAAAAGACCATTTTCCAGGAGATTTCCGACGCGTATCCATATCTGACAAACACCGAAATCCGAAATGTGCTGGCCGCCTTCCTGTTTACAAACGACGATGTCTTCCAACCGATTCATACCTTGAGCGGCGGTGAGCGCGGACGAATTTCCCTTGCCAAGCTGATGCTCTCGAACGCCAACTTCCTGATCCTCGACGAGCCGACCAACCACCTCGATATCGTCTCTAAAGAGATTCTGGAAAATGCACTGAAGGACTACACCGGAACGGTGCTATATGTCTCCCACGATCGTTATTTTATTAACCAGACCGCAACCCGGATTCTGGAGCTGACGGGACAGACACTCGTCAACTATATCGGAAATTACGATTACTATCTGGAGAAAAAAGAAGAGCTGACCCGCATCTATGCTCCTGCTGCCGATGCCGCCGCTCCGGAAGAAACAGCGGCTCCTTCCGAAGCCTCCTCCACAAAGCTGGACTGGAAAGCGCAGAAAGAAGAACAGGCACGTCTCCGCAAGAAAGAAAACGAGCTGAAAAAGACGGAGAAACGAATTGAAGAGCTTGAGACACGCGATTCGGAAATTGATGAGGAAATGTCGAAACCGGAAGTCGCAACGAATGTGGCAGAGTGTGTGAAATTAAGCAAAGAGAAAGCAGAGATTGCCGCGGAACTCGAAGAGCTGTATGAAAAATGGGAAGAGCTTGCCGAATAGACCTGGTTTTCCCCGGAAAAATTCAAAACAGAAAAAGCCGGTCCGGCGCATCCCTTTTTGCGGGAATGCCGGATCGGCTTTCTTTTTTGCTTCGTTTAATTATTTCTCCAGCTCCTCGCGGATGGCCAGGATGAAATCACGGCTGTTTAATACGGTCGGATTTTCCATGGTGGTGATCAGCGCAAGGTCTTTTGTCATTTTTCCACTCTCGATCGTTGCGATCGTTGCTTTTTCCAGACGGTCTGCAAATGCGGAAAGTTCTGCGTTTCCATCCATTTCCCCGCGTTTTCTGAGTGCGCCGGTCCATGCAAAAATGGTGGCCACGGAGTTGGTGGATGTCTCCTCACCTTTTAAGTGACGGTAATAGTGGCGCTGTACGGTTCCGTGCGCAGCCTCGTACTCGTAATATCCGTGCGGGGATACGAGAACAGAAGTCATCATCGCAAGGGAACCGAAGGCGGAGGATACCATGTCGCTCATGACATCGCCGTCGTAGTTCTTGCAGGCCCAGATAAAGCCGCCCTCTGCTTTCATGATGCGGGCAACGGCGTCGTCGATCAGAGTGTAGAAGTAGGTAATGCCTGCTTCTGCAAATTTCTCTTTGTACTCTGCATCGAAGATCTCCTGGAAGATATCCTTGAAGCGGTGATCATACTTCTTGGAAATCGTATCCTTGCTTGCAAACCACAGATCCTGTTTCGTGGACAGTGCGTACTCGAAACAGCTTCTCGCAAAGCTTTCTATGGAGTTATCCAGATTGTGCATACCCTGAATGACACCAGCGCCGGTGAAGTTGTGAATCAGTTCTCTTGTCTCGGTGCCATCCTCAGCCGTATAAACCAGTTCTGCTTTTCCCGATCCCGGAATGCGCATTTCTGCATTTTTATAGACATCTCCGTATGCATGACGGGCAATCGTGATCGGTTTTTTCCAGTTGCGCACGCACGGCTCGATGCCTTTTACGACAATCGGGGTACGGAAAACGGTTCCGTCGAGCATGGCACGGATCGTTCCGTTCGGGCTCTTCCACATTTCTTTCAGATTGTACTCGGTCATACGCGCTGCATTCGGCGTAATGGTGGCACATTTGACTGCTACACCGTATTTCTTGGTAGCGTTTGCGGAATCTACGGTTACCTGATCGTTCGTCTCGTTTCTGTGTTCCAGTCCCAGATCGTAATATTCCGTTTTCAGGTCAATAAACGGGAGAAGCAGCTCATCTTTGATCATTTTCCAGAGAATTCTGGTCATCTCATCTCCATCCATCTCTACCAGAGGAGTGGTCATCTGAATTTTTTCCATAGTAGGCCTCCTTTTTCTATTCACGTTTATTGTATAAAGTATCCTATAGCTTGTCAAGTCAAAATTCGCCTGATTTTTTGGCATTTTCCCATAAATTCACACAATTTTTGCAGGATGAGAGGTGTTTTCCTTCATTTTTCTTTTTTATGCTGCCGCACAGTGTCTCACAGAAGAGACAGAAAACGGTCTGTTTGAAGCATCCCATGCCCCTGACGGTTGCGCGGAAGGCCAAGGTCTCTCGCCGATTCGCAAAGCAGCATTTTCGCCTGGACATTTGTAAGATCCGGAACCCGTTCAAGTGCCAAAGCCACGGCTCCGGACACCCGCGGTGCCGCCATCGAGGTGCCGCTCTTCACCACATATTCCTTCCTGCTTCTTCCAGGCGCGCAGGAAATGAGACGTTTTCCAGGCGCGACAAGATCCGGTTTGCAGACGCAGTCCCGTGTCGGGCCGCATCCGGAGATTCCTCTTCTTGGCTCCAGCAGATCGCCCGCTCCCACGGTGATCACTTTTCTGCTGTTCCCCGGCGCCGTAATACTGCCCGGAGCGGGCCCCAGATTTCCGGCCGCTGTCACAACAGTGATCCCGTCATCCCAGGCGCGCTCCACCGCCTGCACGAGCAGATCATCCACCGATTTTTCCTGCTCTGTTGTTCCCACTGAAATATTTAAAATGCGGATATTAAGTCTTATTCGCTCTTTGCACACCCAGTCAATCGCCGCGAGGATATCCTGCTTTCTTCCATTTCCCCTTCGGTCCAGAATCTTCACTACGACAAACCGGCATCCCGGTGCCGCACCCTGGTATTTTCCGCCGGACGCTCTTCCACTTCCGCCAAGGATACCACAGACATGCGTTCCGTGTCCATTGTCATCGTAAGGCGTCTCCCGCCCGTACACAAGATCCCGGAAGGCTACAATCCGGCCGTCAAAATCCATATGGGGAAAAATCCCTGTATCCAGCACGGCGGCTGTAATTCCTTTTCCTGTCAGATTTTCCTGCTCTTTCATCCATAAGCCCTGTGTATTCTTATCTTATGGTATGCAAAAAGGCTGCCTTTCGCAAAGAACAGCCTTTTTGTTTTTCTTTTCTATACTTAAAACTGAATCTGCTTTTCCCCTTTCCGTTTCCAGAGAGCTGCTGCAAGCGGGATGCCGCAGAGCTCAGCCAGGACAAAGGCGCCCCATATCAGATTCAGGTTTCCAAATCCTTTGAGAAGAAATGCAAACATCAGCGGCAGAATCGCCTGGCGTGTCATGGATATGTACATACTTCTTTTCCAAGGGAAAGTCCCTGCAACGCCGCCTGATAGATCAGGCCTGGAATCGAAAGCAGATAGCCACTGCCAGAATGCGGAGCGCCGGAACTCCGATGCGCATCAGATTGTCCGAGGCATCAAAAGTTTCAGTACAACGCCAGGACAGAATTCCAGCACGGCAAAAAGATAAGAAACAGTCCGCCGCCGTAAAGAATGCCGTACCGGATCGACTGACGGATTCTTTCTTTTTGCTTTGCGCCGTAATTGTACGCTACAATCGGAATCAGACCGTTTGTGATACCGTGAACACCGACGGTTGTAATATTCTGAATCTTTGTGCACACACCAAAAGCAGCAACTGCCGTCGAAGAAAAAGGTAATAATAATCGCATTCATCGCCATGTTGACAACCGAGGTCAGAATCTGTACCAGCGTGGACGGAAAACCGACTTTTATGATCTCACGCACACTCACCCAGTCCGGTTTCAGCGTAAAAGCAAACGGGATTTCCGGGTTCCACTTTTTATTAATCATCATTCCGGCAAGACAGCCCACAAACTGGCCGATGACGGTTGCCAGCGCAGCTCCGGCCGTCTCCATCCGCGGAAGGCCGAACCAGCCGAAAATAAAGATCGGATCGAGAATCAGATTTGTCAGCGATGCGGCGGAAAGTGTAAAAATAAAAAGGTGCGCTTTTCCGCTTGCCATGACAAACCGGTCAAAGACCCACTGTCCCATCTGGCCGAGAGACGCGATCATACAGATACTTAAGTATTGGATGCCATACGCTGCGATAGCTTCATTGCCGCCGGACTGACTTTCAAAATAGATCCGGGCAAATGCGATACATAAAATACTGTTTAAAATCCACGAGCAGAATGCAAGAAAAAGCGCGGCGCTCGCTGCATCTTTTACCTTTTTCTGATTCTTTTCTCCAAGCGCGCGGGAAATGACAGCGTTCAGGCCGACCGCATTTCCAAGGCCGAGCGATGATACAATGAGCTGCATCGGAGCCGCCAGGGAAATTGCCGTCAGTGCATCCTCAGAAACCCGCGCAACGAACACGGAATCTACGAAGTTGTAAAGCGAATTAATCAGAAGTGACAGCATCAGCGGCAGCGCCATGGAAATCACCAGACGGCTGACCGGATCGTTCCCATTTTGTTTTCTTCCATAAAAACCCTCTCCTGTTCTTTTGTTTTTTCTGTTTCCAGTGTAGCGTGAATTTCCGGAAAGATCAAATACTTATCTTCGATACAACAAAATAGTTTTTAGCTATACTTTATAATTTTTTCACCTGCAGAAACTGCCACCGGCAGCTCTCTTCGAATGCAGCGCAGCGAAAAAGGGGAATCTAACCCTTTTTATCGTATGTATCGCAACAAAAACAGGAAGATATCTGCCGAAACGGTTTCGGTAAATATCTTCCTGTACTTTTTTCAAAAGCTTTTCAAAACTATTACTTCTGCTGCTCCATTCGCTTCAATTCCGGCAGAACCAGAATCAGCATGGTGATAAAGCAGAGACTTCCGCCGATTACGTTTGATACCGGTTCGGCAAGGAAGACACCGTCCGTTCCCATGTGGAGTACGTACGGCATCAGATAGGTGAGCGGTACAACAATGAAGACTTTTCGGAGCAGAGAGAAAAAGATCGCCTGTTTCTTTTTATTCAGAGATTTGAATACGGTCTGTCCAATGTACTGCAGATCCATGAAAATGAATGCTGCAAAGTACTGCTTCAGAGCCGGAACCGCATCTGCTGTCAGTACCGCATCCGAACTGAAAATACCGATCAGCGCATGCGGCGCCAGAACAATCACGCTCCACATCACTGCGGTATAGCCAAGGATCATCGCACTCATGACACACATCGCCTTGCGCACGCGGGACGGACGGCGTGCACCGTAATTATAACTCAAAATCGGAGAAGTTCCCTCATTCATTGCATAGATCGGTGTCTCGACGAGCTGACGCACGCTCGATACAATCGTCATAACAGAGATGTAAATATCACCGCCGGTCACGGAGAGTACGTTGTTGCAGCAGATCGTGACAAGGCTGTTGGTCAGCTGCATGATAAATCCCGCGGTACCGAGGCTGACAATATTTTTCGCATAGCCTGCACACTCAGAAATCATCTTCCGCACAAAGCGACTTCAGTCCGATTCCGGTCAAGCAATACAGAACGAACACTGCGGAAAGTGT
>ENA-OQHY01000507-OQHY01000507.1-human-gut-metagenome-genome-assembly--contig:-NODE-507-length-21872-cov-4.044148_pt1 | contig 21872 bp, 20 predicted proteins | sample MGYA00242570_ERZ504733 | MGnify/ENA primary metagenome ERZ504733 (study PRJEB26092, sample SAMD00036219) | human gut metagenome | host: Homo sapiens | study: EMG produced TPA metagenomics assembly of... | reverse complement strand
GCGTGACCGCTGTTCATCATCTTCGTCATCAATTTTCCGCCGAAGCCTTGTGGCTTACGGGTATTTTCAAAAAATCTCATTACAGAATTCCTCCTCCACAAATACCGGTTTTCTTAATTCGACAAACTTGAAGTGGTTTGAAATACTTACCCTTATCAAATTTATACCTATCTACTTATAAACTCTATTGATTTCTTCCGGTAATACTTAACTAGTGAGATACTACATCAAGTCTAATATCTCACTAGTATTTCTTATCTTATCTCAAATAGTCCTGACATGCCTATTTTCTCAGCTATTATATCTGCTTTTGAACTTGTAATATTTGATAATAATTTTGTTGGCAAATTTTTAGATTTTTGCAATAGCTCTCCCGTACTCATTTCTAAATTGAAAGCTCTTTTTATTGTTACCAACCCTTTTGCTCCTTCTTTTGGCATTTTTGTTAAATATAAATCACCATAGTCAACTCCTCTTATATCTTCCCCATCTATATCTTCGATTTCACATCCTTTTTCCATCCATTCATTAAAATTTGGGATAATTTGATATGGAGTTTCTAAATCATAATCACCTGCATCTACTAGATAAATAGTTTTCGTTTCTTTTTCCTGTTTCATCAAAAAAAACAAATCACCGCCATCATTTCCAATAGCAACAGTATCTGGCTGGTATATATCTACTTGCAATTCCTTATTAACATCATCCAATTCTTCAAGAGAATAAAATGTACATCCATTATCTAAACTAAGTCCATCATATTCACACAAAAACTCTTTATATACTAATGGCAACTCATATTTATATTCTCTTTCAAAGGTATTTATTTTTTCTACTTTCATTTTCCAAATGCTCCTATACCATTAAAATATTTATATGATTTTTTCTATTTCTTCAGTTAATGAATTAAAATATTGACCATCTCGGGCTTTTACATATTCATAAATTTCTTTATAATATCCCATATCCGCTAATAATTTACAGGTATGATAATGCATAATAGGTATTTCTGTTTCTTTTTGCAATGTCCCACTTAATATCATTTTAATAAAAACCTGCTTGTTAGTTATTTTATCAAATAATATGTTAGCTTCCTTTAATGCCCTTATGACCTCGTTTTTTAATTTCTCATAATTCGTATTTTCATTCACAAGATACATTCCATTATACACTTTTGTTCTATCTCTAAATTGGCACTCATACTCTTTAAACGATTTATTTGCAATACAGTCACCAACTTCCATATACACTCCATAATTTATATAGAATTCTATATTGGTAACATCGCTCCATTTTGATTTTTGGAAAGTTATTATTCTTCCAAGTCCACTATCATCAAACAATCTATAATTCAATCCTTGCTTCTTCCAGCCATTAGGTTTGAAGTATTCATTATATATTTCATTAACTATTCTTTTAAATATGTTTTGTATCATACTTAACCCTCTTCTTTATAAATACTTCAAAGCCAAATTAAGATTATCTCTTTCATACTATTCACAGTATAATTTCATTTTATAAAATATTCAATTAAAAAGGTATGCGAATGTTTTTTATTTCCGCATACCCATTTATCACTTTATTCCTTATATTCTTTTGTTCGTATTTTCGCAAACTAACGTTCCGCAAGGATGCCCAGTGCGACGGTTCCTAACAGGGCGACGGGTCGACTGGGCAAGTGGTCGGCTGAGAAGCATTTTCTACTCAACGACATATTTAACGTTTGATTCTCTCCGTCCCTCATATTTCTCCTGTGCCAACAGTTTATCAAGAAATTCTGACACTTCTTCCATGTCTTCACTATCTATCAAATCCAGTTTATCAATACATCAAGGTCTGTCTGATTCTTCGGTTGTATTGAGATCGGCTGAGATGTATCCACAACCACTTTCAACTGTTTTGTCTTATTTGCTGTTTCAATATCCGTAGTTAATCCCATAACGTGGCTTTACTCACGCCGAATATCTGTGATAATTTTTCCCATATAGATTCATCTCTCGGCGTTCCGTTTCCATTTTCATAGTTCGTAAGCATACTTTGTGAAATGCCTAATTCTTTTGCAAGTTCCGCAACGGTTTATATTCTTTTCTTTCCGCAATTCTTTTATTTTATTCATAGCGAACCTCCTTTATAAGCACATTATATTTCATCAAATTTTCTCTGTCAATCTTTTTATCGGATATTCAGATATTTTCTATTGACATTCTGCAACGCTTGTTTTATCATAAGATTATCTTAATATCTGATAATCAGATATCTGTAAGGAGGTGAAACGATGATTAGAGGAAATGACTTTATTTTAAATCCAGACAAACTGCAAGAGGAATTTCAGTTAGTAGAAGTTTCTGACTGGGTAGACTTTTCTACAAAAGAAAAATTAGGATTCTACTATACAGTTCTTCTTCCAAAATTAAAGTTTGAAAAAGTCAAAGTAGGCATTAAAGCTAACACAGCGATTGTTACCAACGAAGAACTTGAACAAAAAGGGCAGATTCCAGTCTCATTTGATGGATTACATACTTGGGCTAGTCTCTATAATGGACGTCTTTCTGTCAAAGCAGAAGCTTCCAATATCAGAAAAGTGGGAATGAAATAATTTCCCTACTATGTCAGCCAGTCAGTGCCGGACAACGTCATAGGTGCTGAACTGGCTGACCTCTATACTTGATATATAAAACAACATCTTCCGAAAACAATCGGAACATTCATTACAAAAATTGGGATATGAGGTGAGATTCGTGAGCAAAACAAAAGAGTGTTTTGCATACAATACGAAAATCATTGAAACTCCTACTACAAAAGAAGTATATATTTACGAAAACCCTATTTTTATTCACTCGAAAGAAAAGGCAGATTTAACAGACACAAGTAACCGAAAAAAATTTGATGAAATGTCAGCTCATAAGCAATATGACAGTTTAAAACGCAAGCAGAAGCATTACGAACAGGCTCGTTGGGATATTGCCCGTATTGTTGACTGCAACTTTGATAACAAAACAAAATTTGTAACGCTGACATTTAAAGAAAACATTCAGGAAATTCTGATAACTAACCGAGAATTTAAGTATTTTATCCAGCGATTAAATTATTATTTGTACCATACCAAAACCCAGTTATTAAAATACCTTGCAACGTGGGAGAAACAGAAGCGTGGAGCAATCCATTATCATGTTATTTTCTTTGATTTTCCGTATATAGCAAAAGAAAAATTACAGAATTTATGGTCACATGGATTTATTAAAATCAATCGCATTGATGTAGACAGCAAAGAAAACAGAGGTCGTTATCTTAGCAAGTATTTTGGAAAAGGCCTTGATTTGAAAGAACATAAGAAAAAAGCCTTTTTTAAATCTCAAAATCTGAAAGTTCCACACGAAACAAAAGTCATGCTGACCGAAGACATTTTACATGACTTACAAAAAGAAAATATCGTCTTTCAGAAAGAATACACAAGGCAAATTTACGATACCAACGCTTTCTTATCTACTGGTTCATGCTTAAAGGACAGCAGTGTTATCTACATCAAAATTAAAAAAGAAAATCCTTGCGTAAAGGGGGAATCTTATGGATAATCCCGTTACGTTTTCAGATATAACATTATTGAATACGTTAGCCACCTGTGCTAACATGACCACAGATGAAGTCTTCAAAGATTTTAAAATTATGGCAAATAAAAAAATCTTGGAGAATCACAAATATGAAATTTATTACTCGGAATCAGAAAAAAGCTGGCGTACTTATTTACCCGATGAAACCAAACCTAACAAACGCCGTCCTGTTAAGAGGAAGAGTAAAGAGAACCTTGAAAAAGAAATCATCAGATTTTATATCGAAAAGCAGAAAGCTGAAAACCGTCAGAATATCACACTGGAAGAATTATATGCTGAATGGCTTTTGTATAAAAGAGATTATACTTCCGTAAAAGCAAAAACAATTCAAGAATATGTATCTGAATGGAATAGATTTTTCAAAGATACAGAACTTGTTAAAATGAAGATAGGCGAAATCAAACCAATCACGCTTATCCGCTTTTTCAGAGAAGCTACAAAAGACCGACAGTTCACGCACAAGCGAGTCAGTAATGCCCGTTCTGTTTTGAATGGAATCATGAGTTATGCGATCGAAGAAGAAATTATATCACATAATCCTGTCTCTGATGTGAATTTCAAACAGTTTACCTATAAGCCAGTAGAAGTACAAAGTGACAATGTATTTTCCCGTGATGATACGCATAAGTTATTAAATTATCTTCGGTGTATCATAGAGCCATATTCTCTTGCAATACAGTTATCTTTCTATCTGTTTATCCGTGTTGGAGAAACAAAAGCTATCCGTTGGGAAGATATTGACTACAATAACAGGCTTGTATATCTTCACAGACAGGCGACCTGTGAACGTACATTGAATGATGATTTAACATTCTCAAGCCGAAAAGTAAAAGTAGTAAATCAAATGAAAGGAAATACTTCTCATGGATTCCGTAAACAGTTCCTTACAGACGAAGCACTTAAAATTCTTCACAAAGCAAAGGAATTAAATCCAAATGGAATATATGTCTTTGAACCCAACGGCGAGATTATGACAACAGACAGCTTTAATCGCCGTTTGAAGAAATATTGCAAAGAAGCCGGTGTTCCTTATCATTCCAGTCATAAAATCCGCTTTTACAATGCTTCAACAGCTTTTGACGGAAATAATCTTACAACCCTTAGTTATTTAATGGGACATAGTGAGACAGCTACAACATTGCATTACTTGCGGAATGTCAATAAGAGGAAGAATGACAGGCTTGCTTTTCAGAATCTTGGTATTTCATCATAAAGTGTTCAAAGGTGTTCAAACTTTTTGAAGCAAAAAAATAAGAGAAACGCTGTAAATTCAACGTTTCTCCTACTTTTTACTAATGCCGCAGACCGAATCGAACCGGTACGGGTATCACTACCCACGGGATTTTAAGTCCCGGGCGTCTGCCAGTTCCGCCACTGCGGCAAGAGATGCTCAAACGGTTTTTGCGAAAAGCATACGCGCTCTGCACTGTCTCTTCAACCTCGCATCAATGGGCGGAGGTGGATTCGAACCACCGAAGCAAATTGCAGCAGATTTACAGTCTGTCCCCTTTGGCCACTCGGGAATCCACCCATTTTGTCTCTCGACAATATCTATTTATATCATAAATAAAAGAAAAGCGCAAGGGAATTTATCCAATTCTCCTGCACTTTTTTCCAAATTTTTATACCCAGAATGACCACGCTGCATTCATCTGATTTATAATTGTATTCAGATCCCATTTCTTACGACTGTTGATCTTACTGTTCGGATCATTGATTAGTACCTTGCCCTCCTCTGTCAGCCCGGAAAGGACGATAAAATGTCCCTGGTTTGTAAAATCACCCGGTCCCATACTGCAGATGATCGGATGTCCTGCCGAAAGCTCGGACTTGAGAGTGTCTTCTGACCAGTTTGTAAGCTGTGCAGAGTTTATTCCAAGTTCTGAAGCTCCTGCAGTCATAAGCGTCCAGTCTGTTCCGACTTCATCTACATAATATCCCATATTGACACTCATATCTGCCACATACTTCGGTGTAAATGAAGTATTGCCTGTAAGTCCTGTCGCCACCATGGAAAGGCTGGTCGGTCCGCATCCACCCATTCCGATATTCTCGGAACCATAAGATGCATATCCCCATACTTCGCTCCACTGGAAATATACCGGAATATGGTTCTGGATTCTGTAATCTTTCAAATCTACCGCCTGAAGTCCCTGCGCACTGAGTTCTTCCTCTGATCGTGCTGACTGTTCCGGATAATCAATCACCCACTGCAGTGCTTCCTGATGATCAAACAGCCATGTCAGCAGATCATCGGAATACTTTTCTCTGTTCAGAATGATTTCCTTCGTCTCCGGGTTTTTCTTATATAATTCGCCCAGCTGGTCTTTATACTGGTCAGAATCCAGCACCTCCTGAACTTTCTCAGCTTCTATCTCTTCTGGTGTCTTTGTTTCTGTCTCTGTCTTTGTCTTGGCAGAGGATGTCTTTTTTGCAGATTTCTTTGCATTTCCACTTCCACAAAGCATCAGGATCACAGCCAACACGATAATTCCTGCTACTGCAAGAATGCCTGCTTTATATAGCTTTCTTTTCATCCTTTGTACTTCCCGCTTGCGCCTCGCTATTTTTTTCTGGCGCTGCTCCGCTCTTTTCCTGTCTTCTCTCATCATATGTCTATGGTTCTTCCTTCCTTAAACGACATCTCGTTAATGTTTGTTCCTTTTTACGCATATTTCAGCCTTACTTTAACATATTTCTTCATGAGAAAACAGTCTTTTCCGACAAGTTTAGAATTTTTTAAGTTTAAAGCTCTGTATAATTACTCTCCAGAGTTACCTCTGTTTTCTGATCTCCGATACAGATCGTATAAGTTCCGGAAAATCTGTGAAAAAAAATGTAGAGTAGGTTAGAGGCATCCGCCCTCTTTCCCCTCATCAAACCGTGCATGAGGTTCTCCCTCACACGGCTTTCCGACATTCTTCTTTCTACAGCATTACGTCATGCTCTAGCCATTTTCTTTAATCCTTTTTCGTAAATGCTATTCCTAACAAATCCCACTTTCGACATATGATTTCGGCTTTGGTGTTTCTTGTTGTACCATCTTGTGAAAGTACAAATAATGTACCAGTCCAATGCCTGCATCCATTTCTCATTTGTTTTGGTAGAATAATAATTCTTCCATCCTATGATTTTCGGATTCAGATTCTTTATTAAATCTTCTTCCTTTGCAACTAGCAGGCTTCGACTGTTTACATTCCTCTTGATTTCGGCTTTCATTTTCTTCATAGCTTTTCTGCTGGGGTACTGGTACGTTTCCTTGTACAGTTGTCCTTTGCGTGTTTCCGTTGTCATTCTTCTGTGGTGCATTCCGAGAAAGTCAAACCCCTCTTTTCCGTCCCACATGCTGACGATTTTTTGTTTTCACTGGATGTAACTTTAAATCCAGTTTTGCCATGATATACTGCAATAAGCTCAGTGCGTGATTTGCACTTTTCTTATTCTTGCAAATGATTACCGTATCATCTGCGTACCTTACAAGAATTCCGTGAGTAAGTCCATGCTTTTCCCACAATCTGTCCAGTGTGTTTAGATAAATGTTTGCCAGTAACGGAGATATGACTGAACCTTGGCTTGTTCCCAATTCAGAGATTGCCAGTACATTTCCGTATAATACTCCTGATACTAACCATTGTTTTATCAGCTTCAATATCCTACGATCTGATATTCTCTGCTCTACCAGTTTCATCAGCTTTTCTTGGTTTACATTGTCAAAGAACTTTTCAATATCTGCGTCTACTACATAATAGCCCTTGTTGTTACACGCTTTCCTTACTACTTCCAGTGCTTGTTTTGCACTTCTTTTCGGTCGAAATCCATAGGAACATTCTCTAAAGTCAGCTTCGAATACTGGCTCTATTGCTATCTTTGTAGCCATTTGCACGATTCTGTCCTTGACCGTTGGTATTCCAAGAGGTCTTTCACTTCCATCTGGTTTTGGTATCATAACCCGCTTTACTGGAGATGGTTTATACTTTCCATTCATCAGTTCTGATTTGATTTCTGACAGGTATTTTTCAATTCCCATCGCTTCAACATCCTCAATTTTGATACCATCCACACCACTGGAACCTTTGTTAGCTTTTACCCTTTTCCATGCCTCAAAAAGTACATCATCCCGATATACCTTATCGTAAAGTGCATGAAATCTTCGGCTGTCACACTTCTTGGCTGTCAGATATAGTTTGTTTTGAAGTTGTCGAACTTTTTTCTTTGGAGTTATTAGTCTGCATGACATTCTCTCACTCTTACCCTCTCTACAAACGTGAATGAAGCAAGGAACCTTCCCATAGACTGCGTTTTCTTGCACTGTCATTATCGGTACTATGTTCCTCTCCGACTCCCTCCCGTCAGAAATACGATTTCGCCAAGCTTATACGCTTTCTTTTTACCTTTCGGTGATGGGTAGGGTCTCTCCAGTTCCGAACCACACTTTTCATACATACCGTTTCCTATATACCGAGGGGTTCTTTTGTGCTGCTTTCCAGTTTCTTCGCACATTCCATGGTTTTCGCCCATATTCCCAAGGCTCAACTCCCCTTTGTTCTCTTTTCAGAGACCTTTTTAACGATACGGCAGAATTCACTTAATGTTACGGTCTGTATGATTGCTTGCACCTTTTATCAAGGTTACTTTATCCACTCGCTTAGCACCCTGTATTACTACAGCGCACCAAGTTTAGCTACACGGCTCACTGGCGATTACCGTGACCGGACTTACACCGGCAAGTATGGTCCAGCTTCGCTGGACACACGGCATAAGCAGAAGCACTCTCTGGAGAATGTTGAAAAAATAAAAAAGAATCACAGGTGAAGAGGATGAAGAATAATGCCCTCTCTAATTGACAGGGAACCTATTCCTTCATCCTCTTCCACCTGTGATTCTTTTTATTTCATATTCATATTATTTACTCGATCGCATCCGTCTCAATCACAAATTTTACATTACCATCCATTGCTTTATCCTTACCGCTGAATGTACTATATTTGCAATTTTCTGATGTCAGTACATCGATTCTGTCAAGTACATCACCAAGTTCATCTTCCACGGTGCTCTTCAACTTACTTGTTCCTTCTTTGTCAAATTTCGCCATGCCTTCTGCAAGCTCTTTTGCACCTGACTGAAGTTCGGAAGCTCCGCTTCTAAGTGCACCGCTGTTGGCTGCAAGTGTTGCAGATCCGGAAGACATCTGGCTTCCCAGTGTGTTCAGTCCGCTTGCCAGCTGATTGGTTCCACTCTGAAGTGTATTGACACCGGCTACTAATGTCGGACTGTTGGATTTCAGTTTATTTGCACCACTTACCAGGGAATCATTGTATCCGCTTAACTGAGCGAATCCTTTGTTCAGTGCCGTGATTCCCTGAATTGCTGTCGGGAATTGAGCGGATGTCGCATGATTCAATGCAGCCAAATTGCTGTGCAGTGTTCCGATTGCACTGTTCAGTCCCTGCATACCTGCATTTAACTGGTCTACACTTCCTGTTAATGTACTTAACTGCCCTGCCTGTGCAAGAACACCTTCCGCATCTTCGATACTCTTCAACTGCTTCTGTAATTCCGGAAGTGCTGCTGCCAGCTCTCCCGAAGACTTCTTCAAAGTATCTGCATTCGTCATGATCGTCGCAGCACCTGCTTTTAAGGAAGCTACATCTATTGTCGGCATCTTTGAAGTATCAATACCTGATAACTCTTTGAGATTCTGCACGGAATCTGTGGAAGCTTTTGCGCTCTTCAGTGCACTGATCGAGCTCTGTAATTGTTTTGCTTCTTCGGAATTCTTATCTGAGATTCCTGCATACTTCGCTTCCAGTGCACTTATAGATGCAGCGATCGCATCGGAGCTGTTCTTTGCTGTTGTCTTTGCTGTTGTAATTGTCTGATTGTCAGATGCAACTACATCATTGATATTCTTACATGCATTCTCTAATGCTGTCTGCGCTGCATCAATATTTGCCAGAGCTTCCTGCATACCATTTAATGTCTGGGCAATTGTTGTAAGCGGTGCCTCGATGCCATTTGCCAGTGTTCCGCTTAATGTCTTAGTCTCTGCCATCAATGTATTGCCGGTTGTTACCATAGCATTTACCTGAGACATCAGACCCTCTACTTCTTTCGTTCCGAGTGCTGCTTTCATCTGTGCTGTTCCTGCTGCCAGAGCCTGGGATGCTGCCTGAAGGTCTTCTGTCGTTGCACCCTTACCATCTGTTGCAGCTTCAAGCTGTGAGATAGCGCTTTGTACCTGCTTCAGTCCTGTACTTAACTGTGTCAGCTGTGAAGCTCCGGCTGCCAGCTGCTTCTCGCCGTCTACATAACTGCTCACACCGTCTGCAAGTGTATTCACACCACTTGTATAATCCTGTACACCTTTGACAACTTTGTTTACACCATTCACATACTCTGTGACGCTGCCATTCAGCTCTCCGTTAGAACCAAGGTATTTCTGGATGCCGGCGTTCAATGTATCAACGCCTTCTGTATAGCTGTTCACACCATCTGCAAGTGTTCCTGCTCCATCTGCAAGTGTATCGGAACCACTTACTAACTGAAGTGCCGCATCCTCCAGATCATCCAGAGCGTTCTGAAGATCATCTACATTTACGATACTGTCCATATCCACATCATCTAACAGATCAGATAATGCAACAGTATAAGTAGAAGACATTGTAAAATCTGTTACATCTGCTTCAATACTTAAGCTTTCCGGAATCGTAACTTTGTCACTTTCTTCACTGCTTAAGTTCAGGCTGTCTTTTAATCCCGGCATTCCGAATCCGACTACGATATTCTTATTACCATCAGAAATGATCTTGCCGTTATCAATTGTTACATTACTGAATGTCTCATTCGGAAGTATCATTCCCGTCATCATCACGAACGGTGTATATACTTCTGTATCTTTTCCATCCAACGATACATTCTGCTTTTCATTATTCTTATAATCAACGGTAATTTTCAAATGTCCGCTCTTACCCTTTAACTCAGACGGCTTCATCTGTTTTCCGTCCAGATAATAGTTCAGTTTTACTGATACCGGAAGTTTCTTATCTGTCGTTCCCTGATAATAGATGTCCTCACCGTCTGTAGCCCAGGTCAGTTTATCTCCATCTGACGTATATTTTTCATCACCTTTTACATTCTTGATATCGCTCAGTGTGCTCTCGTCTTCCAAATCTCCGGATACACTTCCTGAATTCTTAAGCCAGTTGGATACCGTTACTTTATCTGTCTTGCCGCTTGCTTTGGCATTCACATATACCGTCTCTTCTTTATATACATCACTGTCTGAAGTTCCACTTGCCGCGAAAGCTGGTGTCACACCCATCATCACTGACATTCCGACTGCTACAGATTGCTGCAATTTTTCGTTTCATTTTTCTGTTCTTATTCATAATTCCTGCTTCCTTTCTTAGTTATCATGGATTGTTAATAACAGGTTACTTTGCTTCACTTGTCTGTGCTTTTGCCTTTTTCCCAAGAAATCCGATGGATGTCTTGCAGATTAATTTGTCAAATATCATGAACATTGCCGGCAATACCAGAAGCACGACTACCATACTGATAATGGCTCCTCTTGCAAGCAATGTACAGATCGAACCGATCATTTCAACCTGTGAGTAGCAGGCAACTCCAAATGTTGCTGCAAAGAAACTAAGTCCGCTGCTGATAATGGACGGCATGCTTGTTTTATGTGCAATGCTGATTGCTTCCATCTTATCTTTTCCAAGCTTCGTTCTTTTTGATATCTCGTTGTCATCAGGATCGCATAGTCAACAGTTGCACCTAACTGAATGGCACCGATCACGATACTTGCCACAAACGGAAGGCTGATTCCCTGATAATACGGAATTGCCATGTTGATCATAATTGCAAATTCGATAACTGCCACCAGAATAACCGGCAGTGAAATCGATTTGAAAATAATCAGGATGATCACAAATATCGCTGCGATAGAGATAATATTAACATTAACAAGATCGACATCCGTGACATCCTGCAGATCTTTCATCAGAGGCGCTTCTCCGATGACCATTCCCGTCTTATCATATGATTTTACAATCTTATCGATCTTTTTAATCTGTGTATTGACCTGATCTGTTGCGGATTCGTATTCTGTACTTACAAATGCCAGTTCATAATCTTTACTCTGCAGCATCTTCCGGACATCCTTTGGAATTATGGAATCCGGTACACTAGGCCCGATAAGTGAACTCATACTGATGGTCCATTTCACGCCTTTTACTTTATCGACCTTATTCAGCATCTGCTGTTTTTCCTTTGCATCCATGTTCTTATCCATCATGATAATATGCATGTTGCTTGCCCCAAAGTCATCCTTTACTTTTGCAATTGATACATTACTGTTCAATGTTGCCGGAAGTGAATCTGCAATATTGTAGTAAATCTTTGTATGGTTATTTCCATAAATTGCCGGAAGTAAAAGTATAAGGAATGCCGCGATCCATACTTTATAGTGCTTTGTGATAAAGGCTGATGGACGATCCATATTACTTAACAACAATTTGTGTCTTGTCTTCTCGATTGGTTTATCAAATACAAGGATCAGTGCCGGCAGGATCGTTACACAACAGATAACGCCGATCACAACTCCTTTTGCCATTACGATACCAAGGTCACGTCCGAGTGCGAATGTCATAACACAAAGTGCGATGAATCCGGCCACAGTAGTTACGGAACTTCCGACAACCGACTTAAATGTATTGGCGATTGCATGCCCCATGCTCTGTCTTTCTCACCCGGGAATCTCTTCTTATTCTCTTCATAACTATTCAGAAGGAAGATGGAATAATCCATCGTAACACCAAGCTGTAATACTGCTGTCAGTGCCTGCGTAATATAAGACGTTTCACCGAATATAATATTACTTCCCAGGTTGTATAAAATCGCAAGCCCTATACTTAGCAGGAATAAAAACGGAACTACAAATGATCCCGATGTAATCTCCAGTACGACCAGGCTTAACAGTGCCGCGATCACTACATAGATCGGAAGTTCTTTCATTGCGATATTCTTAATATCTGTAACGATACCCGTCATACCACTGATAAAGCACTGCTTATTTGCGATCTTACGAAGCTGTGTCAGTGCCTCCATGGAATTATCAGATGATGTCGTATCATCAAATAATACCAGCATCATCGTTGCATCTCCATTGATAAATGCTTTTCTTATATCTTTTGGAATCATCTCTGTCGGAAGACTGATATCTGCCACATCGTCATACCAGAGTACATCCTGGACGTGCGGCACTTTTTCAAATTCCTTTTCCAGCTTCTGTACATCCTTCATATCCATATTCTCGACTGCGACCATGGAGAATGCACCCATTCCAAATTCATCTACCAGGATATCCTGTCCTTTTACCGTCTCCAGGTGATCCGGCAGGTAACTCAGCAAGTCATAATTTACTTTTGTCTTTGCGATGCCGATTATTGACGGAACAATTAATAAGACTCCTATAAGCAGCACCAGTATTCTGTGTCGGGCAATCCATTTGCCAACTTTGACCATTCTTTCCATCTCCTCTTATTTTCTTCATGCATTTATTATTATAATCAAAAATGACTAGTAGTCAATATTTTATTTAAATTATTTTTTTATTTCGTTGATAATCTTTATCCATATTAGCGCACACTAAAAAAGAAACAGCACATCCCGTGTTGTTTCTTTTTGTTTCTATTCTATAATTTATTGCTTCACACATTCCGAGAGAAGCTTAATGTGCTGCTGCCTCTGCATTTCCGGCAACTTTTTCTTTTCGTTTGTCATGCATTGCAAATAATCCGGCTAACAGAGTTCCTGAGATGGAATGCCATGTACAGGATACCGCACAGATAATTGCAGATTCCGGTGTAGATGCAAACTGGGCAGTTGTAGTTGCAAGATTCGTTGCAAGTCCGGCATTCTGCATACCTACTTCGATAGAATGGTTCTCTTCTTTGATGTATTCATACCAACCAGTTTTCCTGCTCCATATCCAAGCAGATATCCAAGCCCGTTGTGCAGTAATACTGCTACGAAGATCACAACACCTGACTGGAAGAACTTGGCTCCCTGTGAAGATACCACACCACCGACAACACATGCAAGTCCGAGAACAGCAACTCCCGGCATAACTTTCTGAAGTTCCCGGAATGTTTTATTCTTTCCCAACAGATAATTTAACAAGAATCCAACACCAACCGGAAGGATAACAGTCTCAATGATTGATACGAACATCGGAAGTCCCTTGATCGTAATCTGTGTACCGCTTGCCAGTAAAGATACCATGAGTGGTGTCATAACCGGTGAGACCAGTGTGGATACTGTTGTCATTCCTACAGAAAAGGCTACATCCCCGCCGCACAGATAAGACATGATGTTGGAAGATACACCTCCCGGACAGCAGCCTACAAGAATCAGCCCAAGTGCGATTCCATCCGGCAGGTTCAATACCTTTGAAAGCGCAAATGCAAGGAATGGCATGATCAGATACTGCGCAACCGCACCAACACAAATGTCAAACGGACGCTGTGCAAGAATCTTAAAGTCTTCCGTTGTAAGTGTCAGTCCCATACTGAACATGATAATACCAATGATAATAGACTGACATGTGAACTTGTTCGATACCATGTCTGTGAACAGTGCCAGATTTACCCAGCCCATCATAGACGGAAGGAAAAATGTAACCACTGCGATTGCGATTACAACAATTGACGTGTAGTCTGATAAAAATTTGCTTGTTTTTTGTAATGCTTTCATTACTCTTCTCCTCCTTTAAGCAATCACTGTCCACCAAAAAAAAATCCCTTTCCAGAATATACTCTGAAAAGGGACGAAATCTATCCGCGTTACCACCCTAATTCTGTAGAATCTTTCTACAGCTCTCATTCACGTACCATCATACATGCTCCCTGTAACGGGGGATACCGGCGAGGTTTACTTTGATATTGCTTTCAACCCGCTTCTTAGAGAGGATATCCTTATCTGCTTATTACCTGCTTCCACCAACCGCAGGCTCTCTGTGAAATAACGATAGATTCGGCATTGTTCTCATCAACGAATTTCGGTGAACTATATGTGTTTTTTACAAGTCCTTATTATAAACCTGTCATTTCAAATGTCAAGTATAATTTTTCATGATTTTGCATATTTTTTCATCCCATCTTGCAAAATACTCCTTGCCTTCCCGGATTTTTACTCTCCGATCCTTGGAAGATTCCATCTGTAATGAGCCGCAAGAAAACGTATCAGCATAACGATCAGTGATGACACCACCATCGCCGGAAGTTCTCCGTAACTTCTGTATATGATCACACATATCCACGCCCCCGCAATGGATGCGCATGCATAAATATGTTTCACAAATATATACGGCGCAACTCCTGCCATCGTATCACGCAAGAGTCCTCCTCCGACTCCCGTCATTGTACCAAGGAAGACCAGCAGAAATGTATTATCGATATAGCCGCAGCTGATACCTTTTGTCACTCCCATCGCCGAAAAGATTCCAAGTCCTACAGAATCCATTGCCAACATAAGTTTATCATAGACCTCACCAAAACCATCCTGCAGATATTTCCTGCGGAAATATATAATACAAAACACAAGCACCGCAGCAAGTACGGCATAGATCACATATACCGGATGCAGAAGTGCCGATGGCACCTTCCCAAGTATAACATCACGAACCATACCTCCGCCAACTGCCGTTGACACACCAAGCACGATCACTCCGAATATATCCATGCTGCACTCAATTCCAACCATTGCCCCCGATGCTGAGAACGCTACTGTTCCGATCAGTTCGATTGCAAATATAATCCACTCCTGAATATCCATCTTGTTTTCCCCATCTTGTCTTTTATTTTTTGTAAATTTACTGTCCTGTTCATACTCTGTCATTCTATTTCCGAAGGTCTTCCAGCATCTCTCTGACCGTCTTCCCATACACCGGATGACGTTTATAAGGTGCAATCTCATGCAAAGGCTCCAGTACAAACGCTCTCTTATGCATCTCCACATGTGGAATACATAAAGTATCCGTCTCTGCAACCAGATCATCATAAAATATAATATCCAGATCCAGCGTTCTCGGTCCCCAATGTATGATTCGTTCTCTTCCTGCCTCTTTTTCAATTCGGTTCAGCTCTTTTAATAACTCTTCCGGATATAATAATGTCGAAGCTTCAGACAACCGTTTAAGAATCCGCTGATCCGTCACTCCGTACGGAGGTGTCGTGATAAATGTCGATACCTTCTCCACCTTTGTATTCTTTATCTCATCCAGCGCCTGTACCGCGGCTTCCAAAATGCTTCTGCTATCCCCCATATTCGATCCGAGCGCAATATATGCCGTATGCCATTCACGCTCAATCTCTACACTGACCGTCTTAAGCGGCAGTCCGACCGGTGCCCACGGTTTCTTGATCTCAATCTGCACCTTCTGCAGACCTGCTATACGCACCAGCATCTCCTCTGCCAGTCCTTCCGCAACCTTCTCCAGAAGCTTAAACGTATGACTTTTCAAATACTCTGTGATAAATACACTTGCTTCTCCATAATGGATAGATGCAGTCAGCTCATCTGTCAGTCCTGCCCGTCTGGTATCCGTATACATAACCGCAGACACCACAAATTTCTGCCCCAGTACATTTTCCTCCGGAAACACACCATGATTGGCAAATACTTCCAGATCTTCTATCTTTATCTTGTCCGGTTTCATCTCATTCCTCACTCTTTCTATACTTCGTGTCCCCGCATGATTGCTTTCGTCATCTGAATGGCTCTCTTATTTTTCTCTACATCATGGACGCGTACGAATGCACATCCCTTCTGTACCCCATATACGGTCGTAACCATCGTACCTTCTTCCGCTGCGTCACCGGAAGATCCAGCGTCAGTCCGATTACGGATTTTCGTGATGTTCCGAGCAATACCGGATATCCAAGTTCATTTAATATCTCCATCTTATCAATAATCTCCAGGTTCATCTCATAAGTCTTTCCAAATCCGACACCGGGGTCAAGGATGATCTTGTCATCCTCAATGCCTGCTGCTTTTGCAAGTCTTACACATTCTTTCATATCATCCATGAAATCTTTCAGAAAGTCCTGATATTCCGCCTTTTCCCGATTATGCATCAGACAGCATGCAGCCTGATACTTTGCGATCACACTTGCCATCTTCTTGTCATATTTTAATCCCCAGATGTCATTGACAAGATCTGCACCTGCCTGAAGTGCAGCCTCTGCGACATGGCTTTTGTAGGTATCGATTGACACCGGTACATCAAATTCTTTCTTAAGCACTTCAATAATTGGCGTCACTCTTGCAATCTCTTCTTCATCCGTGATCTGGATATGTCCCGGACGCGTAGATTCCCCGCCTACGTCAATGATATCTACACCTTCTTCAACCATCTGGTGTGCATGTGCAATTGCCGCATCCATTCCGTTAAACTTTCCTCCATCGGAAAAGGAATCCGGCGTCACATTCAGGATTCCCATAATATATGTATGATTTGCTGTATCAAAATTCTTTCCACCTATGATCATATTATTATCTCCATATTTTTCTCTTCTTCATTCCAGTTACACTTCTTCTCTGCCATGCAGGAAAGACACATTCTGGAACGTTTATCACTTTCATAGAACAGTTCCTCTATCGGCTTCATATGCTCATGCCGTCTTCGGTGTCCCCTGACTGCCAGACAGATCAGTGCTTTTTCTTCATCCGTAAATGTAAAACCAGTCGGAAGAGAATCCAATATCCGCCTTGCTATTCTCTCTCCTGCGATCTCATGCGGAATCTGCTGTCTGTACTGAAAAGATTTGCCAATATCATGCAGCACCGCCGCTACGTAGATCAGTTCCTTATCGAATCCAAGTCCTTCTTCCAGATTCTTAATGTAAGCAATTCTTGCCACATCCAGAAGATGGTTCATCTGATGACAACAGAATACCCTATCCGTCTCACATTCACAGATACGCTTATAGTATGTCTGATACACTTCATGATTCACCACCGCATTCAGACGGGGCATCCCTTTTTGTCCTTCTGTTACTCTTTTCATCTACATCTGTATCTCTTTCTTTTTATCGTCCAAGCATCCGGAAAAATCTCTCTTCCAGTACCGAATCTGTCTCAAATACACCGCGTCTTGCAATTGTCACAGTCTGGCTTCCCGGCTTCTTGATCCCACGCATTGTCATACACATATGCTCTGCTTCGATCATAACGATAGCCCCTTTCGGCTGCATATACTCCATCAAAGCATCAGCAATCTGTCCGGTAAGCTGTTCCTGAAGCTGCAGTCTTCTTGCGAATACCTCCACGGTACGGGCAAGTTTGCTTAATCCTACAACTTTCCCATCCGGAATATAAGCAATATGTGCTTTCCCATAAAATGGCAGAAGGTGATGCTCACATGTCGAATAGAATGTAATATCTTTCTCTATTACCATCTCATGACTGTCAACGGTAAATGTCTTAGAAAGATGTTTTCCTGCATCCTCATCCATACCTCCATATATCTCTTCATACATTCTTGCGATCCGGTCCGGTGTATCAATCAGTCCTTCCCGGTTCACATCTTCTCCCATTCCTTCCAGAAGCAGCCGCACTGCCTGTTCTATCTTCTCATGATCTATCATATTCTTTCCTTTCTCTGCGGATTCTGTACGCATCCTTCCATACACCGGATTACTTCACTTAGATATGACAATGAACCACATGCGATCACCGCACGTTTCCCACTGTCTTCTGTTGCATAAGTATACGCTTTTGCAACAGCATCTCCAATACTCTTTTCTGCGTACACGCTCATCTGTTCTGTCATACAGTCTCTTACACATTCTGCAAGCTTCTCTGCCGGCAGTGTACGTTCCTTATTCGGCAGATCTACCGTATACACCCGCTTTGCTGACGGACACAGAATCTGTACGATCTTCTCATATTCTTTATCTTTAAATACACCCATGATCAGGATAAGTTCCTCTCCCGTAAAATACCGTTCAATGGATGTCCTAAGCTTCTTCGCCGCATCTTCATTATGCGCACCATCTACGATCACAACCGGATCTTCAGACAGACAAGTAAAACGTCCCGCCCATCTTGTTGCATCAAGACCGTCCCTCACTGCTCCTTCCTCAATCTGATATCCCAGCTTCCTGAGGCTTTCAATTACTTCCAGTGCCACAGAAAGATTTTCTCTCTGGCACTCTCCTGCAATGTGGTTCTGCATATGCGCATATTTTTTATATGAAAATGTAAGTCCTTTATAATCTTCTTTTTCGATACTCATCTGTTCCGGCTCTGCTTCTGTGTATATACAGTTCAGACTCTCTGCTTTCTTTCGCAGGATCAGTCTGACATTCTCCTGCTGTCTTGCTGACACTACCGTACATCCCGGTTTGATGATCCCGGATTTCGTCTGTGCGATCTCTTCCAGGGTATCTCCGATCACCCCCAGATGATCAACACTGATCGTTGCAAATACTGCGCAAACTGTATTCTTAATTACATTCGTCGCATCTGTCTCTCCGCCGAGACCGGTTTCCAATACAACCAGATCACATTTTTGTTTCTTAAAATACAAAAAAGCCATCGCCGTCTCTACTTCAAACACTGTCGGAACAGGTTCTCCTTTACATACAAGCCGGTCAATTGCTTCTTTTATCTCTTCCATGATCTCTGCAAATTCTGATTCAGAGATCCATTTCCCATCTATCTGTATCTTCTCCAGATAAGAAATGACTGTCGGTGAAACATATCGCCCGGTTTTGTATCCTGCCTTACTTAATATCATTGAAGTGTATGCAAGCACAGATCCTTTTCCATTCGTTCCTGCAATATGTATGAACTTCAGATCATCCTGGGGGTTCCCAAGTTCACGCAACAGACCTCGAATCGTATCTAAGCCAAGTACACTTCCGTATTTCGACATCTCGTCCAAATATACCCTCGCTTCTTTATAGGTCACGTCTTTATTTTCCTTTCATCAAAAATAGTGCTGTCAAACAGACATTTCTGCCTAACAGCACTATCATACCACTATTCAATCACACTAACAAGTGATTGCTTCTTTAATTTATTAGATATTCAGCAGATCACTGAACACCTTCAGTGCACCATCTGTCTCGTGTGCAAGTACACGTTTTGCAAGTACTTTACCAAGCTGTACACCTTCCTGGTCAAAGCTGTTCACATTCCATACAAATCCCTGGAACATAACTTTATTCTCAAAGTGTGCAAGAAGTGCACCGAGAGATCCCGGATTTACCTGCTCTCCGATAATGATGCTTGATGGACGTCCGCCTTCGAAATTCTTATTACGGTTCTCATCGGATTTACCACATGCAAATGCAACGATCTGGGCAGCTACATTTGCACAAAGTTTCTGCTGGCTTGTGCTGTCCTGGATCACAACATCTGTTTCCATCTGGCTGTTCTTGTATCCAACGAACTGTAACGGCACGATATCCGTTCCCTGATGCAGTAACTGATAGAATGAGTGCTGTCCGTTTGTTCCAGGTTCTCCGAAGATGACCGGTCCTGTAGGATAGTTAACCGGCTCACCGAAACGGTTGACAGATTACCGTTAGATTCCATATCCAACTGCTGTAAATGTGCAGGGAAACGGCTCAGTGCCTGGGAATATGGAAGTACGGCCGTACTTGGATATCCTAATACATTTCTCTCATATACACCAATCAGTGCATCCAGCATTGCAGGATTCTTGAATACATCTTTGTTCTTAGAAAGTGCATCTTCTGCTGCAGCACCATCAAGGAACTGTGCAAATACTTCCGGTCCGAATGCCAGAGATAATACAGCGCCTCCAACTGCAGATGTAGAAGAATAACGTCCTCCGATATAGTCATCCATGAAGAATGCTGCAAGATAATCGTCACTCTTAGCCAGCGGAGATGTCTCACTTGTAACAGCAATCATGTGCTTAGAAGCATCCAGTCCCGCATTCTTCAGTGCATCTTTTACAAATGATTCATTGGTTAATGTCTCAAGTGTTGTTCCTGATTTTGATACCAGTACGAAGATAGAATGTGCAACATCGATAGAATTAAGTACAGCTGCCGCATCATCAGGGTCTACGTTACTGATGAATTTGGCTTCCATCTTGAATGTGTCATTCTTCTTAGCCCAGTTCTCAAGTGCAAGATACATTGCACGAGGTCCGAGATCGCTTCCACCGATACCAATCTGTACAACAGTTGTAAACTTCTCACCGGCTCCGTTTGTGATCTCTCCTGCATGTACTTTATTTGCAAAATCTGCGATCTTCGCCTGCTGTTCTGTATAGAATGTACGCTTGTCCACTCCGTCAGCCTCTACAGCTTCTCCAAGCTGTCCACGTGTCATGTGATGAAGTACCAGACGTTTCTCACCTGTGTTGATCACTTCTCCGTTGTAAAGTGCTTCAAATTTCTCTGCCAGCTGTGCTTCATCTGCTAATTTTGCAAGTGCTGCCAGTACTTTATCGTCAACCTGCTTTGCAGCATAGTTATAAGTAAGTCCTTCTGCCATCGGAACACTGTAATTCTTTACTCGTTCTGCTCCGCTTTCTCCTGTCATTGCTTCTACAAGATTTACTCGCTCAACTTTTTCAAGTTCTTTGAATGATGCAAGGGTATCTAAGTTGTTCCAGGTAATCATAATATTAGATTCCTCCTTCAAAAAAATAAATATGATCTTTACGGTCATGAGTCCGGCCGCATTTCTCGTTAATTTTAGCACATTTTCAGTATAATAACAATTAAAAAGCAACCAACATATGTTGATTGCTTTTTACCTTTTATATATACCTTCAAAACTGCATACAAGAAATATTTTCTTTCATCCTACCTATCACCTTGCTTGGTCATGCCCTCGACCGATTAGTATCAGTCAGCTCCATACATTACTGTACTTCCACCTCTGACCTATCTACCTCGTCGTCTTCAAGGGGTCTTACTACTTACGTAGGGATATCTCATCTTGAGGGGGGCTTCACGCTTAGATGCCTTCAGCGTTTATCCCGTCCCGGCTTGGCTACTCTGCCATGCACTTGGTATGCAACAGATACACCAGCGGCCAGTCCATCCCGGTCCTCTCGTACTAAGGACAGCTCCTCTCAAATATCCTACGCCCACGCCGGATAGGGACCGAACTGTCTCACGACGTTCTGAACCCAGCTCGCGTACCGCTTTAATGGGCGAACAGCCCAACCCTTGGGACCTACTTCAGCCCCAGGATGCGATGAGCCGACAT
>ENA-OQHY01000506-OQHY01000506.1-human-gut-metagenome-genome-assembly--contig:-NODE-506-length-21887-cov-3.384421_pt1 | contig 21887 bp, 35 predicted proteins | sample MGYA00242570_ERZ504733 | MGnify/ENA primary metagenome ERZ504733 (study PRJEB26092, sample SAMD00036219) | human gut metagenome | host: Homo sapiens | study: EMG produced TPA metagenomics assembly of... | reverse complement strand
ACCGTACGCGCGTCGGAACATCTCTGAGAGCAGTCGCCGGCCCGGGCCTGCCAGCATCCCCACCAGACCACCCGCAATCAGCACCACCAGCGCTTGATGGCCAGCTGCTGGACTCCGCCTGTAAAACCTTCAGCAGCGGCAGGCAAGGAGCAGCAGCAACGTGGTGGCGACGATCATCACCGTGCGGCGTCCGATTTTGTCGCTCAGGATCCCAGACGGAATAATCGTCAGCGCAAAACCGATATTCGAAATCACCGCAATCAACAGCGCCTGGTTAAACCCGGTATGCAGCGCCGACTGCAGATAGGTGGGCATAATCACCAGATAGGTATAACCCGCCGCTGACCAGACCATCACCCGGCCAATGCCCATCACAATGGCGTTGAGCGTGGCGACGGTATCAGCCTGAGTGGCAACCGGCTTTTCCTGCTGCTGCACAAAGCTTGGCGTCTCTTCCATACTCACCCGCAGCCACAGCGCCACCACGCCCATCGGTAATGCCAGGAAGAACGGGATGCGCCAGCCCCAGTCATGCAGGCTTCCGGTGTCAGAAGGGTGGAGAGCAGTGCGACAATGCCAGCGCCTGCTAACAGGCCCAGCGCGACGGTAAATGACTGCCATGCACCGTAGAGGCCCCGCTTGCCGCGTGGGGCAAACTCGGTCATCAGCGAGACGGCGCCACCATACTCACCACCGGCGAACAACCCCTGCAGGATGCGCAGCAGCGTGATAATCAGCGGGGCGGCAATACCGATGCTGGCATAGACCGGCACAATACCGATTGCGGCGGTGGCCAGCGTCATCAGCACCAGTACAATAATCAGCGTCGGTTTTCGGCCTATCCGGTCACCTATTCTGCCAAACACCACCGCGCCCAGTGGGCGGAAGAAGAAGGCGATGGCAAAAGAAGCATAGGTGAGGATCAGGCTGGTCAGCCCCGCGTCCCCCTCAAGCTGGAAGAAGTTCTTCGCAATTACGGTCGCCAGAAAACCATAGACCGCAAACTCATACCACTCGATAAAGTTACCAATGGAGCCTGCAATTAATGCACGCTTGTGCGCGTCCGGTTGCATAACGTTCCTCACTGAAAGGGGTAAGAATAAATTATTCAACAAAAGCGAATGCGCGAAATAGTTTATTCTTATGTTCTGTGACCTATTTCACGAATGATATCAGCGGGATCGTCATCGTGTGACCTCACTCCCATGCAGCGTGCATGTGCCTGTCCATACTTATCTTCATTGCCATTGAAGGAGGGAGACAGCATGCACTGGCAGACCCATACCGTTTTTAATCAACCTGCACCGCTCTCAAACAGCAACCTTTTCCTCTCTGATTGCGCTCTGCGTGACGCGGTTGTTCGCGAAGGCGCCGAGTGGGATATCGAGCTTCTTGCCAGCATCGGCCAGCAGTTAGGAACCGCGGAATCGCTGGAACTGGGCAGGCTGGCGAACGTTAATCCGCCGGAGTTATTACGCTATGACGCCACCGGGGAGCGACTGGATGACGTTCGCTTTCATCCCGCATGGCACCTCTTAATGCAGGGACTTTGCGCCAACCGTGTCCATAACCTGGCGTGGGAAGAGGAGGCGCGCAAAGGCGCGTTTGTCGCCAGAGCTGCACGTTTTGTCCTGCACGCTCAGGTAGAAGCGGGCACGCTTTGCCCTGTTACCATGACCTTTGCTGCTACACCGCTGCTGCAACAGGCGCTGCCCGAGCCGTTCCGTGACTGGATCACGCCGTTAATGAGCGATCGTTACGATCCTCATCTTGCCCCAGGGGCGCAAAAGCGTGGCCTGCTGATTGGCATGGGGATGACAGAAAAACAGGGCGGCTCGGACGTACTCAGCAATACCACCAAAGCGGAAAAGTGCAGTGACGGCAACTACCGGCTTATCGGGCATAAATGGTTTTTCTCGGTGCCGCAAAGCGATGCGCATCTGGTACTGGCCCAGGCGAAAGGGGGGCTGTCCTGCTTTTTTGTTCCACGCTTTTTGCCTGACGGGCAACGCAATGCCGTACGTCTGGAGCGGCTGAAAGAGAAGCTCGGCAACCGCTCTAACGCCAGCAGCGAAGCGGAGTTCCTGGATGCGTCCGGCTGGCTGCTGGGGGAGGAAGGAGAAGGGGTACGCCAGATCCTCCGAATGGGCGGCCTGACGCGGTTTGACTGCGCGCTGGGCAGCCATGGGCTGATGCGTCGGGCTTTATCCGTGGCGCTTTACCATGCGCATCAACGCCAGACGTTTGGTAAAAACCTTATCGACCAGCCGCTCATGCGCGATGTGCTGAGCCGCATGGCGCTGATGCTGGAGGGCCAGACGGCACTGTTGTTTCGTCTGGCCCGGGCGTGGGACAGGCGTGCCGATCCTCAGGAGGCCGCCTGGGCGCGCCTTTTCACCCCCGCGGCGAAATACAGCGTCTGCAAAGCGGGTATCCCGTTTGTGGCGGAAGCCATGGAAGTGCTCGGCGGCACAGGCTACTGCGAGGAGAGTGAGCTTCCCCGTTTGTACCGTGAGATGCCCGTGAACAGCATCTGGGAAGGGTCCGGCAATATTATGTGCCTGGACGTTCTGCGTGTACTGACGAAGCAATCCGGCATCCTCGACCTGCTTGTGGATGATTTTGCCCAGGTAAAAGGGCAGGACAGGCACTTCGATCGCAGCTGGCGTCAGCTTCAGCAAAAACTGCGAAAACCGCAGGAGGCGCAGGGACGGGAGATCACGCAACAGCTTTTCCTGCTGGGGGCCGGAAGTCAGATGCTGCGGCACGCATCGCCACCCGTGGCGCAGGCGTGGTGCCGCATGATGCTTGATACCCGTGGCGGTACGCTGATGAGCGAGCAGGTGCAAAATGACCTGCTGTTGCGTGCCACGGGCAGGGTTGGCTAACTCTTTAGCTGGAACAGGCTCACCAGTTGGGTAAGGTGTGAGCCTTTCTCACGCAGCGTGTGTGCGGTTTGTTCGCTGCGTAAGACGCGGTCGGCGTTGATGTGCGACGCTTCGCCAATGTGGGTCATGGCCAGATTAACCTGGCCTATTCCCGCGGATTGCTCGCGGGACGCATGGTTAATCTCCGTGACCAGCTTGTTGATGTTATCGATGTGCACGATGATGGAATCCATCGCCAGACGCGTTTGTTCAGACAGCGCATGGCCTTCGCTGACTTTTCTGAGCGTATCACCGATGAGCTGTTCAATCTCCTTCACCGCGTTGGCGCTGCGTCCTGCCAGCGCGCGTACCTCCTGCGCCACTACCGCAAAACCTTTTCCGTGCTCGCCTGCGCGGGCTGCTTCAACCGCTGCATTAAGCGCCAGAATGTTGGTCTGAAAAGCGATGGATTCAATCACGCGCGTGATGTCTTCGATTTCGCTTTGATGCTTCGCGAATATCATCCATGGTAGCGACAGCGTGGATGACCGTCTCACCACCCTGGTGTACCGCGCGCGACGTTTCGCCTACCAGCTGCTGCGTTTGTTCCATGTTGGCGGCATTTTGCTGCACGGTCGCGGCCAGTTGCTCCATGCTGGCAGACGTCTCTTCTACACTGCTGGCCTGCTTGTTAATCTGCCCGGAGATTTCTTCGCTATCAGATGCCAGCGCGTTGGTGCCCATATGGATCTCCGCTGCGGCCTCGCGCACCTGAAGAACAATTTTCTGCAGTCCCCCTCCGATACCGTTAATGGCATCGATGAGCTGACCGACCTCATCCTGGCGGGTCACGGGCAGGCTGGAGCGCAGATCGCCTGCGCATACTGTCGGGCCAGGTGGATCACATTGCGCAATGGGCGCGTCAGTATGCGTCGTATAATGACCACAAACAGACCCGCGAAGAGCACTGACAGCACCACCCCTGCCAGCAGGAAGCGGTCGCGCATGGCGGTCACGCTTGAGAGCAGTACCGATTTATCCACTTCGCCGACAATGGCCCAGTTCCAGCCTGGCAGCGGCGTATACGCCATGGTCAGCGTGCGACCATCGGCACTGACGCGCTCCAGCGTGCCGGATTTATCACTCAACAGCTGTTGCTGGATAGCGCTATCCCACTCCGGTACTTTTCCCTTCCGCGCTGGTGTGGAACAGATACTGCCCGCGCGTTTTGCCGTGGCTGCGATCCAGAACAAAGAAGTGACCGCTCTCGCCAGTCGACGGTTGAGGATTTTCTCGCGCATGACGTTCCAGGAGTGAGTGATGTCCACACCGACAAAGATGATTGCAATGACCTGGCCGTCCGCGTTTTTAACCGGCTGGTATTGGGTGATGTAGCGCTTGCCGAACAGCAGCGCCAGACCGCGATAAACCTCGCCCCGGGTAACGGCGGCAAAGGCCGGCTGGTGGTATCCAGAACGGTGCCCATTGCCCGCTCGCCGTTCTCTTTGCGCAGCGATGTGGCGACGCGCACAAAGTCGTTACCGCTACGCACAAACAGGGTCGAGATTGCCCCTGTCCGGCTCAGAAAATCGTCTGAAAGGGTATTGTTTTCATGTAGCCCGGTTTCCCCTCCTTTCAGGAGCGGAACGTTAATCCCGTTAATCGTCTGGGTTTGAGTGTTATCAACGCTCAGTGGCTGGGGCAAAAAGGTAGTAAACAGCCGGGTATAACTCTCGACCTCTTCACTCAGGCTGGTGTTAAACATCTGCACCATATCGACCATGCCGGTGGACTGATTATGCAGGTCTTCTATCGCGAGGGCTTCAAGCTGCTGGCTGGCTTTTTGGCTGAGCAGAAAAGTGAAAAACAGAAACAGGATGGCGACACTGGCACCGGTAAGCAGCGACAGCTTTGCACCCAGACCTGCACGACGGAAAAAGTTGATCATAAATTGCTCATCATTGAAAAGGTATGGCTTTTCAACGGCAGAGCAGAGATAACGTTTACTGGTTTAGTGTAACAAAATGTTATTTAATTGTTTTTAATTGGTTTACTAAAAGATAAAAAATTTGCAAAAACGAAAAGCCACTAGAAGTAAGTGGCTTTTATCGGAGGGGGATTACGCGTAGAGAATGGCCTGTACCCGCCAGTGATCGATGTACTGATCTTCCTGCATCTGGATAATGCGATACCATGAAGCACCCTGCTCATCGGCCTTTAATGCAACGACACGTTCAACGTCCTGCGGGCTCCCCGAGATATTATTCACGGAGATCTGGCCAATTTCATTCAGGCCAGTCACACAATCAGCACTGGCAAATTCAGCTGACTGCGCGGTTGTGCTCACAAGACCTGCTGAGAGCAACAGTGTGGTCAAAGCAAGAGTTCGTTTCATCGGCAGCTCCATTTCACATGTCTCCGGTATCCGCCGGGCAATCCTTCGCGAATAAACTCACTTCCATTGTTGCGGGCATGGAGTTTATTGTGGACAGGAAAGTGTCTATGGACGCAAAGCAGTGTAAATGTCGTTCAAATGAAGACGATCATTGACGATACAGAATGGCCTGTGAGTACCACTGTCCCGTAATGATGGTTTCGTCGATCATAATGATGACGTAATAATCTGCTTTGGCGGCGACGGCTTGTGCCTTTATTGCTTCTTCCGCGTCATCCGGGGAGCCGCGAACCAGCGCAGAGACGGTACCCATACGCTGTAATCCTTCCGTCTGATTACGACGGATTTCCTGCGGGTGATCGGCGACGGGGGAGCGGGTTGTGGCGTTCCCTGCAGCGCGCTACAGCCACTGAGCAGTAACATCAGCAATAAAGCAGCAAACCTGCGCATAACCATATCTCGTTTCCTGATAGCCATAGTGTAGTTGTCTGTGAATTTAGTTTTGGGGGAATGTTCCCGAAGTGTTAGCTGGGGCGTAATTTTCGAATGAAAATAGCGTGAAATCGTAACCCAGTTCTCAACATTATGAATCATTCATCATTACAGGGTCGACAATGATTGAAATTGAAATACGCCATCTGGGTGATCGTGAAATATTACACGCAACACCCGCCGGAAAACGTGAGGAACCACTGCCTGTTATAGTGTTTTATCATGGATTTACCTCATCGAAGCTGGTCTACAGCTATTTTGCGGTGGCACTCGCGCAGGCCGGTTTTCGTGTGGTCATGCCGGATGCACCTGAGCACGGCGCACGTTTTACCGGCAACGAACAGGCGCGACTTGGGCAGTTCTGGCACATTTTGCATGGTAGCCTGACCGAGTTTGCCGGGCTGCGCGATGCGCTTTACCAGGCAGGGCTGGTGGCTGATAATCGGCTGGCCGTGGCTGGGGCATCGATGGGCGGGATGGCGGCGCTGGGGATCATGACGCACCATCCAGAAGTGAAGTCAGTGGCTTGTCTGATGGGCTCGGGCTACTTTACCTCACTGGCGAAGACGCTTTTTCCACCTCAGGCACTCACAGAGGTTGAGGCGGCGCTTGCAGAGTGGGAGGTTACCCGGGCGTTACCGCGTCTGGCCGATCGTCCTTTGCTGTTGTGGCATGGTGATGCGGACGATGTGGTCCCACCCGGAGAAACGTTCCGGCTTCAGCAGGCGCTGCAGCACGAGGGGCTGGATGGCAACCTGACCTGCCTGTGGGAAGCGGGCGTTCGCCACCGCATTACGCCAACGGCGCTGGACGCCACGGTGGACTTCTTCCGCCAGCACCTTTAAACGCACAGGACGTTGACACCCTGATCTTTCAGTTTCTGGAGGATCTCAGGGTTGGCACCTTTGCCGGTGATCACCATGTCTATCTGTTCAGCACGGCTGAACAGCATTCCTGCGCGTTCGCCCACTTTACTGCTGTCGACCAGCACAACGAGCTTGCCCACTACGTTAAGCATGTTTTGTTCTGCCATGGCGGTCAACATATCGGTTTTGTAGAGGCCATCCGCGGTCAGGCCTTTGCCACTGGTAAACATCCAGTGTCCGGCATAAAGACTGTTTTCGCTGTCCTGCGGGCTGAGCGTAATGGACTGGCTCTTGTTGTACTGGCCGCCCATGATCACCACGCTCTCATGCTCCTGATCGATAAGATAGTTGGCGAGCGGCAAATAGTTCGTGATGATTTGTACCGGCTTTCCGCACATCTCCCGACCTAACAGAAACGCCGTCGAGCCGCAGTTGATCACCACGCTCTCGCCGGGGTTCACCAGCTGGGATGCCGCTCTGGCAATACGGACTTTTTCATCATGATTTTGCGCCTGATGAATGTTCATCGGCGTCCAGCGTGGACGCTGCTGGCTAATCGCTTCCGCACCGTTGCGGACTTTTTTCAGCTTACCGCTTTCATCCAGCTTATTAATATCCCGCCGCGCTGTTGCCGGGGAAATCCCTAAACGTTCGATCACTTTCTCAACGGTGACAAACCCTGTTTGCGCCAGGAGTTCCAGTAATATTTGATGCCGTTGCGCTTCCGTCATGAGCTATTCCGATAAGAATTGATTTTAAAAGATGATATTTGAAATAGCGTGAAATTACTAAAAGAAATATGAAACCGCCAGACACACGGGTCTGGCGATGGGCCTTAATAATCAGAGGAATGACTTGAACGGCAGGTCTGGCTCAAGAGTAAAGCAATCATCAAAGCCACGTGGGTAGTGATACTCGAGATTGTCTTTGTCCAGCGGCCAGGTGAACTTGCCTCCTACCTGCCAGATGAACGGCTTAAAGCCATACTTCAGGCGATCTTTTTTCATTTCCCACAGTACGCGTATCTCCTGCGGGTCGGCCTGGAAGTTTGACCAGATATCGTGGTGGAAAGGGATCACTACTTTGGTGTTCAGCGCTTCCGCCATGCGCAGCATATCGGCGCTGGTCATTTTATCTGTAATGCCGCGTGGGTTCTCCCCGTATGAGCCGAGCGCCACATCAATCTGATGCTCATTGCCGTGCTTTGCATAGTAGTTTGAGTAGTGAGAGTCACCGCTGTGGTACAGGGAACCGCCGGGCGTTTTAAACAGGTAGTTCACCGCACGTTCGTCCATACCGTCTGGCAGTACGCCTGCGGCTTTCTGATCGGCCGGAAGGGTAATCAGTGCAGTGCGGTCAAAGGCATCCACGCGTGGATCTCAACGTCTTTAATTTTGACCACATCGCCCGGTTTCATGACGATGCAGCGCTCTTTCGGTACGCCCCAGCCGATCCATAAATCCACGCAGGTTTGCGGCCCGATGAACGGTACGTCATCGGCACAGTTTTGCATGACCGCTGCCGCCACGTTGACATCAATATGATCGTTATGATCGTGCGTAGAGAGAACGGCATCGATCTGGCGAATGGCGAACGGATCAAGAACAAACGGTGTGGTACGCAGGTTTGGCTGAAGTTTTTCCACGCCCGCCATGCGTTGCATCTGATGGCCTTTTTTCATCAGCGGGTTACCGTAACTCTGTTTGCCGGTGCCGCACCAGAAATCGACACAAATATTCGCGCCACCTTCTGATTTCAGCCAGATCCCCGTGCACCCCAGCCACCACATTGCAAAGGTACCAGGAGCAACCTGTTCCTGCTCAATCTCTTCATTCAGCCAGCTACCCCATTCCGGAAAGTGCTCAGATCCATGATTCACGGGTAATGGTGTTCACTTTACTCATCGTTCTGACTCCTGGTTTAATCAAAAGTAATCAACTGGTGATTTGTTATGATTAATGCTGGCACCATTTCACGCGCATTGCAACGATCAAAATGTGTAATTTTATCTGCCTGACGTCACGGACGCTCTTCTCGCTTCTTGTTATCTTTTACCGTATTAATCATTAATTGCATGAATTATATGGAAATAATTCTATGTGGCATGCCGAAGTGAAAATCATTACTAACACCAGGGAAATAATTTGCGTGATGCGTCACAAATAATCAGATTTAATCTTGTGATGATTATTTGTGATTAATAGAGTGTTGTCACCAACCGCACAGGGATTGCCCCTCGTGTTCTCATTTCTGGAGAGAGTTATGGAGATCCTCTACAACGTCTTTACCGTGTTCTTTAATCAGGTAATGACTAATGCCCCGCTGTTGTTGGGCATCGTGACGTGCTTGGCTATATCCTGCTGCGTAAAAGCGTCAGCGTTATTATTAAAGGCACCATTAAAACCATCATCGGTTTCATGCTGTTGCAGGCGGGTTCAGGCATTTTGACCGGCACCTTCAAGCCGGTAGTGCCAAAATGTCGGAAGTCTATGGCATCAACGGCGCCATCTCTGACACCTACGCCTCGATGATGGCCACCATCGATCGCATGGGCGATGCCTACAGCTGGGTAGGGTATGCGGTCCTGCTCGCGCTGGCGCTGAACATCATTTACGTTCTGTTGCGCCGCATTACCGGTATTCGCACCATCATGCTGACTGGCCATATCATGTTCCAGCAGGCAGGCTGATTGCGGTTTCCTTCTTTATCTTTGGCTACCCAATGTGGACGACCATTATCTGCACCGCGGTGCTGGTCTCGCTCTACTGGGGTATCACCTCCAACATGATGTACAAGCCCACGCAGGACGTCACCGACGGTTGCGGCTTCTCCATCGGCCACCAGCAGCAGTTTGCCTCCTGGATTGCTATAAAGTCGCGCCGTATCTGGGCAAAAAAGAAGAGAGCGTCGAAGATCTTAAACTGCCGGGCTGGCTGAATATTTTCCACGACAATATCGTTTCTACGGCGATTGTGATGACCCTCTTCTTCGGTGCCATTCTGCTCTCCTTTGGCATTGACGTCGTACAGGCGATGGCGGGTAAAACCCACTGGACTGTCTATATCCTGCAAACAGGTTTCTCTTTCGCGGTGGCGATTTTCATTATCACCCAGGGCGTGCGTATGTTCGTTGCCGAGCTGTCCGAAGCCTTCAACGGTATCTCTCAGCGTCTGATTCCCGGTGCGGTACTGGCGATTGACTGCGCGGCTATCTACAGCTTCGCGCAAACGCGGTGGTCTGGGGCTTCATGTGGGGCACCATCGGCCAGCTGATTGCGGTGGGTATCCTGGTGGGCTGCGGCTCTTCCATTCTGATCATTCCTGGCTTTATCCCGATGTTCTTCTCCAACGCCACCATCGGCGTCTTTGCGAACCACTTTGGTGGCTGGCGCGCGGCGCTCAAGATCTGCCTGGTGATGGGATGGTGGAAATCTTCGGGTGTGTGTGGGCGGTCAAGCTCACCGGTATGAGCGCCTGGATGGGCATGGCCGACTGGTCAATTCTGGCACCACCGATGATGCAGGGCTTCGCCTCCGTTGGCCTGATCTTTATGGCTGTCATCATCCTCATTGCTCTGGCTTATATGTTCTTCGCTGGTCGCACTCTGCGGGCTGAAGAAGATGCAGAAAAACAAACAGCAGAAGTTTCTGCTCATTAAGGAGTTTCGATTATGACCGTACGTATCCTGGCTGTGTGTGGCAATGGGCAAGGGAGTTCCATGATCATGAAGATGAAAGTGGACCAGTTTTTAACCCAGTCAAACATCGACCACACGGTGAACAGCTGCGCAGTGGGCGAATACAAAAGTGAACTGAACGGCGCGGACATCATCATCGCCTCTACCCACATCGCCGGTGAGATCACCGTGACAGGCAACAAATATGTGGTAGGCGTGCGCAACATGCTGTCGCCAGCCGACTTTGGGCCAAAGCTGCTGGAAGTGATCAACGCGCATTTCCCACAAGATGTGAAGTAAGGACGCAACATGAAACTACGTGATTCGCTGGCAGAGAACAGCTCCATCCTTTTACAGGCCGACGCCAGCACCTGGCAGGAGGCGGTGAAACTTAGCGTAGATCTGCTGGTAAAAGCCGATGTTGTCGAGCCGCGTTACTACCAGGCCATTCTGGATGGCGTTGCAGAGCACGGCCCTTACTTCGTGATTGCACCAGGGCTGGCGATGCCGCATGGCCGCCCGGAAGAGGGTGTTAAAAAAACCGGCTTTGCGCTGGTTACGCTGAAAACACCACTGGCTTTCAACCACGAAGATAACGACCCGGTCGACATCCTCATCACCATGGCGGCTGTTGATGCCAACACCCACCAGGAGGTGGGCATTATGCAGATCGTGAATCTGTTTGATGATGAGGCCAACTTCGACCGTTTACGCGCCTGCCGCACCGAGCAGGATGTGCTGGATTTAATTGATAACGCCACTGCGGCGGCAGTTTAAGAGGGAATTGAAAATGTCATTACCAATGTTGCAGGTCGCGCTGGATAACCAGACGCTGTCTCACGCTTACGAAACCACCCGCCTGATTGCGGAAGAAGTGGACATCATTGAAGTCGGTACCATTCTATGCGTGGGCGAAGGCGTTCGCGCCGTCCGCGACCTGAAGGCGCTGTATCCGCATAAAATCGTGCTGGCGGATGCCAAGATTGCCGATGCGGGCAAAATTCTTTCCCGTATGTGTTTTGAAGCCAATGCCGACTGGGTCACCGTTATTTGCTGTGCGGATATCAACACGGCTAAAGGTGCGCTGGATGTGGCAAAAGAGTTCAACGGTGATGTGCAGATTGAGCTGACCGGGTTCTGGACCTGGGAGCAGGCGCAGGAGTGGCGTGACGCGGGCATTCAACAGGTGGTTTATCACCGCAGCCGTGATGCGCAGGCCGCTGGGGTAGCGTGGGGGGAAGCGGATATCAGCGCGATTAAGCGTCTGGCCGATATGGGCTTCAAAGTGACCGTGACCGGAGGCCTGGCGCTGGAAGATCTGCCGCTGTTCAAAGGTATCCCAATTCATGTCTTTATCGCAGGCCGTAGCATCCGTGATGCCGCCTCTCCGGTAGAAGCCGCGCGTCAGTTCAAACGCTCAATCGCTCAGCTTTGGGGCTAAGGAGCGGGTATGTTGTCTAAACAAGTCCCGCTCGGCATCTATGAAAAGGCACTCCCTGCAGGGGAGTGCTGGCTGGAGCGGCTGCAACTGGCGAAACAACTCGGTTTCGATTTTGTCGAAATGTCAGTGGATGAGACGGATGAACGCCTGTCTCGCCTGGACTGGAGCCGCGAACAGCGTCTGGCACTGGTTAGCGCCATCGCTGAAACGGGGGTACGTGTGCCTTCCCTGTGCCTCAGCGCCCACCGTCGTTTTCCGCTTGGCAGTGAAGATGATGCTGTGCGTGCTCAGGGGCTGGAGATCATGCGTAAAGCCATTCGCTTTGCCCAGGATGTCGCATCCGTGTGATCCAGCTGGCGGGGTATGACGTTTACTATCAGGACGCCAACAATGAAACGCGCCGTCGTTTTCGTGACGGCCTGAAAGAGAGCGTCGACATGGCCAGCCGTGCTCAGGTGACGCTGGCGATGGAGATCATGGATTATCCGTTAATGAACTCCATCAGCAAGGCGCTGGGTTACGCGCACTACCTGAATAATCCGTGGTTCCAGCTCTACCCTGATATCGGCAATCTGTCAGCCTGGGATAACGACGTGCAGATGGAACTGCAGGCGGGTATTGGTCATATCGTGGCGGTTCATGTCAAAGATACCCGGCCTGGTGTATTCAAAAATGTTCCGTTCGGCACCGGGGTGGTGGATTTCGAACGGTGCTTCCAGACGCTCAAACAGACAGGGTATTGCGGGCCTTACCTGATTGAGATGTGGAGTGAAACGTCGGACGACCCGGCAACCGAAGTGGCGAAGGCGCGGGACTGGTTCGTGAACGTATGGCGCGGGCTGGGTTGCTGGAGGCTGAGCATGCATAAGCTTAAGCAGCAGGTCTTTGAGGCCAATATGGATCTACCTCGCCACGGTCTGGTGACGTTTACCTGGGGTAACGTCAGCGCCATTGACCGTGAGCAGGGGCGGGTCGTGATTAAGCCAGCGGTGTGCCCTATGAGTCCATGACCGCCGACGACATGGTGGTTGTGGATCTCCATGGCAACGTGGTTGACGGAAAGTGGCGTCCTTCTTCTGATACCGCCACCCATCTGGCACTGTATCAGCGTTATCCCTCCCTGGGCGGCGTTGTGCATACACACTCGACTCATGCCACGGCCTGGGCGCAGGCAGGGCTGCCCATTCCGGCTCTTGGCACCACGCATGCAGACTACTTCTTTGGCGATATTCCCTGCACGCGGGCATTAACGCAGGCCGAAGTGGAAGGGGAGTATGAACTCAACACCGGTCGCGTCATTATCGACACGCTGCTGAGCGTGAGCCGCTGCATACGCCGGGTATTGTGGTGTATCAGCACGGTCCATTCTCGTGGGGAAAAGACGCTCACGATGCCGTGCATAACGCGGTGGTGATGGAGGAAGTGGCGCGAATGGCGTGGATCGCCCGCGGCATCAATCCGCAGCTTCAGGGCATTGATGATTACCTTATGAATAAACATTTCATGCGTAAACATGGGCCCAACGCCTATTACGGGCAGAAGTGAATAAGTGCTCTGGAATACCGAAAAACAGTTGTAACCGGTGGTATTTCAGAGCCATTAGCAAAAAAAAGCCCCCGGGCAGGGGGCAAGTTAAACTATGGCTATGTTCTCTTTGTTGGCTTTCCTGGTGCTAGCGTTAAAGCGTTATCGGTAGATATCTGCACTGGCGTGCATATTGCCGTTGCTGCCGGGCTCACGCATCAGTATGACGTGATAATATTGTGCACCCTGAGCATCGGTCTCTTGATTGAGTGCCTGATCTGCTTCACTTTCAGTGGCGAAATTATGATTGATGTAGATTACGCCTAAGCTCTGCACATCATCCATGTTTTGGGCCTGCCGGCCGTCTATCTTGATGGCTGCCATCGCGTTTGCACTGAGCAAAAGTGCAGCCATTACGGCAAATGCGATTTTTTTCATGATATGCGCTCCACGACTGCGTGCTGTGAAAGGGGGTGTTGCTCTCCTTTTATAAATAAGGTCTCTGATTAAAGTGTAATCACTTATCCGGCGGGGATGCGTGACCATTTCTGATGCTGTTGTTCAAAAAAACAACGCTTCCTGATGTGATTAATTTTAAATCACCCACTTAGACCAGCTTTACGCTTTGTGCGAATTATTTGTGCAATCAGCTTGAGTTTCCAGGGGCGCGCAAGTATTATGACGCGTCAATTTTTCAGCCGACCTTTAACACGTTCCTTGCCTCCCCGGGCCTCGGCTGACCCAGACAGGAGGCTGAATAATCCGTAAGGAGCAATTCGATGCGTCATTACGAAATCGTTTTTATGGTCCATCCTGACCAGAGCGAACAGGTTCCGGGCATGATCGAGCGCTACTCTGCTGCCATCACTGGTGCAGAAGGTACGATCCACCGTCTGGAAGACTGGGGCCGCCGTCAGCTGGCTTACCCGATTAACAAACTGCACAAAGCACACTACGTTCTGATGAACGTTGAAGCGCCGCAGGAAGTGATCGATGAGCTGGAAACTACCTTCCGCTTCAACGATGCCGTTATCCGCAGCATGGTTATGCGTACCAAAAACGCAGTGACCGAAGCATCTCCGATGGTTAAAGCGAAAGACGAGCGCCGTGAGCGTCGCGATGATTTCGCAAACGAAACCGCAGATGATTCTGATGCTGGGGATTCTGAAGAGTAATTTCTGATGACCAACCGTCTGGTGTTGTCCGGTACCGTGTGCAGGACCCCCCTTCGTAAGGTCAGTCCATCAGGAATTCCGCATTGCCAGTTCGTGCTTGAGCATCGTTCTGTGCAAGAGGAAGCCGGCTTTCACCGGCAGGCGTGGTGCCAAATGCCCGTTATTATTAGCGGACACGAAAACCAGGCCATTACTCACAGTATAACGGTCGGTAGCGCAGTAATCGTTCAGGGGTTCATTTCTTGCCACAAGGCAAAGAACGGCCTGAGCAAAATGGTTCTGCATGCCGAGCAGATTGATTTGATAGATTCTGGAGACTAGCCATATGGCACGTTATTTCCGTCGTCGCAAGTTCTGCCGTTTCACCGCGGAAGGCGTTCAAGAGATCGACTATAAAGATATCGCAACGCTGAAAAACTACATCACCGAAAGCGGTAAGATTGTCCCAAGCCGTATCACCGGTACTCGTGCAAAATACCAGCGTCAGCTGGCTCGCGCTATCAAACGCGCTCGCTACCTGTCCCTGCTGCCGTACACTGATCGTCATCAGTAATCGGGCACGGTCCATTAATACGACTTTAAGAGGATAAGGTAATGCAAGTTATTCTGCTTGATAAAGTAGCAAACCTGGGCAGCCTGGGTGATCAGGTAAACGTTAAAGCGGGCTACGCTCGTAACTTCCTGGTTCCACAGGGTAAAGCTGTTCCAGCTACCAAGAAAAACGTAGAGTTTTTCGAAGCACGTCGCGCTGAACTGGAAGCCAAACTGGCTGACGTTCTGGCGGCTGCTAATGCTCGCGCTGAGTCAATCAATGCACTGGCACTGTTACCATCGTTTCCAAAGCTGGCGACGAAGGTAAACTGTTCGGTTCCATCGGTACCCGCGATATCGCTGATGCAGTAACTGCAGCTGGCGTTAAAGTGGCTAAGAGCGAAGTTCGTCTGCCGAACGGTGTTCTGCGTACCACTGGTGAGCACGAAGTGGACTTCCAGGTTCACAGCGAAGTGTTCGCTAAACTGGTTGTTAACGTTGTAGCTGAGTAATTTTACTCTGCTCACGTCGAAGCGCCGGCCTTGTGCCGGCGTTTTGCTTTTTAAGGGACCAGACTCGCGCTTTAGTGCTTGTAGGGTCGCTATTCCTGGCGCATTCTCTGATAATAAAATGAAACGCAATTTTATTTATGAGATTCGACATGGAAACCGCTCTGCCCACGCCCGTATTTGCCCGTCGAAAGGTGGCCTATGCCTGCGCCACGCTCTGCTGTCTGCTTTGGGGTAGCTCTTACCCGGCCATAAAAAGCGGCTATGAACTCTTCCAGATTGCCACCGATGATATTCCCTCAAAGGTCGTGTTCGCCGGTTACCGTTTTCTGTTTGCGGGTGTGCTGCTGCTTCTCTTTGCATTAGCACAGCGTAAGCCCATCGGCAGGTTCACGCCCGGGCAGTTTGGGCAATTGACCGTCCTGGGGCTGACGCAGACGAGCATTCAGTACACCTTCTTTTATATCGGACTGGCCTACACGACAGGCGTGAACGGCTCGATCATGAACGCCACCGGCACTTTCTTCAGCGTGCTGCTGGCGCATTTCATCTACCACAACGACAAGCTCAGCTATAACAAAACGCTTGGCTGTATTTTGGGCTTTGCCGGAGTGATGCTGGTTAACTTCCACGGCGGGTTAAGCGAATTCAGCTTCGTCTGGAAGGGAGACGGGTTTGTGGTGCTGGCAGCCTTTATCCTTTCTGCCGCCACGCTTTACGGAAAACGCATCTCCCAGACCGTCGACCCGATAGTAATGACCGGCTGGCAGCTGGCTATCGGCGGCGCGGCGCTGGTGGCGGGTGGCTATCTCACGGGAGGGACGCTGGAAGTGCATAGCATGACGGCCGTCGCGGTGCTGGGGTATCTGACGTTACTCTCTTCGGTAGCGTTCGCCCTCTGGAGCGCGCTGCTGAAAGTGAACCGCGTAAGTATGATTGCCCCGTTCAACTTTGTGATCCCCGTTGCCGGGACGGTGCTGTCCGCCATTTTCCTCGGTGAAAATATTCTGGACATCAAATATGCGATTGCGCTGGTGCTGGTCTGCTCGGGGATCTGGTGGGTCAATAAGCGGAGTCACTAAGAAGGGCATTGCCGGGGGGCTGGCTCGCCTTACCCGGCCGGAACATTAACGTGCTCTGATAAAACTGCCGTCAGGCTGGCGGGTAAACAGCACCTGCTGGCCATTTCCCGTATCAATCGTGAGCCCGGTGACGACACCGCTGGCATTCTGACGTATCTGCACCAGCTGGCCGTTCTGCAAATTACTGAGCGGCTTGCCCGCGCCTTCCACCTGCGCCATGGCATACACATCGGTTGGCGGCAGATTGTGGTCGCGGAACAGCTGCGCAAGGGTTTTACCCGGCTCTACGCGATAGGAACGCCACTGCTGCTCAATGCCGGTTGGCTGCTGAGCCTGTGGCTCTGCCGGGGCCGCGGCCTGTTCCTGTGGCTGTTCATCCTGAATGGGTTCCGGTTCAACAGGCGCAACCTGTCCCGGATCGTTCGACGGGGTGACCAGTTGCGTCTGCACAGGCTGTGTGTCCGGCTGCGGTCGCGTTTGCGACTGAATATCCAGCTGGGCATTGCGGGTCACCGTCGCGGTGTCGGCGTCATCGCCACCGGAAGGAAGCAGGAAGCCCACGATCACCATCAGCGCGCCAATGATGATCCCTCTGCGATGCAGAGGCGGCAGCGGGTCCATGATGCGAAAATTGTCCGGCGCTGCCAGATTTTCGCCAGGGTAGGTTTCAGTTCAAATCGCCCGGGCATGGCTCTCCTCCTGCTCCGCGTCTTTTTTATCCTGTGCTCCGAAGTATAGTTTGCTAACTGCCTGAACGGCGTAGCAAACCCGACATCCGTGACATTCGTTCGGGATTAATCCTGGTTCTCTCTATTGTTTCTGTTTCGTCGCGGTTTGTCACCTTAACTTCAGACAAAGTTTTACCCATAAGGGCATGGCTGATATGCTGCCCGCTACTTTAAATGTGATGGAAGGAAAACCCATGACCACCCCGACTTTTGACACTATCGAAGCGCAGGCAAGTTACGGTATCGGCTTGCAGGTAGGACAGCAGCTGAGCGAATCCGGCCTGGAAGGTCTGTTACCCGAAGCGCTGGTGGCGGGTATCGCTGATGCGCTGGAAGGCAACAACCCGGCGGTTCCGGTTGATGTTGTGCACCGTGCGCTGCGTGAAATCCACGAACGTGCTGACGCCGTGCGTCGCGCGCGTTTGAAGAGATGGCTGCAGAAGGCGTGAAATATCTTGAAGAGAACCGTGAGCGTGAAGGCGTGAACAGCACCGAGTCTGGCCTGCAGTTCCGCGTGATCAACCAGGGCGACGGCGCAATCCCGGCGCGTACTGACCACGTTCGCGTGCACTACACCGGTAAACTGATCGACGGTACGGTGTTCGACAGCTCTGTAGCACGTGGCGAACCGGCTGAATTCCCGGTTAACGGCGTTATCGCGGGCTGGATCGAAGCGCTGACCCTGATGCCAGTGGGTTCCAAATGGGAACTGACTATCCCGCACAACCTGGCGTACGGCGAGCGTGGCGCTGGTGCGTCCATCCCGCCATTCAGCACCCTGGTGTTTGAAGTCGAGCTGCTGGAAATTCTGTAATCAGCTTTTCTTATTTCCTCTCTCCTTCGGGGGAGAGGAATATAGTGATAAAACCTATAGTTACGACGGAATCAACATTTTATCTTGCAAACGAAACTGTTGCGTGTATTTTTGTGAGCTGTTTCGCGTTGTATGAGTGATATGACACTCACTTTAAACATATTATTAACATAATATCCAAATCATAGTATTCATCCCGCCGATTCTTACCTAATATCGATGAGTCCTTTCATGGGGACCGTTATTTTTTTGACGTATTTAAAGGCCAGAAGAGCCTTAACAACACAGACAGGCATAAACAGGAAAATATCACATGGTAGATCAGGTTAAAGTCGTCGCCGACGAAGAGGCGTCGTCTGAACAGTCGCTACGGCGCAATCTCACAAACCGTCATATTCAGCTCATTGCCATCGGGGGTGCCATCGGTACCGGGCTGTTTATGGGGTCAGGTAAAACCATCAGTCTTGCCGGGCCGTCGATCATTTTCGTTTATATGATCATCGGTTTTATGCTCTTCTTCGTGATGCGTGCAATGGGTGAATTGCTGCTCTCGAACCTCGAATACAAATCCTTTAGCGATTTCGCTTCCGACCTGCTTGGCCCCTGGGCGGGCTACTTCACCGGCTGGACCTACTGGTTCTGCTGGGTGGTGACCGGCATGGCGGATGTGGTCGCCATCACGGCCTACGCGCAATTCTGGTTCCCGGGGTTATCGGACTGGGTGGCCTCGCTGGCGGTGATTGTTCTGCTGCTGAGCCTTAACCTCGCCACCGTTAAAATGTTCGGTGAGATGGAGTTCTGGTTTGCGATGATCAAAATCGTGGCGATTATCGCCCTGATTGTTGTCGGCCTGGTGATGGTACTGACGCACTTCCAGTCTCCAACTGGCGTTCAGGCTTCGTTCGCGCATCTGTGGAATGACGGCGGCTGGTTCCCGAAAGGCATCAGCGGCTTCTTTGCCGGTTTCAGATTGCGGTGTTTGCCTTTGTGGGGATTGAGCTGGTCGGTACCACGGCGGCGGAAACTAAAGATCCGGAGAAATCCCTGCCGCGCGCGATTAACTCCATCCCGATTCGTATCATTATGTTCTACGTGTTCGCGCTGATTATCATCATGTCCGTGACGCCGTGGAGCTCCGTTGTACCGACCAAGAGCCCGTTCGTTGAGCTGTTTGTACTGGTTGGATTGCCTGCGGCGGCAAGCCTGATTAACTTCGTGGTGCTGACCTCCGCGGCCTCTTCAGCCAACAGTGGGGTGTTCTCTACCAGCCGTATGCTGTTTGGTCTGGCACAGGAAGGGGTTGCGCCACGCGCGTTTGCCAAACTGTCTAAGCGTGCGGTGCCGGCGAAAGGGCTGACCTTCTCCTGTATCTGCCTGCTGGGCGGTGTGGTGATGCTCTACGTGAACCCGAGTGTGATCGGTGCGTTTACCATGATCACCACGGTCTCTGCGATCCTGTTCATGTTCGTCTGGACCATCATCCTGTGTTCTTACCTGGTGTACCGCAAACAGCGTCCACACCTACATGAAAAATCGATCTACAAAATGCCGCTGGGCAAGCTGATGTGCTGGGTGTGCATGGCGTTCTTCGTCTTCGTGCTGGTTCTGCTGACGCTGGAAGACGATACCCGTCAGGCGTTAATCGTCACGCCGCTGTGGTTCATCGCGCTGGGGCTGGGATGGTTATTTATCGGTAAGAAACGTATGGCAGGCATGCGTTAATAAAAAAGGCCACAGATGCTGTGGCCGAATGATAACCTCAGGAAGGCGCTCTCGGGCGCCTTTTTTTATTCACCTGCGAGGGCACGCGGGAACAGGACGTTGTTCTCAAGACTGATGTGCTCCATCAGGTCGTCGATCATCTCGTTAATGCCGTTGTACATCGCTTTCCACGTGGTGCACGCCTCTGGTGGCGGTGTAACGTTATGGGTAGTGTGTTTAATCACTTCCAGCAGTTCGCCTGCATCATCATGTTCGCTTTCCATGACGCTGATGGGCCCCATCGCCTGGCTGCCCATACCCTGTTTGATCATCGGGAAGAGGATTTGCTCCTCTTTCATCATGTGGCTGGAAAGCTCTTCGTGAAGCAGGGTCAGGTATTTCGCCAGACCGCGTGGTACGGAAGGTTTGTCGGCGTGAACGCGCTCCACTTTTGTCGCCTGCAGGATCAGTTCAGCAGTTGTTCACGGTGACGGTCGTGAAAACGCATAATGATATGGTCGATGATGTCGGCAAGGGCTGCAGTGCGCCAGTCTTTCTCAATGGGCTGCTCAGCCAGTTGCGCCAGCTCCGCTTCAATGAGCCCACATCCAGCTCTTTACGCGAGGCGCACGTGCCAGGGTTTGCTTACCGCCACAGCAGTAATCCATATCGTATTTACGAAACAGCGCGGACGCGCGCGGGATGGAGAGCGCCAGCTCGCCAAGGGGTTGGTCGCGGAAGGCCATAGCAGTTACCTCATCATCAATAATATAAAGTGCATTTTAAATGCATCTTTAAGGCGGCGCTATAACCCTTTAGAGGGAAGGGAAAAAGTGAGAACCAGATCACAAAAAAAATAATGACTTTTAACTTGCTGAATGAATGCAGGAAATTACTTTAGAAAGTTTTTTAACGTGGGGAAACAGTAAACAACTCGCCGTGCCTGCCGATATATCCACGTCAGACAAACCTGCATATAAAAAAGGCAACGCATGTTTAAACGTATAAAAGTCATTACCCTTCTTATTTCGGTGCTGCTTGTGCTCGGCATCATGCAAGTCATTTCCGCCGGCATTTTTATCAACGCGCTGAATAACGACAAAGATAACTTCACCGTCTCGCAGCTCTCAAGCCAGAATGTCGCCGAGTTTACCGATGCATGGATCAGCCTCAACCAGGCCCGCGTGACCCTGAACCGCGGCATGCTGCGTCTGCAAAGCAGCATGGCGTCTCAGATTAACGGCGGCCAGTTGAATGAACTGGTGAACACGGCGAAGAACCTGCTGGCGGATGCGCAGTCCCATTACGATAAATACTACGCGTTGCCTAATACTCCAGGTCTGGACGAGAATCTGGCTAACCGTCTGGAAGAGCAGTACCGTATTTACTCCGCCACGCTGACGCAAATGAACGTCCTGCTGGGCCAGGGCAATCTGGAAGATATGTTCAAGCAGAATGCGGAGCAGAAACAGACCGCGATGCAGAACGTGTACCGTGAATGGCGTGAAGCGCAGGCCGTCCTCACGGACAGAGGAATTAAAGACAACGAAAACGATTATAAACGTATCCTGTGGATCCTCTCTGCGGTCATGCTGCTGGTGATTGCCGTGATCGTCTCCAGCTGGATTGCGATGCGCCGCGTTCTGCTGCTGCCGCTCCAGGATGTGATCGGCCATATCCGCGCCATTGCCGCAGGGGATTTGACCCAGCCGATTCAGGCAGAGGGTAAGAATGAAATGGCAATCCTGGCGCGCAACGTTCAGGAGATGCAAACTTCGCTGGCAAACACGGTGGGCGTGGTGCGTGAAGGTGCAGACACCATTTACACCGGTGCAGGGGAAATCTCTGCGGGCAGCAACGACCTCTCTTCCCGTACCGAGCAGCAGGCCGCCTCTCTGGAAGAGACGGCTGCCAGCATGGAACAACTGACCGCCACGGTAAAACAAAACGCCGATAACGCACGTCAGGCTTCCCGTCTGGCGCTCGATGCTCCTCAACCGCGAAGAAGGGCGGTAACGTAGTGGAGGGTGTGGTGCGCACCATGGACGACATTGCGACCAGTTCCAGCAAAATTGCGCAAAATTACC